>Ga0310697_10006845_pt1 | contig 10777 bp, 10 predicted proteins | sample 172DNAGHGlowgp2_FD_203883 | JGI IMG/M metagenome (GOLD analysis project Ga0310697, IMG submission 203883) | Sheep rumen microbial communities from Palmerston North, Manawatu-Wanganui, New Zealand - 1728 DNA GHGlow gp2 (v2) (version 2) | ecosystem: Host-associated > Mammals > Digestive system >...
TTTTTCGACGTTTCGGCCGGATCGCGGGTTCCGGACAGGGAAGTGCTGCTGGATCCGGCAACCCATACCGTCCGGTTTTCCCGGCCGGGCATGCGGCTGGATCTGGGCGGTTTCGTGAAAGGATTCGTGCTGGAGAAGGCGGTCCGGACAGTCGCCGGTGCGGCGGAAAGCGCTTTGCTGTCTTTCGGGGGAAGTTCCGTCGCGACCGTCGGTAAACACCCTTTGGGCGCGCCTTGGCCGGTTTCGGTGGCGCATAGTTATTACGCGGACCGGACAGCCCATACCTTCCCGTTGGAAGACGAGACCCTGTCCGTATCCGGGAAGGACCCCCACGGAAGGGGACATATCATCGACCCGGTGACGGGCAATATGCTGGAGAAGGAAGGCCTGGTCGCCGTGACGGGTCCTTCCGCGATGGTAACGGAGGTCCTGTCGACGGCCCTCTGGGTCGCTCCGGCCGGACGTCGCGGCGAAATGCTGGCCGCCTTTGCCGGTTACCGGGCCTGGGAAATCCTGTGCCGGACCGACGGGCAGGCCTTGACCATGAGCCTATGAGTGAAAAAATGACACGGAAGGACTTCCTGTCCAGCCTCGCCCTTGGCGGTGCCGGACTGGCCTTGTTCCCCTGGCTGGCTTCCTGTACGCCCGAGCGGCAGAAGGAGGCGGCGGGAGAGAAAGCCCGTTTGGGCATTATCGGCACCGGATCCCGGGGCCAGTTCCATTTGGTGAACCTGCTGCAGGATGCGTCGGCACAGATTGTCGCTTTATGCGATGACTATCCGCCGCATCTGGAAGCCGCCGCAGCCCTGTGTCCGTCGGCCAAGCGTTATACGGACTACCATGCGTTGCTGGAAGACAAGGACGTGGACGGCGTCATCATCTGCACGCCGCTGTCGATGCATGCGCAGATGACCATCGATGCCCTGGCTGCCGGGAAGCACACCTTCTGCGAGAAAGCCATGGCCCATACGCCCGAGCGGTTGAGTGCCATGTATCGGGCCTGGAAGCAAGGGAATAGCGTCCTCATGGTCGGCCAGCAGCGGTTGTACGATCCCAAGTACGTACAGGCGATGGAGCTGGTGCACAACGGCGCCATCGGCCAGGTCGTGGGCATACGCAACTATTGGTACCGCAACAACGACTGGCGGCGGGACGTGCCCTCGCCGGAGTTCGAACGCCGCATCAACTGGCGTCTTTACGATGAATACTCCCGCGGATTGATGACCGAACTGGCCTGTCACCAGCTGCAGAACGGATCCTGGGCGATGGGCGGTCTCCAGCCTTCGTTCGTGACGGGAACCGGCAGCATCCAGTACTGGAAGGACGGTCGTGAAGTCTTCGACAACGTAGCGGCCATCTATCAGTATCCGAACGGCGTGCACATGACCTTCGAGTCCATTATCTCCAACAAGCATTTCGGGATGGGCGAACAGATTCTCGGCAGTGAGGGAACCATCGACCTGGTCCGCGGCGTCATGTACAGCGAAACACCCCGCCCGCGCTCCGGTATCCGCCAATTGCTGGACCAGATCGAGCAGGGCATCCTCTCCAACGCCGCTTTCGCCGGCACCTCCTGGGCTACGGAAGAGGCCTCCAAGGACGCCGGCATCCGCTTTGCGGAAAATGTAACGGTCAACGACGGGGCCAGTTCCGTCGGTGCCTCCGGCGACGGCTCCGTGGAACTCATCCACGCCTTCTGCCTCGCCGTCATCACCGGCACCCAACCCGCCGGCATCGTGGAAGAAGCCTACTGGTCCACCCTCCTCGCCCTCCTCGGCGACCGCGCCACCCGCCTCGCCACCCGTGTGGACATCCCCGGCGAGATTGTGTGGTAGACAGGGTGCGGGTGTCCTGTCTTTTTGGCGCAGGTGTGGAAATAGTGGTATGACCTGCGCCACAAAAGTGCATATAACCCCGTTTTGTGGAGCAGGTGCCCAACGGAAAACCTTACCTGCGCCAGAAATTGCTTGGGTTTATCCATCGGTCTTGTCTGTGGCGGGACGAGTTTTGCCAACCATGCGAGAGACGGTATCAGGGTCGACACCGAAGCATCGGGCCAATTGTGCGATAGAAGTGCGGAAAGTGCGATAAACGTATGGGATGAGGCGTGCTTTCTTTTCTCTCGGAAGGTTCAAGATGCCGCACTTGAACCAGGCATTCGAAAGGCTGTCAATGGTTTTGAGCATTTCGGTGTCATTCTGCCGTTGTCTGGGGTTGTCGATCAGTTTCTGCTGCATCTCGGCCATGTTGACCGTGCCGATGGTTTTGAGGAAGAAGGCCTGATCGTTTCCGAAGGCCGATTCCAGGTATCCGTGGTCGCAGGCCGAAGCGGGTTCCAACTCTCCCGCGGAATTGACGAGCCAGGGAACGCCGTCCATGGAATCGTGGGTATGAAAGCAGGCTTCTTTTTCCCTTCTCGTCATGGTCCATGCTTTCCGAATGCCATTGGGCGCCTTCCCTTGACAGAACATGCCCCGGTAGCCAGACCATCGGTAGTCTTCCACTCTGGATAAGGCGTCCAGCGCATTCTTGGGAACATAAGCCAATGTATTCCTGAGATACCAGTCGGAATCCAGATAGAGAGCAGCGGCAGAAGTGTGTCGTAGGATCTTCCGTTGCCGATATTTACGGCTGAAGTATTGGGAATACATTCGGAGCCATTCTTCCTTGAAGGCGTCTGCGTCCGCTTGACTGGAGGCAAGGATGGTTGCATGGCCGTGGTTTGACATGGCGATGTATATGACCACGATGACGTTCTTTCTCCGGGCGCAGATAAAAATGTATTTGACCATCACGTCATAATCATCATCGTCCCGGCAGAGAACAAGTTGAGCCATGCCTTCTAAGCTGATGTGATAAGGGAATACTTTCCGGACGCTGCCGTCGGGCAGGGTCCGGAAACAGATTCTTTCGAAACCCATGGTCAATTGCTCATTTTTCCAAATGGCTGTCGGGTCGGGAAGGCCATCATGTCCGGGTCGCCTGCCCAGGCTCCGCCGACCAAAGGCCGGGTCACTTCCCGGTCGTCGAATCCATAGGCCTTCTTGATGTCTGCCGCAAACTTTTCAAGTTGCGGAATAGTGTGGAACATCATCAGGCTCCAGAACTCTTCTGCGCGCTCATAGGGTTGGGCGCACCCCAGAATTTCCGCCATGGCGACCAATCGAATCGCCTGGCTGACCCTTTGTTCCTTGTTCTGCCACATGAATTCAGTCAAGTCGTGCACCAGATTCATGAGCATCCGGTCACACTCCTTGATGTGGGCAGCCTGCATAAAGCGGTCCTCCGCGGTAAATACTTCCTCAGAAACAAACGCTTCTTCCGTGGAGAAATGGAACTTCCCATCCTCGTCCACCAGCACTTCCAAAAACTTTTTCATGACTTGTTTTGATTACAGGCTGCCTTCGTTGGCAGCCCGATTGCAAGGATAAGAAAAAGAATCACTTTGACCACTCTGGGAAGAAGGAGATAACCTTGCAGTGCAAATGCTTGATTACTACCAGCTTGCGAAAATCTTTTGAGCTGCTGTCCCTCTGAAATGCGGGTTTAATGAACAGACTGTCAATCAATTACGGAAAGCGAAAACTGCAAAATCTGTGTCGACTGTTAAAGGCCTGCAGACTTCGGCAGTAACAAGAAACAGGGGCCGGTGGGGAAGATATAACTTGGCGCAGGTATAAGAGATTTTTTGGCGCAGGTGTGGAAATAGAGACAAGACCTGCGCCAAGAAAATGTATATAACCCTGTTTTGTGGCGCAGGTCCCCAACCAAAAACCTTACCTGCGCCAAGCACCGATACCACCTGCACCAAAAACAGGTTCTCCAGTACCCCCAAAAACAAGTTCTCCAGTACCCGGAGAATCTTTAGGGAAACTTACCCCAGGAACCCGACGAGGGATTCTTCGACGAAGTCGCGGGAGGAGGGGAGGACGATGCGGATGTCAGCGTAGTACTTGCCGGTGACGCTGAGGGCGACGTGACCTGCGAAGGGGCAGACGGTCCGGGATGGATTGAAGGCGAGAAAGGCGGCCCGGTCTTTCATCGGGAGATAGCCAAGCAGGCGGTTGTCAGGACGGTGGACTTCCATGGCGCCGGTCACCGGGTCCATGAAAACGAAACCCACCAGGCCGCCCAGGTCCCGTTCCGTGCAGTTCTGCTGCAAACCGGCGATGAAGGAGCTCATCGTCCGCTCCGGCAGGGTCGGATCATAGTCGATCCGGTCCAGGAAATGATAGTCCAGAACCTTCTCTTTCGGGACGATGGTCCGGGGGTTCATGACCGGAGTCGGCCTCGGAGGAGTCGGTGCCGTTTTCGGAGGGTCCGGCGTCCGCATCGGCTTCCCCGATTTCTGGTAAACCGATTCCGGCCCGGTCTGCCGGCCAGGCTTCTTGTCTCCGCGGGTATAAGAATCATCGTGGTCGTCGTGGAAGATCAGGAAAAGGGCCACGGCGACCAGGATGAGAATGATGGCAAGGACCATGTCAGAGTCCCAATTCCTCCAGGAAACCCTTCGCCCCCTCGGCAGCGGAACCGACGGCGGCGGGAATCTGCTTGAGGAGTGCGTTGATCTGCTTCAGGCCGCCCGAGACACCGCATTTGAGTGCCGTAGCCATGTATTTGCCAATGGCGGCGTTGATTTCTTTTTTGTCATCGGCAGAGATCCCGTCAAAGTCGTTCACATATTTCTGGACGAGTTTCTCGAATTGGGCATTGGCTTTTTCCCATTGCTCCGGGGTGTAGTCAGCGCCCTTGGCGGCTACTTTGTCAGCCAGCTGGGTGAATTGTCCGGCGAGGGAGAAGGCGCACGCCGTCATGAGAACGGCGGCGAAAAGCATAAGAACGATTCTTTTCATATTGAATGTAACAGGTTGTTTCAGGGCGGTTTTTGCAAAAAACATTCCGCAGATGCGCTAAAAACATGTTTTATATCAACAGAGTTATCATTTTTGCAAAAATTTAATTATCTTTGTTAAAACTTGTTTGTAAGTAGCGTATGCGAAAAGGATTCAGAAGCGGGGTGCTGGCGATGGTCATGCCAGTTTTCCTGTCCGTATTCACCGGCTGCACGGACATGGTCCGGCCGGAATTGGACGAGACCCACGCCAAATTGCGGGCGCTCCAGGAGCTGGCCGGCGCCGTGAACAGGGATTTGACCACCCTGGACTTGATTGTCAAGGAATTGGATGACGGCCACACGATCCAGCCGGAATCTTTCCAGGAAACCGAAGACGGCTACGAAGTTTCGTTCCGGGACGGGAAGAAGGTTTTCATCCCTTTCGGAAAGGACGGCGTTGACGGTCGTACCCTCATTCCCGTCGGTGTCAAGGATGACGCGGACACGTTGTACTGGCAGGTGGACGGGGAATGGCTGCTGGACAAAAACGGTGAACGGATACGCGCAGGGGCTACGGACGGCATCCCTCCCCGGTTCGAGGTCCGGGACGATGGCTGGTGGTACATTTCCGTGGATGGCGGAAAGACTTTCGAGCAGTTTCGGAGTTGCGAGGAGATGGACGGTCTCGGTGTCTTCAAGGATGTGAAGCATCTCGGCAATGACAAATACCTGTTGACTTTATGGAACGGTGAGACCTACGAAATCTCGAGCCTTCTCCCGTTCCGGTTTGCTTTCGACGGTCCGGTCCGTGATACGGTTCTGATCGCCGCCGGCGAGACACTTCCCATCCCGTACAAGATTAAAGTGGAGGGAGAACTGGACCAGTCGCTGACGGTCACCTCCGGTACGGACGGCGTCTATCTTTCCAGCGTGGAAGCCGTAGATGACACCACCGGTGTGGTGACGGTGCAGGCTCCCGCCGATTATGCCGACGGATATATCGTCCTTTCAGCCCAATGCGGCAGTTATTCCGCCGTGAAAATGATCACGTTCCGTCCGCGGGAAATAGCGCCGGCGGAGCCTTTCTTCACGGTTCGTCTGGGGAGCGGAAGCGATACGCGGGATTTCCCTTATCAGGCGAATTTCGATTATACCGTCACTTCCGATTCCTGGCTTACGGTCGTTCCCGATACGGAATCGGGCAAGCTGGTTTTCAAGCCCCAGCCGAATACCGGCAGTACGGTCCGCGAATGCGAAGTCACCGTTACTCCGAAGGACAATCCGGATTACGTCTGCACGACCTTCCGGGTGCTTCAGGCGACGGACACCTTCACGGCCGAGCTGGAGGAAGGCAGTCCGTTCACGTTCAATCCGACATCGCGCACGCTGTCCGTACCGGCTGCAGGCGGCGATGCCACCCTGTGGATTACCCACGCCTCCTCCTTGTCCGCCACCGTCCCTGAGACGGCGGGATGGATCCAGGCCGAAATCTCCGATGTGGACGGTTTCCGCCTGCTGAAGGTCCATGTGGATCCCGAAACGGCCGGATCCGGCCGCGGGAGCGCCATCATCCTCCGTCTCCAGTCGGGTACGGTTCCCGTCGGCGACATCAAGATTAACCAGGTCGGAGCCGCTTCCGGCGAATAAACAGGAAAAGATTATGAAAATGAGAATACATATCGCAGCAGGCATCCTCGCGGCCGCCCTTCTGGCCGGCGGATGCGGAAAGTTCGTCCGGGACGAACTGATTACCATGCAGAACGAAATCGACCTCCTGTATGCCCAGGTCGATCAGATGAACAAAGGGCTGGAATCGCTCAAGGGAATCGTCGGCGCCATGGCGACCAACGGTTATATCGTGGACGTCAAGGAAATCGAAGACGAAGAGCGCGGGGGGTACACCCTTTATTTCCGGACGGTGACGCTGGCTGATGACGGAAGTGTCCAATCCGAGGACAATTTCTTCATCAAATTGTATAGCGGTGTGGACGGTGTGGACGGCGAGGACGCCGCTCCGTATGTCGTGAGCATGAAGAAAGATACGGACGAAGATGGGAATGAGCGCTGGTATTGGTGGCACGAGGATGAAGAAGGCGCCGTCGATGAGGAAGGAAACCCGCTCGGAGAATGGCTCCTGGATGAAAACGGGGAAAAGATTCCCGTGGACGGCAAGACTCCGGTACTCGATATCAAGGAAGGACTGTGGATCTACTCCTTGGACGGCGGAAATACCTGGGTGGAGCCCGGTTGGCCGGCCAAGGGCGTGGACGCCTTGGAGTACTTCACGGATTATACGGCTTATGACGACCGCGTGGAACTGACCCTCGCATCCGACGGGTCGGTCCTCGTCCTGCCTCGTCTCCTTCCGGTCGAATTTGAACTGACCGTCGACGGCAAGGAGGTGGAAGACGACATTCTGATCGCTCCGGGCGAGACGGTTTCCGTGCATTATGCCCTGTCGGGTACGGGTGCGGAGAACGCCATCCTGGTCGCCGGGACGGACGGCCGGATGAAGACGGCCATCCGTCCGGATGCGGAATCTGCCCTGGAGGGTACGGTGGACGTGACCTGCCCGGCGGAATTCCCCGAAGGCGGCTATGTCTATATTACCGTCAATGACGGGAAAGGCCGTTCCGACGTCCGGGTTCTCCGTTTTACCTGCCGGACACTGAAACTCTTGTACGGAGATGCCGAATATGCCGCCCCCGCTGCCGGAGAGACCGGCAGGATGCTTACGTTCGAAGCCAATTTCGAACTGGATGCGGCCTGCCAGTTCCCCGAGGGTGTGGAGCCTTGGCTGACGGCGAAGATGGAAGTGGTGGAAGGCATTCCGGTGCTTACGTATGACATCGCCGCCAACACCGCCGCGGAAGCGCGTACGGGCGTCATCGTGGTCTGCCCGAAGGATCACCCGGGCTTCGAAATGTTCCGGGTCACGGTCAACCAGGCGGCCGCCGGGACGGGTACCGGAACCGGTGAATAAGGAGGAGAAGCGATGAAAAGACTGATTCTCATCGGACTCCTGGGACTGCTCCTGCCCCTGACCTGCGCCGCCCAGAAATGGACGGTCCAGACCAACTTCCTGGACTGGGCCGCGCTCGGCACCGTCAATGCGGAAGTGGGCATGTCCGTGTCCCAGCATTTCTCCCTGATGGTCGGCGGGCGCTACAACCCGTGGGATTTCCACACCCACAATCCCGAAGCCCTCGTCCAGAACCGGCAGGAAACCGCCTATCTGGGCGTCCGCTACTGGACCTGGTACGTGAATTCCGGCTTCTGGCTGGCCGCCAAGGCGCAGTACATGCATTCCTTCTCGAACACGGGTATCTGGCGGGCCGCCCTCAAGGAGGGCAAGAACGGCTTCGGCGGCGCCCTGTCCCTCGGTTACACCTTCATGCTGTCCAAACACCTCAACCTGGAGGCCGGCATCGGCGGCTGGGCGGGCGTGTTCCAGCAGTATGGCTTCTACAGCAGCCCGGAAAAGCGGTTTGTCCGGGAGGAAGGCCGGAAGACCTTCATCTACCCCGATCAATTGTCCCTCAGCCTTGTATATGTTTTCTAGATGAAGCCGAAGCATTATCTCATCATCGGGGCCCTGGCGGCCCTGGCGCTGGCCGCTTCCTGCAGTTCGCAGCGGAAGCTGGCCGCCATCAAGCGGGGCAATCCTGCGGCATCCCTCGTCCTGGGCAAGGACATGTACGTTCCTGAAATCAAGGAGGCGAAGGTCCTGCGCGACACGCTCCGGATCAAGGATGACGATGGCAGGGAGCTCCTGCTGATGAAAGCCATCAAGGACGAAGAAACCGGCGACATGGTGGCGACCGAAACCCTGGACGCCGCCAAGATCACGGCCCGGTTCCGCAACATTGCGGAGCGGCACGGCAAAGTGGACCTTTCCTTCGCGATCATCGTTCCCGGCGCCATGCAGGACAGCAAGTGGCAGCTCCGCTTCTATCCCGACATGTACATGCTTGGCGACGTCGAACGCCTGGAACCGGTCATCATTACCGGCAACGCTTACCGGAAAGCGCAGCTGCGGGGTTACCAGCAGTATAACCGCTTCCTGTCGCGCATCATCTCGGACACCACCCGTTTCGTGAACGTTAAAGCGCTGGAAATCTTCCTGCGCCGCAACATCCCGCAGTTGTATGCGTTCAAGACCGACAGTTCCTATGTGAGCGACGAGCACTTCTACACGATTTATGGCGTTTCCGAGCAGCAGGCCGTAGAGCACTACACGAACAAGATCGCCCGTAACCTCAACAACCGTCGCAAGGACAGGTTGGATGAGATGTACCGCAAGTATGTCAAGGTTCCGATCGTCACGGAAGGCATCCGCCTGGATACGGTCATGGTCGGGGAGAACGGCGACTTCATCTACAATTACGTCCAGACCATCGCCACGCGGCCGCGTCTGCGGAAGGTGGACATCGTCCTGTCGGGTGACATCTACGAATCCGACCGGAAACTGTACGCCATCCCCGAGAGTTCCCCGCTGACCTTCTACATCAGTTCCGTCTCCGGCCTTGCCGACCAGACGGAACACTACATGACCAAGATCATCGAGCGCCATGCCGATGCGAGCACGACCAGCCGCATCGACTTCCAGGTGGGGAAGAGCAACATCGACCTGAGCCTGGGGGAAAACCGCCGGGAACTCGGCCGGATCCGCCGGACGCTCTCCGCGCTGTTGGAGAACGATACCTTCCTGCTCGACTCCATCATCGTCACCGCTTCAGCTTCGCCCGAGGGCAGCGAGAACCTCAACTGGAAGCTTTCCCGCTCCCGCAGCGTGTCCATCGCCAAGTATCTGGACGAGCAGATCAAGGTCCTATGGGATTCCCTGGACCGCCGCAACGGCCTCCGCTTCGACGAAGCCGGACGCCGGATCAAGGCCACGCCGATCCGCATCCCGTTTGTCAGCCGTTACAAAGGAGAGAACTGGGATCGCCTGGACATCCTGGTGGACGAGGACGACTATCTGACCGAGGGCGACAAGTCCCGGTATGAGCTGCTCCGCCGCGTGCCCGACTTGGACGGCCGGGAAGCCCTGCTGGGTCGCGAGCGCTTCTATTCGTACCTGCGCGAGCGCCTGTATCCGAGACTGCGTACCGTCGCGTTCGATTTCCACCTGCACCGCAAGGACATGGTCAAGGACACGATCCATACGACTGTGCTGGATTCCACGTACATGCGCGGCGTCCGGGCGCTTACGAACATGGACTATGACGGCGCCCTGGCCCTCCTGCAGCCGTACGATGACTACAACACGGCCATTGCCTACATGGGCCTGGACCGCAACCAGAGCGCGATGGCGATCCTTTCCCGCCTCAAGCCTACGGCGCGGGTGAATTACCTGCTGGCTATCCTCTACGCCCGTCTGGGTGATGAGCAGGAAGCCGTCCGGCACTATCTCACTTCCTGCCGGCAGGAACCGGCCTATGTGCACCGGGGCAACCTGGATCCGGAGATCTCCCATCTCATCAAGGCCTACCGCCTGAACGGAGACGACGGGGGAGACGTCCCGCCGGACTTATAGCCGGTTTAAGGTTTTTTTAACCGGCCTTAATCCGAAGGTTAAGGCAGAATAAAGGAGGATGCATTATCTTTGTGGAAAACAATTCCCGATGAAGAGACTCATCCTCCTTTTCTGTGTCTTCCTCCTGGCGGCGGGCTGCGGCCCCGGCCGGAAGGATCCGGTGGATTACGTGAACCCGTATGCCGGCAACATCAGCCATCTGCTGGTGCCCACGTTCCCGACGGTCCAGCTCCCGACTGGGGCAGGGGGGAATGAAGGGTTTTTCCGATTTAAGTGTCCGCGCCTGCGATTCGGGAAAAATCCTTATTTTTGTGTATCAGTCAGCTGAGCGATGAAACGATTCCTTTTTTCCGCGGCGGTCCTGCTGGCCGTCCTCCTGCCGGTCCGGGCGACCGAACCCATCG
>Ga0310697_10006848_pt1 | contig 10775 bp, 10 predicted proteins | sample 172DNAGHGlowgp2_FD_203883 | JGI IMG/M metagenome (GOLD analysis project Ga0310697, IMG submission 203883) | Sheep rumen microbial communities from Palmerston North, Manawatu-Wanganui, New Zealand - 1728 DNA GHGlow gp2 (v2) (version 2) | ecosystem: Host-associated > Mammals > Digestive system >...
TGACAGGCGAGCTCTTCGACATTGAGGACGGCAGGTTCAACCTTGTAGCTATCGACGGCTTCCGTCTTGCTATCAGGAGCGAGCTCACCGAGAGCAGCGAGAACCACCATTTCGTAGTTCCGAAGAAGGCTCTTCAGGAGGTATCCACTCTTATCAAGGACGACGATGAGAAGAACTGCACCGTCTGTGTAAATGAACGTCATATAATATTTGAGATAAACAACGTTTTCGTTATCTCACGTCTGCTCGAGGGCGCTTTCCACAACTACAAGCTCAGTATCCCCACGAGCCACAAGACAGAGGTGATCGTGAACAAGAAGGACTTCATCACAAGTCTTGAACGCTGCTCGCTCATAATCGACGACAAGAACAAATCGCCGATACGCTGCGAGATCGAAAACGGCGTTATGAAGATAAGCTGCCGCACGAGCATAGGCAGAGTAAACGATGCAATATCCGCCGATATTTCGGGCGAGACCGTTACTATCGGCTTCAATAACAAGCTCATACTCGAGGCTCTCAGAGCTGCTGAGGGCGACAAGATAAGGATACGCTTCAACGGCGCAATGAAGGTAATAGAGATACTCCCGCTTGAAGGAGAGAGCTACATATTCCTCATAATGCCGATACAGCTCCGCAGCTGAGAATGACGGAGCGCCGGAAAGGATAAAGCTATGGCGGAAGAAATAAAGATAAACACCGAATTTATCAAGCTTGACGCACTTCTGAAATTCGCTTCTCTCGTCGGAACAGGCGGAGAGGCAAAGAATCTGATACAGGACGGACAGGTCCTCGTCAACGGCGAGGTCTGCACTATGCGCGGCAAGAAGATAAGACCCGGCGACAGCGTGAAGCTTGCCGGCGGAGGAGAGGTAAAGGTCGTTTGATAATCACCTGTGCCGAAATTGACGGCTTCAAGAATCTGTCCGGCATATATTTCGAGCCGGACCCGAAGTACAATATCATAGTCGGACCGAATGCACAGGGCAAGACGAACCTGCTCGAAGCGATGTGGATACTATCCGGCTGCAAGAGCTTCCGCGGCTCAAAGGAGAAGGACTACATCTGTCTTTCTGGCAGCAGGATGTCAGCAAGGCTCAGGATACGCGACAGCGTAAGAGAGCAGAAGATAGAATTCGATATGGTCCGCAGCCAGAGCAGTCCCAAGCAGATAATGCTCAACGGCGTTAAGCAGAAGGGCGCAAGAGCGCTGTTCGACGTTTTCAAGTGCATTGCCTTCATACCGGACGACGTTGACATCATCAAGGGCTCGCCGGAGAAAAGGCGAAGCTTCATAGATATGGCTGCATCGCAGCTCAATCCGGTATCTGTCGTTCATCTGAACAAGCACAACGCGATAATGAACCAGCGCAATGCGATGCTGAAGGGCATAATGCAGCGCACCACCGACCCCGGCATACTCGATATATGGGACAGACAAGCTGCCCGTGAAGGCGCTGTTATCTCATATATGCGAAGTGAGTACATATCAAAGATAAATTCCATATGCGGCGAGCTTTACCGCACCATTTCGGGCGGCGAGGAGGTGCTCGAGCTCGAATACAAGTCCAACGTCTACCGCAGCGAGGACCTTGAACGTCCGTGCGATGATGAGGCTGTCGAGCAGTATTACCGCAAGCTCCGCGAGACCGAGGAGTATGACATACGCACAGGCTCTACACATTCGGGAGTCAACCGCGATGAGATACTCATAAAGATAAACGGCGTCAGCGCGAGGGATTACGGCTCTCAGGGACAGATAAAAAGTGCCGCGCTCGTAATGAAGCTCGCACAGGCTGAGATATTTATGAAGCGTTCAAAGGAGCCGCCGGTCATATTCCTTGACGATGTTATGGGCGAGCTCGATGAGCGGCGCCAGCGGTTCATATTCGATATGGTAAAGGATATGCAGGTCTTCCTCACTACTCCCAACGAGGGAGCGCTGCTCCCCGAGATAAAGGGAAAGATAATGCGTATCAGCGGAGGAAGGCTCATTGATGAAAAGGACGATATATCTTCACATCGGGAATAATTACTCCGTGGACGTGCGCGACATCGTCGGCATATTCGATATGGATAATACGACGGTATCTGGCGTCACGAACAGGCTCCTCGACAAAGCCGAGAAGCAGAGAGAGGTCTTCTACGCGACCTATGAGCTCCCGAAAAGCTTTATTATCACCGAAAAGAACGGCAGAAACAGAGTCTATGTCTCACAGCTTGCCGCAAGCACGCTCAAAAAACGACTCGCTGAAGGAGGCGGACTACAATGAATAATGAATCAATGAATGAAAATATGGATGCGAACAGTCCTGAAAAAAAGAAAAAAAAGAAAAAACAATTGATCACCACTTTGATCGTGGTTTTTGTTTCTGTGATTGTGCTTAATTTTATGATGTATAAGTTATTTGTGCCTATTTCATGGTCAAGATTCAGTGAAAAAAGAATAGAATACATTGAAGACAATCTCAAGCTGGATCTTGATAATGTAGAGCCTCTGAGTTATCGAGAAATCACAGCACAGGATTTTATCGCGGAGTTTGATTTCAAGGTCGATGATTATAAATCCTTCATGGAAAATGATTTTCACGGAGGGGCTATCATCAGAAATTATGAGGAATATAGTAAAGGCTATGTGTATGTGTGCTGGGTGGAAGATATGTCCAGCACTGACAGCAAATGCTTTGAAGTTGGATTCACCAAGGAAGGCGATGGCTATAAGGCTCATCTGTATTGTTACAGAAATGTAGGGACTATGTCAGAATATTACAAGGAGACAACCACTTCGGAATGATCCTATTTTGAAAATGACCCTGTTAATTGGGATAATGATATGTAACCAAAATTCATGGAGGTAAATCATGAGTCAGCAGAATAACAATTACGACGAAAACGACATACAAATACTGGAAGGACTCGAGGCTGTCCGCAAGCGTCCCGGTATGTATATCGGCTCGACAGGTCCGAGCGGTCTTCATCATCTCGTTTATGAGATAGTGGACAACTCCATAGACGAGGCTCTTGCAGGCTACTGTACAGAGATAACTGTCGAAATACTCCCCGGCGAAGTCATCCGAGTATCCGATAACGGACGAGGTATACCAGTCGGGATACACCCGAAGGAAGGCATCTCAGCGGCAACGGTCGTTTATACTATCCTCCACGCAGGCGGTAAATTCGGCGGCGGCGGATACAAGGTATCCGGCGGACTCCACGGCGTCGGCGCTTCCGTTGTAAATGCGCTTTCGGAATGGCTCGAACTCACGGTCAAGGACGGCGAGCACGTTTACTTCCAGAAGTTCATGCGCGGCAAGTACGACGAGGAGCTCAAGGTCATCGGCGATACCAGCGAGACCGGAACATCAGTAATGTTCAAGGCTGACAGCGAGATATTCGAGACCACCGAATATGACTATGATACTCTTCTCAGAAGGCTCCGCGAGCAGGCATTCCTCAATGCAGGCATAAAGATAGTCTTCACTGACAAGCGCGACGAGAACGAGATAAAGGGCGAAACTCTCCACTATGAGGGCGGTATCAGACAGTTTGTCGAGCATATCCACAAGGTAAGGGAATATGAACCGCTCAGCGAAGAGGTTATATACGTTTCGGGAACGCAGGGCGACTCATTTGCTGAGATAGCGATGCAGTACAACTCCAGCTACAACGATGTAGTTCTCTCATTCGCGAACAATATCCACACAAAGGACGGCGGCTCGCACGAAACAGGCTTCAAGAACGCCCTTGTGAAGGTAATAAACGAATACGGCAAGAAATTCGGCAAATTCAAGGAAAAGGAAAGCTCAAAGAAGGGCAAGGACGCTCCGAAGAAGGAGATAGAGAGCCTCAGAAAAGAGGACGTTCTGGAAGGTCTTACCGCTATCATATCGGTAAAGCTCACGGAATGCGAATTTGAGGGACAGACAAAGGGACGTCTCGGAAATCCCGAGGTAAAGCCTTTTGTAGAGAAGCTCGTGACCGAGAAGCTGATGAACTTCCTCGAGGAGAATCCCGAGACCGCAAATATAATCATTGAAAAATGTCTTTCCGCATACAGGGCAAGAGAAGCCGCAAAGCGTGCGCGTGAAGCCGAGCGAAAGAAGAATACGTTCGGCAACGCTTCGATGCCCGAAAAGCTTGCGGACTGCTCCGAGCGTGATACAAGATACACCGAGATATACATCGTCGAGGGAGATTCTGCGGGCGGCTCGGCAAAACAGGGACGCAACAGAAAATATCAGGCTATCCTCTCGCTGTGGGGCAAGATGCTCAACGTGGAGAAGGCGCGTATAGACCGTATCTACGGCAACGATAAGCTTGAACCCGTAGTTACCGCGCTCGGTACAGGTATCGGCGAGGACTTCGACATAACAAAGCTCCGCTACGGAAAAGTCATCATTATGGCGGATGCCGATGTCGACGGTATGCACATCAGAACGCTCCTGCTGACATTCTTCTTCCGCTATATGCGTCCGCTCATCACGAACGGAAACATCTATATAGCCCAGCCTCCGCTCTTCCGTGTTGAGAGGAACAAGAAGGTGCGCTACGCATTTTCGGACGAGGAGCGCGATAAGTATATAGCCGAGCTCTCAGAGGGCGGCAAGTACAAGGTAGAGACACAGCGCTATAAAGGTCTTGGTGAGATGGACCCCGAGCAGCTCTGGGAGACCACTATGGACCCCGAAAACCGCACGATAGTCAAGATAGAGATGGAGGACGCCTACAAGGCTGACGAGACCTTCTCGATACTTATGGGCGACAAGGTAGAGCCGAGACGTCTTTTCATCGAAAATAACGCAAAATACGCACAGAACCTCGATATTTGAGGAATATACCGGAGAAACAGAACGAAATGGAAGAAAAATATATACTTGAGAAGGAATACAGCATATCTGCCGATGCCTTCCGTGAGGGCTACCGTGCCTTCCAGAAAAAGTACGTCTATCCCAAGAGCTACATTTTTATGGGACTGTTCCTGATACTTGCGGCAGATTTCATCTATGCCGCCTTCAAAGACCCGAGCAATTATTTCGCATATATCCTCATCGTGGTATGTCTCGCGCTCGCATTCAGAGAGTGGTATAATCCGCGGAAGATAAGGCGCACCCTCGTTGAGACAGTTCAGGAGATGGGCGACCTCGTCTACAGGATAGGCGTCGGCGACAGCTTTGTCGATATTTCAACGGTATCCGCTCCTGACAGCATCGAGGACGAGGATACCGCAGAAGGCGATGGATCGCACGAAGAAGACGCAGATGATGATGTTCCCGAGCCCACGCGGATACCCAAGGACAGCAATATGAAGCTGCGCGAATACAGCGATCTTTTCCTTCTTCTATACGGAAAACAGGTATTCTATATTATCCCTAAAGAGAAGTTTGACAGCTCAGAGCAGGACATAATCAGAAAAATCGCTCCAGAGGTCTGATATCCGGACCACACGGAAAGAAAATGTCTCTGCCAACACATACAGGAGGTAAACAAGCTTGCTTTACAATGACAATTCAAAGGTAATACATTCCGAGATCGTCAATGAAATGGAAAACTCTATGCTTCAGTACGCGATGTCGGTAATAGTATCTAGAGCCCTTCCGGACGTAAGAGACGGACTCAAGCCTGTTCACAGGCGTATCCTCTATACGCTCTACGAGAACGGACTTACTCCCGATAAGGCTTACCGTAAGTGTGCCGATACCGTCGGTGCTGTGCTCGGACGCTATCATCCGCACGGTGACGCCGCTGTGTATGACGCGCTCGTTCGTCTTGCACAGGATTTCTCAATGAGATATAAACTCGTTGACGGTCACGGAAACTTCGGTTCTATCGACGGAGACAAGGCTGCGGCTTACCGTTATACCGAGGCTAAAATGGCAAAGATAACCCTCGATATGCTCACGGACATCAACAAGGATACTGTCGATTTTGCTCCGAACTATGATGACCGTCTGAAGGAGCCTGTGGTGCTTCCTTCAAGATTCCCGAACCTTCTTGTGAACGGCTCGACAGGTATCGCCGTAGGTATGGCAACGAATATACCTCCCCACAATCTCGGCGAGGTGATAGACGCTCTTCAGATACTCATTGACGATCCCGACTGCTCTATGGACCAGCTTATGGAGAGCATAAAGGGACCTGATTTTCCGACCGGCGGCATAATAATGGGCAAAGCCGGTATCCGTGCCGCATACGGCACGGGCAGAGGCAAGATAATCCTCCGCAGCCGCACTCACTTCGAGGAAGTGAACGGAAGAAACTGCATCATCGTCGATGAGATACCCTATATGGTCAACAAGACCCTGATACTCAAGAGCATAAACCAGCTCTGCAAGGACAAGCGTCTCGACGGTATCTATTACCTCCGCGACGAATCTGACAAGGACGGTATGCGTATCGTTATCGAGCTCAAAAAGGACGCTATCCCGAATATCGTCCTCAACAAGCTGTTCGCTATGACAAAGCTTCAGGACACCGTTGGTATCATTATGCTTGCTCTCGTGAACGGCGAGCCGAAGATACTCACACTCAAGCAGATGCTCCAGCACTACCTTGATTTCCAGGTAGATGTTATCCAGCGCAGGACGCGCTTCGACCTCCGCAAGGCTCTCGAGCGCGCACATATCCTTCAGGGCTTCGTGCTCGCAGCTGATTACATCGACGAGGTAATACAGATAATCCGCAGCAGCAGCAATATCCCCGAGGCTAAGGAGCGTATGATGGAGCGCTTCAAGGAAGTGGATATGTCCGCTCTGCTCGACAGAACACAGTATGACTTTTCGGGTCTTCGTATCGAGCATCAGACCGGTCTTTCAGAGGAACAGGCTGAGGCTATCGTTCAGATGAGACTCGGTGCTCTCACAGGTCTTGAGCGTCAGAAGATAACTGATGAGCTCTATGGTCTGCTCACGAAAATATCCGATTTTGAGGACATTCTTGCAGATGTGAACCGCGTATATCAGATAATAATGGAAGACCTCAACGCTATCCGCAAGAAGTTCAGCGATGAGCGCCGCACGGATATTGAGGCTGTTTCCGGCGAGGTTGACATCGAAGATCTCATCCCGCAGGAGGACTGCGTCGTTACTCTCACAAACAACGGCTATATCAAGCGTATGCCCGTAAGCGAGTACAAGACACAGCGCCGCGGCGGACGCGGTATAAGCGGTATGAAGCAGCGCGAGGAGGACTTCGTGGATACGATGTTCATCTGCGGTACTCACGACAATATCCTCTTCATCTCGAACAAGGGTATTATGTACAAGCTAAAATGCTACGAGGTGCCGGACGGCTCGAAGGCATCACGCGGCTTCAATCTGATAAATCTGCTGCCGCTGACCGAAAATGAAAAGATCGCCGCAATGATAAAGTGTACCGATTTCAGCGACGAGAATTTCATCACGATGGTCACAAAGAACGGCAAGATAAAGCGCACGAACCTCTCACTTTACAGAAATGTACGCAAAAACGGTCTTATCGCTATCGGACTTGACGAGGGTGACGAGATAGCCGGTGTTCGTATGACGGACGGTCACGCTCAGCTGTTCGTAGCTACAAGAAACGGTATGGCTATCCGCCTTGAGGAGGAAAAGGGACGTGCTCTGTCGCGTTCGGCTCACGGCGTCAAGGCTATCAGGCTCCGTGAAGGCGACTACGTTGTCGGAATGGCAAGAGTGCGCGAGGGCGCAACACTTCTCACAGTTACAGAAAACGGCTACGGCAAGCGCACGAGCCTTGACAGCTATCGTATACAGAACAGAGGCGGCTACGGTCTCACGAACTATAAGGTCGATGAGATACGCGGTCATGTCTGCGGCATAAAGATAGTCGATGAAGAGGACGATATAATCCTTGTTTCAAGCGACGGTATCATAATCCGTATCCTCGCAAGCGATATCCGCGTTATGGGACGTATCGCAAAGGGCGTCCGCGTGATGAAGGTAAATGAAGGTGCGAACGTTGTTGCGTTCACACGCGCCGAGCACGACGAATCCGCCGAGACCGAAAAGGTCGAGCAGCTCACCGATGAGCAGGCTAAGCTTGCAGATGCAGAGGCTGCCGAGGAGGAGAAGAACGAGATAGTCATCGAGGCTGACCCCGATGAGAACGACGATGAGGAATAATGCCGAAGAAACGGCGCTCCGCTTCCGGCAGAGCCCGTTCTCAGCGGCACTAATCACGGTCCTGAGCCTTTTCAGTCAGTATCTGAACTGGCTTGCATTTGAAAAGCTCGGCTATCCGTGGTGGGTCGCACTCATAACACCGCTCCTGCTGTGTGCGATGTATCATTTCGTACAGCTCGATGCAGGCGGAAAAAGCGGCTATTCACGAATATTCGTATTTATATTCTCAGCGGCAGTGCCCCTGCTGCTGGGAATATTCCTTACATTGGCAGTTTATCTCGGCGACCCGGAGCTGAGCACCTTCGATCCGGATACCGGGTACAGGGGAACAGTCCGCGAATCTATCGCCCTGTATTCGGGCAGGATAGCGGTGACATCATTCTATCTCTGCATATTCGCACTGATAGATATACCGTTCCTGAGGTACTGCGACAAAGCGAGGGATAAAAAATGAGATATGCTGTCACACTTATCATCGCTGCGGCAGTGATACTGCTCGTTTACCTGCTGTGCGAGAACTGTATCCTGCTCGTGTTCAGGCACGAAAAGCTCGGGAACAGGCTTCGTATAGCTCATATAAGCGATATCCACAAAAAGCGCATAGGTGTCGGAAACCGACTGATACCGTTCAGGGTAGCCGCCGAGAGACCTGATCTGATATTGCTGACGGGAGACATAGTCTCACGGAGAGAGGACAACTTCTCCGTGACAGAGAGGCTGCTGAAGGATCTGTGCGTCATCGCGCCGGTGTATATGGTCTACGGCAACCACGAGCAGAGTCTCATAACACCCGACAGAGCCAGAGACTTTGAGAAAATGCTCGCGCGGACGGATGTAGTGCTGCTGAGAAACAGCACCGTTCAGACTGAGATAAACGGTGTAAAGCTGAATATTTGCGGACTTGAGCTGCCATATACGACTTATAAGAAGGACGGCGGCTATTTCCATCTCGACAGGATAACGGCAGACGACATCACTTCCATACTCGGTGAGAAGCCGGAGGGCGAAACTCTCCTGCTCGCGCATAATCCGCTTTTCGGCAAGGAATACGCTGAATGGGGTGCAGATTACACCTTCAGCGGACACGTACACGGCGGCTCGGTGAGGCTTTTCGGGATAGGTATGCTGTCCCCGGAGCGCAAGCTCTTTCCGAAGTACGCAAAGGGCGTATACAACATAAACGAAAAGAAGCTCCTTGTGTCAGCCGGTATCGGAAAGCTGAGGGCGTTCAACCCTCCGGAAGTAGTTATCTATGAGCTATGATGCTGTATCAGGGCTTCAAATAATGCAAATAATATCAGCATGATACCTCCCAGCCACGAAAGATCGTGGTCTGCGGAGGATATTTTTTTGCCTGTGATATTTCCGGCTGCGATAGCTGCGAATCCGGCTATAAAAGTGAAAAGTGCCGTCCGGAGCGGAGAGATCCCGAATGAGCCGCTGCTGAGCCCTGTTGCAGCGGAATCGAGCGAGCTTGCAAGTGCGAGCGCTGCGGCTTCGGCAGGCGAGAGGGTCTTAGAATCGTCGATGTCGGCGGCAGTGTCATCGAGATACAGCTTTATGACGAGTCCGCTGCTTCCGGTGCGGAGCGAGAGCTCACCGTTTTCCGAAAGTCTCCTGATAAGTATGCGGACAAGGCTTTTGAAAACGGTCAGAACTCCTATCGACGTGAGGACTATCAGCCCGAGAGTGCGGCAGATACCGGCAGGAATGAACGAAACGGCTATGTCTGAAACGAGCAGCGAGATACCGAGCACACCTGCGCCGGTGAGGTTTATTACCGCAGCCGAGGTGAGCGGTATCGTTATGCCGCTGTTGCAGTAAGCTGCGGCGACGAGATAAGTGTCGATACTGACGATGAATGCGAGAATCAGCTCCTGTGACAAATCATCACCTCCCGGTGCATAATATGCGGATGAGGTGAAAAATGACAAAAAATCAAGGAAAAAATATTGACCTGACGTGCGTGAAATGATATAATTAAAGAGTCATCAGTAAGCGCCGAATGGCGGTTATTGCCCCGGATATAAAACGGGGAGCGATGATCTTCATAATGTTTGTATACCGGTCTCAGGAGGTGATACTTATGCAGGCAGGTGTTTCAACAGCTTGTCTGTATCCCGAGCTGCTCGAGGAAAGTATCTACAGGCTTGCTGTGAACGGTGTTGAAAACATCGAAATATTCGTAAATACCAGCTCTGAGCTGAAAAAAAAATACGCTTGCAGCATAGCCGATATGCTGAAGCGGTTCGATGTCAGGTGCTGTGCTGTACACCCTTATACGAGCGAAATGGAGCAGCTCCTTCTTTTCTCGGATTATGAAAGAAGGTTCGAGGACGCGATAGAGCTCCACAAGCGGTATTTCAGCTTTATGAACACAGTCGGGGCTGAGATATTCGTACTTCACGGAAGCAAGGCGAATCAGCCGGCGGAGTTTTTCTGCGAGAGATATTCACGGATATACAGGGTCGGGCAGGAATTCGGCGTAAAGGTAGCTCTCGAAAACGTTGTAAGATGCAGGAGCGGCTCTTCCGCATTCGTGAGGGAGGTCGCAGGGATGCTCGGGGACGAATTCGCATTCGTGCTCGATACCAAGCAGGCTGTACGCGCGCACGAGAATCCGTTTACCTTTCTTGACGCCGCAGGAAGCCGCAT
>Ga0310697_10006849_pt1 | contig 10774 bp, 8 predicted proteins | sample 172DNAGHGlowgp2_FD_203883 | JGI IMG/M metagenome (GOLD analysis project Ga0310697, IMG submission 203883) | Sheep rumen microbial communities from Palmerston North, Manawatu-Wanganui, New Zealand - 1728 DNA GHGlow gp2 (v2) (version 2) | ecosystem: Host-associated > Mammals > Digestive system >...
GGGTTCGGCGCGGGCACGGTGTCATAGGCGGCAAACTTGCCGTGGGGATAGGTGAGGGCGACATCCTCCAGGGTGATCCCCACGCGGGGGAGGTCCCGGTAGAGGTGGATGCGGATCCGGGCGTACTCCAGGTCGCCGTCGATGTACTCCGCTGCATACTTGTCCACGAGGTTCGTGACCACCTTGGAGTTGAGCAGGAGCGGCAGGGCGGCGAGTACGAGGAGGACGAGGCCGAGCAGGGCGGCCACGACGATCCCGGAGATCCGCAGCGCCTTCTTCATGGCAGCTACAGGCCGAGCTTCTTGAAGAAATCGTTGCCCTTGTCATCCACGAGGATGAAGGCGGGGAAGTCCTCGACCCGGATCTTCCAGATGGCCTCCATGCCGAGCTCCGGGTACTCTACGCACTCGATGCTGCGGATGCTGCTCTGGGACAGGACGGCGGCCACGCCGCCGATGGTCCCGAGGTAGAAGCCGCCGTGCTTGCGGCAGGCGTCGGTGACCTGCTGGGTGCGATTGCCCTTTGCAATCATCACCAGCGAAGCGCCATGGTCCTGGAATTCATCGACATAGGGATCCATGCGGTTGGCGGTGGTGGGACCCATGCTGCCGCAGGGATATCCTTCCGGGGTCTTGGCCGGGCCGGCGTAGAGGATGGGATGGTCCTTGAAATAGTCGGGCATGCCTTCGCCTGCATCCAGACGGGCTTTCAGCTTGGCGTGGGCGATGTCGCGGGCCACGATGATGGTCCCGTTCAGGTTCACGCGGGTGCCGACGCCGTATTTGGTCAGCTCGGCACGGACCGCATCAATCCCCTTGTCGAGGTCGATCTCGATGCCCTTGGCCCCTTCTCCGGGCCTGCGGTACTGCTCGGGGATGAGCTCGGACGGATTGCTGTCCATCTTCTCGATCCATACGCCGTCCGCATTGATCTTGCTCTTGATGTTGCGGTCTGCGCTGCAGCTCACGCCCATGCCGATGGGGCAGCTGGCCCCGTGCCGGGGGAGACGCACGACACGGATGTCGTGGGCCAGATACTTGCCGCCGAACTGGGCGCCCAGGCCGATCTTCTGCGCCTCCCCCAGGAGCTTCTGCTCGAGGTCGATGTCCCGGAAGGCGCGGCCGGTCACGTCGCCGGTCGTGGGCAGGCCGTCGTAGTATTTGATACTGGCGAGCTTGACGGTGAGCAGGTTCTTCTCCGCGCTGGTGCCGCCGATGACAAAGGCGATGTGGTACGGCGGGCAGGCCGCCGTGCCCAGGCTTTTCATCTTCTCCACCAGGAACGGAAGGAGGGTGCCTTCGTTTTGGATCGTGGCCTTGGTCATGGGGTAGAAGTAGGTTTTGTTGGCGCTGCCGCCGCCCTTCGCTACCATGACGAAACGGTATTCGTCCCCTTCTACAGCCTCCAGGTCGATCTGTGCAGGCAGATTGCAGCGGGTATTCACCTCATCGTACATGTTGAGGGGGGCGTTCTGGCTGTAGCGCAGGTTCTCCTGCGTGTAGGTTTCGAACACGCCGCGGCTGAGGGCTTCTTCGTCTTCGAAACCCGTCCAGACCTGCTGTCCCTTCTCGCCGTGGATGATGGCGGTGCCGGTGTCCTGGCAGAAGGGCAGGACACCCTTGACGGAAGTCTCTGCGTTGCGCAGGAACTGCAGCGCCACATACCTGTCATTGTCGCTGGCCTCGGGGTCGTCGAGGATGGCGGCCACCTGGGCGTTGTGGGCGCGGCGCAGCATGAACTGGCAGTCGTGGAAAGACTGCCTGGCGACCAGCGTCAGCGCCTCGGGACTGACCTTCAGGATGCGGTGTCCTTCAAATTCTCCTGTACTTACCAGCTTCTCGGAGCCGGGGATCTTGTAGTACTCAGTCTGGTCTTCGCCCAGCTGGAACATCGGTGCGTACTTGAACTCTGTCATATCAGTTTGTTAGTTGTGCATCAGGAATTCTTTCATGAAGGGGTTGAGGTCGCCGTCCAGTACGCCCTGCGTGTCGGCGGTCTCGAGGCCGGTGCGCAGGTCCTTGACCATCTTGTAGGGGTGCAGGACGTAGGAGCGGATCTGCGAGCCCCATTCGATCTTCTTCTTCTGGCCCTCGAGCTCGGCCTGCTTCTCCTGGCGCTTCTTGAGCTCGATGTCATAGAGGCGGGACTTGAGGATGAGCAGGGCGCGCTGGCGGTTGTCCTGCTGGCTGCGGGTCTCGGTGTTCTCGACGGTGATGCCGGTGGGGAGGTGCCGTACGCGCACGCCGGTCTCGACCTTGTTGACGTTCTGGCCGCCGTGGCCGCCGGAGCGGAAGGTGTCCCACTCGATGTCGGAGGGGTTGATCTCGATGTTGATGCTGTCATCGACGAGCGGGTAGACGAACACGGAGCTGAACGTGGTCTGGCGCTTGCCCTGGGCGTTGAAGGGGGAGATGCGCACGAGCCGGTGCACGCCGGATTCGGCCTTGAGGTAGCCGTAGGCGTAGTCTCCTTCGTACTGGATGGTGCAGGACTTGATGCCGGTCTCGTCGCCTTCGATCTCCTCGGTGACGGTCATCTTGTAGCCGTTGCGCTCGCCCCAGCGCATGTACATGCGCATCAGCATGGCGCTCCAGTCGTTGGCTTCCGTGCCGCCGGCGCCGGAGTTGATCGTGAGGACGGCGCCGAGGTTGTCGCCCTCCGCACCGAGCATGTTCTTGAGTTCGAGGTCCTCGACCAGGCTGCAGGCCTGCTTGTAGGCCGCATCGATGTCGCTGCCCTCGGGGTCGAGCTCCTGGAGGACCTCCAGGTCCTCGACCGCCGACCGGGTCCGGTCGTAGGCGGCCACCCAGGCCTTGACGCCGCTCAGCCCCTTGAGGAAGGCCTCGGCTTTCTTGGGATCGTCCCAGAAATCGGGCGCCTGGCTCTGTTGCTCCTTCTCCTTCACCTCCGCCTGCTTCTTATCGATGGCAAGGACCTGGCGGAGCGTCTCTGCGCGCTCCTGCAAATCTTTGATTTGTTCCTGGGTAATCATAGTTTACAAAGATAATCATTCTTCACGAAACCCGCACGTTGCCTATCCGTTTTTTGCAAGTTGTTTATAATTATATGATTGAACGAATTAACCGCAGCTATTTTGTTGCGGCTAATTCGTTCAAATATCTGATTGATAATGATTTGCGCAAAACACGGATTCAACCGAGGGTGGCGGCGAGGGCGTGCAGGGTGGCGGGGTCTCCGGAGGAGAGCAGTTCGAGGGTGCCGGGATCCGGCCCGGTGTCTTCCAGCCCGTGTTCGCGGAGGACCTTGAGCACCTGCCGGGCCACGGCGGGCGCCGGGTCGATCACGCGGACGCCGGGGCCGGCGATGCGCTCGATCACGGGACGCAGGAAGGGATAGTGCGTGCATCCGAGAACGATGGTGTCGGCCCCGGCGTCCAGCAGCGGCTGCAGGCTGGCGCGCACCACGCGCTCCGTCTCGGGGCCGTCCAGTTCGAGCCGCTCCACCAGCTGGACGAACCCCTCGCCGACATGCTCTTCGATCCGCACGTCGTGCTGGTAGATCCCCTTGGTGTTGAGATACTTGGATGCCTTGAGGGTGCCGGCCGTGGCCAGCACGCCGATCACGCCGCTCTTCGTCCCGAGGGCGGCGGGCTTGACGGCCGGCTCCATGCCCACGAAGGGGATGTCGAATTCGGCGCGCAGCGTCGCGATGGCGGCGCCGGTGGCCGTGTTGCAGGCCACGACGACCACCTGCGCGCCCTTGTCGAGAAGCAGGCGCGTGATGGTCCGCGCCCGGTCCTGGATGTACGCCGCGCTCTTCTCCCCGTAGGGGCAGTGCGCATTGTCGGAGTAGTAGATGAAGCGACCGGAAGGGAGGACCTTCCGTATCTCTTTCAATACCGAAAGTCCTCCCGAACCTGAATCGAATATGCCTATGACGGCCACGGTGTGTCTCAGAGGGTGTTGTACTGGTTGTACTTCTCGGCGAGTTCGCCGGTCAGCTGGCCCAGCACCTCGAAGTACGGGGATCCGTCGATGATGGTCATCTGGTAGACCGTGTCGTCGACCTTGTAGTACTCCTTGCCGTCGCTGAGGGTGATCGTCTCGTAGTCGTCAGGGAGCTCCTGCACGAGGGCGCCTGCCGGCGGGACGATGGTGACGTATTTGCCGCTCTTGTCCTTGGTGAAGAACACGCCGTCTTCGTAGTAGTACTCTACGTTGGCGTCGGCGTAGCCCTGCACGAGGCCGAGCTTGTTGGCGTTCTCGTAGGCCTTGGCCGCGCGCTCGCTGTTGAGCGCGATCTGGGCGTTCTGGCTGGCGATCGTAGCGTTGTTGGCCGCGATCGTGGCGTTCTGGCTGGCGATGGTCTGGGCGTTCTCATTGATCGTACGGTACGTGTTGTACACGTCGTAGTAGTAGGCGAAGCGGCAGACCGAGTAGGCCAGGTTGTCCAGCACCGGGTCGAAGTAGACGCCGAACGGAGGACGGCAGATGTAGTAGTGGCCGGCGTAGTGGCGGTAGTAGATGCCGTCGAGGACGTAGTAGGGGACGCCCCAGTAGACCTCGCGGACATAGCGGGCCGGCAGGTAGGACACGCGATAGCCGAAGTAGTGGTGGCCGCCGTCCCAGAAGCGGACGGCACGGTTGAACGGCATCGGGTCGCGGTGGCGCGGCGGGATCCGCTCGATGTTGCGGCCGGGGCCCGGACGCATCCGGACTTCGCGCGGGGCGCTGCTGCCGGAGTAGTTGCGCGGGGCGTTCGTGCGGCTGCGGACCGTACCGGGCGCGCTGCGGTCGGCGCTCATGCCGGCCTGCGGCTGGTTGCGGTTGACGCTTCCGGCGGGCTGGTTGCTCTGCTGCGAGCGGGCGACGGTGCCGGAGGTCGTGTTGCTGCTGCGGGTGTTGGAGCCGCCGCGGACCGGCTGGCCGGCGCTCGGGCGGGCCTGCGTGCCGCTCACGCTGCCTGTGCTCCCGGTGGAACCGGTGGCGGGCAGGCGCTGCTGGCGGACGGTGGTGCCGCTGCTGCGGGTAGGAGCCGTCTGGCGGCTGACGCTGCCGGAGGAGGGGGTCGTCGGGCGGGCCTGCGTCGCGCTGCCGCTGCTGCGGGTGTTGGACCCGCTGCGGGAGACCTGGCCGGAATATCCGCCGCTAGGACGGGCGGCCGAAGAACTGCGGCTTTGCGAAGACATGGAGGGCTGGCTGCTGCGAGGCGTCGCGGAGCCGAGGCCCTTGGTATTACCGGCGGAGCCGGAGCTTCTCATCTGGGTAGACGGAGCTGACATCGAAGAGGAAGGACGGCTGCCGCCGCTGCTGCGGGAGTTGCCGCCGCCCGAACCACCGCGGGAATTGCTACCGCCCCTGGTCTGAGCGTCGACAGGGACCGCGATCATAGCCGCTACGGCTACTGCGATCAGGGAGAGTGTGGTCAAGCGTTTCATAATTGTGTGATGTTAGTAAATGTAATATTTCCTGGACTTCTCCTTGAAAGCTTCGACGTCCGCGGACCAGAATCCGGAGATGTCGGAGACCTTTATCGTCTGTCCGAACTTCTTACTGACAAAATCAGTGCCGCAAACTTTGTTGAACATCGAAAGTCGGTCGTTTGCGCCCGAAAAAGGATTCTTTTTGTAGAGCTCCCAGACGGCCTGCATCACGTAAAACTGTGTCAATGTGATCGTTGCAGCTTCGAAGTCGGTATAGAAATATTGTACGCCGTGGATGAGCTTCCCGGCCAGCCGGCCGGAGATCGGCTGGTAGTGGATGGTGCGCCAGGCCACGCCGGGGACGTGGTAGCTGTCGAGCTTGTCCTTGAGCTTGTCGGCATCCACCCACTGCTCCGCGAAGGTGGCGAAGGGGAGGGTGTAGCCGATGCCGATGTTGAGGTAGTTGTACATTTCGCCGCAGAGGCCGGCGGAAGGGTAGCAGATGGCCGTCTCGGCGTAGGGGATGTTGGGGGAAGGGAGGATCCAGGGCAGGCCGGTGTCGCTGAAGAGCATGTCGCGCTCCCAGCCTTCCATCGGCACGACCGTGAGCTTGCACTTGAGTGGCTCCAGTTTGCCGTTCTGGCCGCGGTTCATCCCTTCGTCGTTGATCATCCGGGCGAGCTCGCCGACGGTGAGGCCGTAGATGTAGGGGATCTTGTACTGGCTGACGAAGGAGTGGAACCCGTCCCGTACGAGGGAGCCCTCGACCTTGCGCCCGCCCAGCGGGTTCGGGCGGTCGAGCACCATCACCGGGATGCCCATCTCGGCGCAGGTGCGCATCACCAGGCCCAGCGTGGAGATGAACGTGTAGGACCGGCTGCCCACGTCCTGGATGTCGTAGACCATGATGTCAATGCCTTCGAGCATCTTGCGGGTGGGCTGGCGCGTGTCGCCGTAGAGCGAGTGCACGGGCAGGCCGGTGCGCTCGTCCCGGCCGGACTCGACCTTGCCGCCGGCCCAGATGTCGCCGCGCACGCCGTGCTCCGGCGCGTAGAGGGCCACGAGCTTGACGTTGGGCGCATCGTGGAGGATCTCGATGGTGGAGCGGAGCTGGCTGTCCACCCCGGAGGGGTTGGTGACCAGGCCGACGCGCTTGCCTTCCAGGCCGGCGAAATTGCGTTCCCGCAGGACTTCGATGCCGGGCTTGACCCGGGGGGCGGCCGCGGCGAGGGCGGCTACGAGGAGCAGCGCCGCCGCGCAAAGAATGTGACGAATACCGTTGCCAGACAACATACCATTACGACAATAAAGAATCCAACATAGCCGAGCCGCTCCTGCATCCAGCCGGCGAACAGGCCCGGGATCATCATCGACAGGGCCATGAAGGCCGTGCAGATGGCATAGTGGGAGGTCTTGAACTCCCCTTCGGAGAACTGCATCATGTAGAGCATGTAGGCGGTGAAGCCGAAGCCGTAGCCGAACTGGTCGACCGCCACGCAGAGGTAGATGACCCACAGCGCGGAAGGCTGCGTGGCCGCCAGGAAGAGATACACCGCGCAGGGCAGCGCCAGGGCCATGGACATCGGCCACATCGAGCGCCGGAGGCCCTTGCGGGCGGCGTAGAGCCCGCCGAGGATCCCGCCCACGGTCAGGGCGATCACGCCCACCGTGCCGTAGACCAGCCCGGACTGCGCCGTGCTGAGGCCGAGCCCGCCCGCTTCCGCCGGGTCGAGCAGGAAGGGGGTGAGCATCTTGACGGAGAACGCCTCCGGCAGGCGGTACAGCAACATGAAGATGATCGCCAGCCACACGCCGGTTTTTTGGAAGAAAGTCACCCACGCGCGTCCGAATTCCCGGAAGATCCGCGCTGCCTGCGCCTCGTTATTCGCCGGCTTGACCGGCGAATCTCCTTCCGTCGCCGGCAGGAAGCGCCAGTGCCACAGGGTCACGAGCGCGAAGAGCACGGCGCAGGCGAGCAGGGTCACGCTCCAGGCGCGCGGGATGGCGCCGAGCCGCTCCTCGAGCACGCCGGCCAGCACCACGATCACACCCTGGCCGAACACCGAGGCGATGCGGTAGAAGGTGCTGCGGATGCCCACGAAGGCCGCCTGCTGCTTCTGCTCCAGGGCGAGCATGTAGAAGCCGTCCGCGGCGATGTCGTGCGTCGCGGAGGCGAACGCGATCACGTAGAAGATGACGAGCTGCAGCCCGAAGGCGTCCGGGCTGACGCTGAGCGCCAGCGCGGCGAAGCCGGCCGTGCAGAGCGCCTGCATGAGCAGGATCCACCAGCGCTTGGTGCGGATCACGTCCACGAAGGGGCTCCACAGCGGCTTGATCACCCACGGGAGATACAGCAGCGAGGTGTACATCGCGAGGTCGCCGTTGGACATGCCCAGCCGCTTGAACATCGTCACCGAGATCACGTTGACGATGAAATAGGGGATGCCTTCGGCGAAATAGAGCGTCGGCACCCAGAACCAGGGGGATTTATTCGAGCGTTGCACCGGGATAATAATGTTGCAGGATTTGACGGTAGGTGAAGCCGCGGTCGGCCATCACGGCGGCGCCGATCTGGCACAGGCCGACGCCGTGGCCCCAGCCGCGGCCGCGGAGGATCCACGCGCCGGCCGGGTCGCGGTCCGCCTCGAAGGCGGAACTCTTGAGGTGGGACGTGCTCAGCGCGCGGCGGATCCGGAGCTCCTTGCCAATCACTTCGGTGTGCTTGCTGCCGACAATCCGCAGGTACTTGATGCGGCCGGACGGGCCGCGCTCCACGGCCTCCAGCGCCCGGATCTCCCCGAAATCGATGCCGGTCCGCTCCCGTACCAGCGCGGCAAGCTCCTCGGCGCCGTAGCGCACGGTCCAGTCGTGGAAGTCCCGGGTCGTCTGGTCGTAGTCGTTGAGGACCTGGCTCAGCACCGCGTCATTCTCGCAATCGCACCAGGGGTCTTCGACGCTTTGCAGGTAGGGGTAGTCGACGTCCTCCCAGCAGGTGCTGAAGAGTTCGGTGCGGCCGCCGCAGCATTTGGAGTACCGCGTGTCGCAGAGGGCGCCGTCATAGCGGAGCACCTGTCCCCAGGTCTCGTCGATGGCCGTGCGGACGTTGTCGCCCACGGCCATGGTGAGGCCTTGGTAGCGCTGGCAGTGATCATCCGCGCAAACATCGAAATCCCTATGCGGGATTCCGATGTTAATGAAGGGGGCGCTGCCCCCTGTGACCCCTTGCGGCCTTAAACCCCTTTCCGACTTTGTCTTCGTCAAAGTCCCGGGGCCGGCCGGTCGGCTGATGCCGACTTCGCTGCGCTCAAGGCAATCCGAGGCACCGGCGGCGATCTGCCGATCGTGTATCCGGGCGAGGAGCCAGGAGCGGGAGATGACGGCGTGGGCCTTGAGCAGCTCGGGCGAGGCGCTGGCCTTCATCTCGGAGGAGATGACGCTGAGCAGGTAGTCCTCCATGCCCACGAGGTTGACGGCGCGCACCAGGTCGCCTTCGACGATGAATTTCAGGCCGCCGGCATACTTGAGCGTGCGTTTCTGCTCCCAGTGGAAGTCGATGCCGATCACCACGTCGTAGAGCACGAACGAGGGCTCCGCGAAAAGGGTGGAGCGGGTGATGGAGTCGAAGTAGAGCTCGTCGTAGAGCGTGCCGTTGTAGTCGATCTTGCCGTCGCACCAGCGCACGCTCTGCGGGCCGGCGCCGTCGGAGATGATCTCGAAGCGGATCTCCTTCGCGGCGAGGATGCCCACGGACACGCGGGGCTGCGTGCGCGTCAGGCGCCACTGGATCATGTCCTCCTCGTGCCGGGGGATGGTCACTTCCTCGAGGATCCCTTCCAACTGCGCGGCCGTGACCTTGTCGAAGTCCTCCCGGAAGGGGGCGACGAACACCCCGGCCATGTCGGCGGCGCCGGGGCTGATGGTGAGGTGGTCGGGGCCGGCGGCATCGAAGTGGTGCGAGCGCTTGGCGGCGCGCATCACCACGAAGGCGCGCCACTCTTCACCCTTCTTGTAGGCGTAGAGATTGAACTTGGGCTCGGTCTCATCCGGGCGGCGGTCCGTGCAGTCCAGCAGCTGGTAGAAGAGCTTGGTCAGCGATTTGGACGTCGTGGCCTTGAGGGCGAAGACGCCGCGGCAGTAGCCGGGATATTTATATAAGGTGGCGTCCTTGACGGAAGCGAGGGGTGCTCCGGGCTCGTCCAGGAAGGCGTCGACGGCTTCTTCCAGGGGCAGCTTGTGCCGGGGCACGGCCTGGAAATGCAGGTGGTCCGGCGCGGAGGCGCCGCTCTCAGGGCCGTTGTAGAAGACGGTCCAGTCGGTGTAGCGGGCGGCGAAGTCCAGCATGTCCGGCAGGTGGTGCCAGATGGCCTGGGGCAGGTGCCGGTCGCGGACGATCACCAGATGGTCGCGGAAGATGGGGAAGGGGTTGACCTGGACGTTGTACAGGCGTCCCTTGCGTCCTTCGAACTTGATGTGCCGCTGCTCCGGGGGGCGGTTGTCCTCGCACAGGAAGCAGGGGCGCGCGGCGATGGCCTCCGGCGAGGTGTCGGCGGTCGACGAGCCGGCGCGCTCGGGGTTGAACTGTACGGAGCAGGGGAGGCCGCAGACCGTCAGGTGCTTGGTCCTGACGGACTTGAGCGCCCGGAAATTGGCCGCCGCGAGCGGCCACACGGACAGCTGGTCCTTGATGAATTTTCGCAGTTCTTGCATTACAGCAGGGCTTGCAGCATATCTTTGATGCGGGCGTATTCGCCCTCGAAATTCGGGGTGAGGATCCCTTTGCCGTACGCCTGGTCGATCTCTTCCGGGGTCCAGAACCTGCCCCCGGCGAGCTCGTCCGGATCGGGGCGGATCTCATATTCGCCCACGGCGGCGAACACGCTCACGAACTCGCGCTCGCTGTCCGACTCGTAGATGTAGGAGCAGAGGCCGTGCGGGAGGAAATCGTGGAGGTGCAGCTCCTCGTCGGATTCGCGGTAGAGGGCCTCCTGGATGTATTCTCCATAAGAGACATGCCCGCCGACGGCGGTGTCCCAGCGGAGCGGGAGGAGGTCCTTGTGCGCGCCGCGCTGCTGGAGGTAGATGTTGCCGCAGCGGTTGATGATGTGGAGGTGGACGACCGGGTGCAGCGGCTTGTCCGTATGGTGATGCACGCGGTCGCGGGCGGCCTGGGCGATGACGTTGCCGTACTCGTCGATGACCGGCAGCATCTCCACGGCCTTGGCGCGCCGGCCGCCCCTGAGGAGCGGCGCCGGGGAAGCGGGATAGATCAGCTCAAGCAAGGCGTCAGTAGTTTATGATCCGTAATTCTTCGGGGGTATACAGGATGGAGTCGATGAAGTCCGGGGCGACGCGGGCGAGGATCATGAACACGGCCAGCGCGACCACGACCAC
>Ga0310697_10006850_pt1 | contig 10773 bp, 9 predicted proteins | sample 172DNAGHGlowgp2_FD_203883 | JGI IMG/M metagenome (GOLD analysis project Ga0310697, IMG submission 203883) | Sheep rumen microbial communities from Palmerston North, Manawatu-Wanganui, New Zealand - 1728 DNA GHGlow gp2 (v2) (version 2) | ecosystem: Host-associated > Mammals > Digestive system >...
CCGATTACGGTAATTTCTATGACAGATATAAGAGCAGACTTAAGAAAGCGGGAGTTACCTTTTTGGAAAATGAGTCTGTCGGGATTAAAGACGGAAACATCAGAATAACCGGGCTTGATCTTAATATGGAATACTATCGTAAGATTGTAAAAAAGAAGATGGAACCCGGATTTATAAAGAGAACTTTGGGAGACAGCTCAAAGAAAGAGTTTCAGATTCTTATTGCGCACAATCCACAGTATTTTGATGAATATGCAAAATGGGGCGCGGATCTTACGGTGTCGGGACATGTTCACGGAGGTATTGTAAGACTTCCGTTTATAGGAGGCGTTATTTCTCCTGCGATAGCTCTTTTCCCTAAATATGACGGCGGACATTATGAGATTGATAAAAAGCATCTGATATTAAGCAGGGGGCTTGGAACACATACGATCCAGGTGAGAATGTTCAATCCCTGTGAGATAGATGTTATTAAAATACATGAGGCAAAATAAATGTCACTTGAGGTAAAACTGCAGGTCTTTGAAGGCCCTCTCGATCTTCTTATGCACCTGATAGATAAAAACAAAATTGATATCTATGACATCCCGATAGTTACTATAACTGAGCAGTATATGGATTACATAAATGCCATGCAGAGGGATGATATGGAAGTTACAAGTGAATTTCTCGTTATGGCTGCGACGCTCATAGATATCAAGTGTAAGATGCTTCTTCCCAAGGAAGTCAATGAGGATGGAGAGGAAGAGGATCCGAGAGCGGAACTTGTTGAAAAACTTCTTGAGTACAAGATGTACAAGTTTATGGCGGACGAACTTAAGGACAGACAGCAGGAAGCGGATATGCAGTGGTTCAGAAGCAGGAACATCCCTAAGGAAGTCAGCGAGTATGAGGCTCCCATTGATTTTTCGGACCTTATAGGAGATGCGACGCTTTCAAAGCTTAATTCTATTTTCCAGGAACTTCTTAAGCGACAGGAAGATAAGGTCGATCCGATCAGAAGCAGATTCGGAAATATTGAAAAAGAAGAGATCGATATGGATGCCAAGACTCTTTATATCAAAGCATACATACGTGAACATGACAGATTCAGTTTCAGACAGCTCCTTGAAAAGCAGCACAGTAAGACAGAGATAATAGTGACATTTCTTGTTATGCTTGAAGAAATGAAGCTTGGAGAAATTGAGATAGAGCAGGACGAGACGTTCGGAGATATTATTATCAAATCAAGAAAGGCAAGTTGATACCATGACAAGTAAAGAAGGCGCAGCGATTATAGAGGCAATCCTTTTTACAATGGGAGATTCGGTTGAAATCAGTGCTTTGGCAAAGGCTATGGATGTAAATGCAAAAGAGGTCAAAGAGAGTATTGAATATCTAAAGACCAAATATGAAAGCGAAGACAGCGGGATCGGTATTATCGAGCTGGAGAACGCTGTACAGCTCTGTACTAAAAAAGAAATGTACGAGTACCTTGTGAAAATAGCAAAGACTCCGAGAAAAGCGGTTCTTACCGATTCTCTTATGGAGACACTTTCAATAGTTGCTTACAAACAGCCAATAACCAGGCTTGAAGTTGAGAAGATAAGAGGTGTAAATAGCGATCATGCCGTAAACCGTCTTGTTGAGTTCGGACTTATTCAGGAGCTTGGAAGACTTGATGCTCCCGGAAGACCGCTTCTTTTTGGAACAACGGAAGAATTCCTTAGAAGTTTCGGTGTAAAATCGCTTGAGGAGCTGCCTACGGTGGGCGCTGTTCAGGTTGAAGAATTCAAAGCCGAGGCTGAACAGGAAGTAAATGTAAAACTTGATATTTGATTTTGTATTACAATGTTTTCGGAAAAAGGCAGAAAAAATGCTTTTTTCCTTTTTTTTGACTTTCTTTTTTGATATACTATACTCTGACTTAAGTTGCGTTCTTTTTCCAAAAGATTAACATAACTTAAATATATTTACGGAGGTTAAAGAAATGAGTAGTTCTTCACAAGCGAGACAAAGAATAAATGCTTTGCTCGACGAAAACAGTTTCGTTGAAATTGGTGCTCTTGTGACAGCCAGAAACACAGATTTCAATCTGAAACAGGAAGAAACACCTTCAGACGGTGTTGTTACCGGGTATGGTGTTATAGACGGTAATCTGGTGTATGTTTACAGTCAGGATGCATCAGTACTTGGCGGTTCTATAGGTGAGATGCATGCCAAGAAGATCGTTCGCCTGTACGATCTGGCTATCAAGACAGGCTCTCCTGTAATCGGACTTATCGATTCAGCAGGACTTCGTCTTCAGGAGGCAACAGATGCGCTTAACGCATTTGGAGAGATTTATCTTAAGCAGGTGGAGGCTTCGGGTGTTGTTCCTCAGATCACAGCTATCTTCGGATCATGCGGTGGCGGACTTGCGCTTATTCCTTCAATCACTGACTTTACATTCATGGAGTCCGAGAAGGCTAAGCTTTTTGTTAATTCACCCAACGCTCTTGAGGGCAACTATAAAGAGAAATGTGATACTTCAAGTGCTAAGTGGCAGAGTTCTGAGGTTGGCAATGTAGATGTTGTTGCCGATGAAGCTACTGTTTATGCACAAATCAGAGAACTTGTATCTCTTCTTCCTTCAAACAACGAGGATGCAGATGCATACAAGGAGTGCTCAGACGATCTTAACAGAGCTTGCGAGAATCTTGACGGAGCAATCGAAGATCCCGCTGTTATTGCCGGACAGATCGCTGACAACGGTCTTTTCTTTGAGACAAAGAGAGACTATGCAAAAGAGATGGTTACCGGTTTCATCAGACTCAACGGAGCAACTGTTGGTCTTGTTGGAAACCGTACAGCTATATATGACGAGAACGGAAAGGTTTCGGAGAAGTTTGATGATAAGCTTACAGCTCACGCATGTGAGAAGGCAGCAGAGTTCGTAAACTTCTGTGATGCATTTGATCTTCCTGTTCTTACAATCACAAATGCAACAGGATTCGGTTCATCCAAGTGCGATGAGAAGCATGTTGCAAAGGCTGCAGGAAAGCTTGTTTATGCTCTTGCAAATGCTACAGTGCCTAAGGTTAACCTTATCACAGGAAAGGCATTCGGAAGTGCATACGTTATCATGAATTCTAAGGCAATCGGTGCAGACATTACCATCAGCTGGCCTAATGCACAGATCGGATCAATGGATGCAAAACTTGCCGCTAAGATCATTTGCGATGGAAAAGATGCAGATACTGTTGCAAAGGCTGCAGCTGATTATGCACAGCTTCAGAACAATGTTAAGAGTGCTGCTGCGAGAGGATATGTGGACGAGATCATCGAAGCTGCCGATACAAGAAAGTATGTGATCGGTGCTTTTGAGATGCTTTTCACCAAGAGGGATGAACGTCCTGCAAAGAAGCACGGTACAGTATAATGAAGGGAGCGCTCAAAATGAAACGTAAAATTTTAGTTTTGGGAGTGATACTCAGCTGCCTTTTTGGACTCAGTGCTTGCGGTGAAGCTGCAGAAGGCTCCTTGGACAGTTACAGATATCCAAAAGAACTGTTTAAACCTGATTCATTGGAGCAGTATGCAACATATATCGAGGATAAAGTTTTTGAGGGATGGTATCTTAACGATATCACACCCGAAAACTTCGATGAGAAGCAGTATCTTGGCTTGGCAATGGAATTTGATGAGAATAACCTTACCATCAAGGAAGTCAATGAAGATGATTTTAATGCTATTAAGTCAGGATATATAAGCTGGTACAAGGCAGTTGAAGAAGTTGGTTTTAACAGTGTTGAGACTCTCAATGATGATATAAAAGTTACCGATGTAAAATACTACATCAACGATGATGATGTTCTTGTTGTAGATGCTACAATTCAGGGAACAAAACATTCCGCGCTTTTGCAGCTCTATATCAACAATGATTTCAGTATTCGTGATGCAGGTGTTACGGTAAACAAGACACTTGGAGAGAAACTTACAAATGCCGGTCTTAATACACTTCTCGGCATGGGAATGGCTTTTGCCATCCTTATTCTTATTTCGCTTATCATCTGTCTTTTCCCTGTTCTTTTCGGAGAGAAGAAGAAAAAAGTAAGCGACAAAGATATTGCAGCAAAGGCAATGGATAACACAATAAGCCAGATCGCCGAGCAGGAAGATCTCTCAGGAGATTCAGAGCTCGTTGCCGTTATCGCCGCTGCGATCGCTGCGTACGAGGGAAGCGGAAGCACAGATGGATTCCGTGTAAGATCGATCAGAAAAGTTAATAATAATTGGAAAAAATTCTAATAATGACATCGGGTACACGGAGAATTTATTCTGTGTCGGATGAAAGGAGAAACGATGAAAAACTATACAATAACCGTAAACGGAAACGTATATGATGTAACAGTAGAAGAAGGCGCAGGAAGCGGAGCAGCTCCTGTTGCTGCAAGCGCACCTAAGGCTCCTGTAGCTCCTGTTAAGAAGGCAAGCGCAGGCGCAGGTTCAATCAAGGTTGAGGCAGGTGCTGCCGGAAAGATCCTTAAGATCAACGCAAGTGTTGGACAGGCTGTAAAGAAGGGCGATACAGTTATCACTCTTGAGTCTATGAAGATGGAGATCCCTATGGTAGCTCCTTCAGACGGAACAGTTGCAAGTATTGATGTTGCAGCAGGCGATTCTGTAGAGGCAGGAACAGTTCTTGCAACTCTTAATTGATGAATCAGAGAAAGTATTATTTTATACAGAAATGAGGATAAAAAATGGATTACATAGTTAAGACATTATCTAATCTCTGGGATCAAACTGCATTTACTTCAATGTCTGTCGGCAACTATGTCATGGTTGTCGTAGCATTGGTTTTCCTGTATCTTGCAATTGCCAAGGGATTTGAGCCATTACTTTTGGTTCCGATTTCGTTTGGTATGCTTCTTGTAAATATCTATCCTGCTATTATGGCTGAGCCTGTTGGCGAGTCTGCAGGTGGATTGTTACATTACTTCTACATCCTTGATGAGTGGGCAATTCTTCCTTCTCTTATTTTCATGGGTGTAGGTGCTATGACGGATTTCGGACCGCTTATTGCAAACCCTATAAGCTTCCTTATGGGTGCAGCTGCACAGTTCGGTATTTTTGCAGCTTACTTTATTGCTATTGCACTTGGTTTCAACGATCAGGCTGCAGCAGCTATTTCAATCATCGGTGGAGCAGACGGCCCTACTTCGATTTTCCTGGCTTCTAAGCTTCATCAGACAGCAATTTTAGGACCTATCGCGGTTGCGGCATATTCATATATGTCACTGGTTCCCATGATCCAGCCGCCTATCATGAAACTTCTTACAACTCAGAAGGAAAGAACAATCAAGATGCAGCAGCTTAGAGAAGTTACTAAGCTTGAGAAGATTCTTTTCCCTGTAGTAGTTACAGTAGTTGTTAGTATGATTCTTCCCACAACAGCTCCTCTTATCGGAATGTTGATGCTTGGAAATCTGTTCAGAGAGTCAGGCGTTGTTCGTCAGCTTCAGGAGACAGCTTCAAATGCACTTATGTACATTGTAGTTATCCTTCTCGGAACTTCTGTTGGTGCAACAACAAGTGCTGAGGCTTTCCTTAATATGACAACAATCAAGATCGTTATTCTTGGTCTTTGCGCATTCGCTATCGGAACTGCGGCAGGTTGCCTTCTCGGTAAGCTGTTGTGCTTCATAACAAAGGGCAAGATCAATCCGCTTATCGGTTCAGCCGGTGTATCAGCCGTGCCGATGGCAGCTCGTGTATCACAGAAAGTTGGTGCAGAATACGATCCCTCCAATTTCCTGCTCATGCATGCAATGGGACCTAACGTTGCCGGTGTTATCGGTACAGCGGTAGTTGCAGGTACATTCATGGCAGTATTTGGAGTATAAATCACAGAAAGGGTGAAAATAGATATGGCAGATATTGAAAAGAAACCAATTCGTATCAATGAGACTGTTCTGCGTGATGCTCATCAGTCACTTATCGCAACAAGAATGCCCACAGAGGTTATGTTGCCTATCATTGATACAATGGATCAGGTTGGATATAACGCAGTAGAGTGCTGGGGTGGTGCAACATTCGATGCTTGCATGAGATTCCTTAAGGAAGATCCCTGGGAGAGACTTCGTAAGTTAAGAGCAGGCTTTAAGAATACAAAGCTTCAGATGCTCCTTCGTGGACAGAACATTCTCGGATACAAGCATTATCCGGATGACGTTGTTGATTACTTCGTTCAGAAGTCAATCGCAAACGGTATTGATATAATCAGAATTTTCGACTGTCTTAACGACCTTAGAAACCTTGAGGCTTCAGTTAAGGCATGTAAGAAAGAGGGCGGACATGCTCAGATCGCTCTTGCATACACACTTGGTGATGCATATACAGAAGAGTACTGGATGAATATCGCTAAGGATATTGAGTCTATGGGTGCAGATTCAATCTGTATCAAGGATATGGCAGGACTTCTTCTTCCTTATGAGGCTGAGAAGCTTGTTAAAGCTCTTAAGAGTGCTACAAAGCTTCCTATCGACCTTCATACACATTACACTTCAGGTGTTGCCAGCATGACATACATGAAGGCAGCTGAGGCCGGTGTTGATATCATCGACTGTGCAATTTCTCCTTTTGCACTCGGTACATCACAGCCTGCTACTGAAGTTATGGTAGAAGCATTTAAGGGACAGCCTTTCGAGACAGGTCTTGATCAGAAGCTTCTTGCTAAGATCGCAGATCACTTCAGACCTTACAGAGAGGAATGCCTTGCAAGCGGACTTATGGATCCCAAGGTTCTTGGTGTTAACATCAAGACTCTTATGTATCAGGTTCCCGGCGGAATGCTTTCTAACATGGTTAGCCAGCTCAAAGAGCAGAACGCAAGCGACAAGTACGATACAGTGCTTGAGGAAATCCCTCAGGTTCGTAAGGACTTCGGTGAGCCTCCGCTTGTTACACCTTCTTCACAGATCGTTGGAACACAGGCCGTTATGAACGTTCTCATGGGTGAGAGATACAAGGTTGCTACAGACCAGACCAAGGATCTCCTTGCTGGTGAATACGGTAAGACAATCAAGCCTTTCAATCCCGAAGTTCAGAAGAAGATTATCGGAGACAGAGAAGTTATCACATGCAGACCTGCAGATAAGCTTGAGCCCGGACTTAAGAAGTTCGAAGAGGATGTTAAGCAGTGGAAGCAGCAGGATGAAGACGTACTTTCATACGCACTCTTCCCTCAGGTTGCAACAGATTTCTTCAAGTATCGTATGGCTCAGCAGACATCGGTTGATGTGGCTGCCGCAGATACAAAGAACGGAGCATATCCTGTTTAATTATTAAAAATTTAGAGCTATCAGATGTAAATATTTACGTTTGATAGCTCTTTTTAACGCTTATTTAATGAATATTATGGTAAAATTAATGCATGAGTGAATACAGACGGCATAGAAAAAGCAAAAAGTTAATAGATGCCGAAAAGAGGCAGGGTGTAGAGCTGAAAGAGGATGAGTATGAGCGTCAGTTTCTTCCTCTGGACGAGGTCAACGGATATAAGATAAGACCCGGCCTGTCAAATTTGTATGGGGCAACTATGCTTCCGGGTGGTATTAATTTCACCATTTATTCCAATGGTGCGACATCTATTACGCTTCTTTTGTATCACAGAAATGATAAGGAGCCTTTTGTGACGATTCCTTTCCCTGAGAGCTACAAGATAGGAAAGGTTTATTCAATGATCGTTTTTGGATTGGACATTGAAAACCTTGAGTATTGTTATAGCGTGGACGGACCATGGGATCCTGATAAAGGGCTTCTTTTTAACAAAGATAATTTATTGCTGGATCCTTTTGCTAAGGCGGTATCAGGGCAGCGTATATGGGGCGAAAACCTTACATCCGGTACGTACAGGGCGAGAGTGGTGCGGCAGAATTTTGCATGGGATGATGTGACGAGTCTTGGAACCCCCATGTGTGATTCAATAATCTATGAGTTGCATGTAAGGGGCTTTACTATGGATGAATCATCAGGCGTAAAGTGCAGGGGAACCTTTGAGGGAATCACTGAAAAAGCGGATTACCTTGAGGCACTTGGAATTACTGCCGTTGAACTGATGCCTATATTTGAGTTTGACGAAACTCGCGATATGCGCGTGGCAAACGGAAGGATACTTCTTGATTATTGGGGATATAATACCACTGCATTTTTTGCCCCGAATACGAGTTATTCATATGAAGCAGAGCACAACAAAGAGGGTGTCGGACTCAAACATATGATAAAAGAGCTCAAGAAGAGAAAGATAGAAGTCATTCTTGACGTAGTATTCAATCATACGGCTGAGGGCAATGAATACGGGCCTTTTATCTCATTTAAGGGGTTTGATAACAATATATATTATCTGCTCACTCCCGACGGAAAGTATTATAATTTTAGCGGATGCGGCAATACTATGAACTGCAATCATCCTATGGTTCAGGAATATATTGTTTCATGCCTAAGGTACTGGGTTGAAGAATACAGGGTGGACGGATTCAGATTCGATCTTGCAAGTATCCTGGGGCGTGATCAGGATGGTGCACCTATGGAGAGACCGCCTCTTATTCAGAGAATTGCTTACGATCCCGTTTTGGGAAATGTTAAGCTTATTGCGGAAGCGTGGGATGCGGGTGGAATGTACCAGGTGGGAAATTTCCCTTCGTGGAAACGCTGGGCGGAATGGAACGGCAAGTATAGAGATGATATAAGGTCGTATCTTAAGGGTGATATCTGGGCGGCGCCCGAGGCGGTTAAGAGAATTACGGGATCCATGGATATGTATGGCGAATCGTACATGGGATATGAGTCTTCCGTCAATTTTATAAACTGTCATGACGGATTTACACTTTACGATCTTTATGCATATAATAACAAGCATAATGAAGATAACGGCTGGAACAATACTGACGGTGCCAATGATAACAGGAGCTGGAATTGCGGGTATGAAGGTGATACCGACAATCCGGATGTTCTTGGACTGAGATTCAGAATGATGCGAAACGCCATCACTGTTCTTATGTGCAGCCGCGGTACTCCGATGATCTATGCCGGAGATGAATTCGGTAATACGCAGTATGGCAATAACAATGCGTATTGTCAGGATAATGAGATTTCGTGGCTCAACTGGGATTTCCTTAAAAAGAATCGCGAATTCTATCTTTTTTACAAATACATGGTCCAATTTAGAAGAAAGCATGCGGCTATCAGAAAAGACCTTGAGAGCGCCAAAAGCGGTTTACCCTTTGTGTCTGTACATACAGAGAATCCGGATAACGGAAATATCACAAAGGATTCAAGGGTTATATGTGTGCGCTTTGCGGGCTTTGATGAAAAGAAAGGCCATGATGATATCGTATATCTTGCGATAAATGCTTATTGGGAAGATATACAGATAATGCTTCCAAATCCGCCAAATGGCGCGTATTGGGGGCTCTGCGTTGACACAGGAGGTGACGAGGACGGTAAGTTCTACTTTAACAGGCCCAAACCTCTTACATGGAGAAATAAAACTTTGAAAGCTAGAAGTGTCAGCGTATTCATAGCTTCATACGGAGTTGAATATGGCAATCAATGATGATCGTACAGATACAAATTTTATAGTGGGTGGTTATGACTTTTTGTCTGAACTTGATGCCCAGAAAGCGTCTTTGGACTTATCCAAGATAAAAGTGTTGGAAGAACGGGTAAAGGCGAGCAGACCCAAAGACATAAAGGCAGTATATGAAAAAGCTATAGAGAATAAAATATTTAAGTCACCCATAGGGTGGGAGTACCTTGCAAGGCTTAGAGACAGGCTTTATGCGAGTGGCTTTTCGGAGGAAGAGCTTATTCCGATTCCGATACCGGTTAGTCTTACAAGACATTCGGCTTTTGAAAATCTGTCGGTTCAGCAAAGAATCAGACCTGTAACTAAGGATAATAAAGCGGAATTCAAGAGATTGTTTCCATATATTCTTAATATCTTTTTACTGATAATAGTAATCGCAATGTTTATAATCGCATCGACAAGCGACAGTGATAATATATTAAATTACAAGAGGAATGTGACAAACCGTTACTCTTCGTGGGAGCAGGACCTTACTCAGAGGGAAAAAGTGATTCGTGAAAAAGAAAAAAAACTTGGCATTGACAGCTCTGAGGGGTATTATGGTGGTGCGAATAATGACTAGGTTAGGAGGAAAGTCAGATTGGATGATTTAAAGATTTTGGTGGTTGATGACGAGAGCAGAATGAGAAAGCTTGTCAAAGACTTTTTGATAAAAGACGGATATATTGTTATCGAGGCCGGTGACGGACAGCAGGCACTTGATATTTTTTATGAGGACAAAGATATTTCTCTTATTATCCTTGATGTAATGATGCCTAACAGAGACGGATGGGAAGTATGCAGGGAAATCAGGAAGAATTCCAAGGTTCCCATCATAATGCTTACGGCAAAATCGGAAGAACGTGATGAACTGCTTGGATTTGAACTTGGTGTTGATGAATATATTTCTAAACCTTTCAGCCCAAAGATCCTTGCTGCAAGAGTTTCGGCTATTTTGCGAAGAGCCAATATCGTAACAACAAACGAAGTAATGGAAGAGGGCGGTATTACCATAAACAAAGTCGCCCATAGCGTTTCGGTTGACGGAAAAGATATTGAGCTTAGTTATAAGGAATTTGAACTTTTATCCTTCTTTTTTGAGAATAAGGGCGTTGCTCTTTCCAGAGAGAAGATTCTTAATAATGTGTGGAACTATGATTATTTTGGTGATGCACGTACCATTG
>Ga0310697_10006851_pt1 | contig 10772 bp, 2 predicted proteins | sample 172DNAGHGlowgp2_FD_203883 | JGI IMG/M metagenome (GOLD analysis project Ga0310697, IMG submission 203883) | Sheep rumen microbial communities from Palmerston North, Manawatu-Wanganui, New Zealand - 1728 DNA GHGlow gp2 (v2) (version 2) | ecosystem: Host-associated > Mammals > Digestive system >...
ATGTGAATGAGATCCTTCGTCGCTTCCCTTCTCAGGATGACAGTTTTTTAAGGAATCACCATATGGAAAATAAAAAAGAACGCGCTGTGCTGGCGGGGCTTGCCGCCGCCAGCATGGACGAACACGAGCGCTCCTCCGACGTCTCCATGGAGGAGCTGGCCGCTCTGGTGGAGACCGCGGGCGGCGAGGCCGTGGCGATGCTGATCCAGAACCGCCCCACGCCGGAGCCCCGCAGCTTCATCGGCGACGGCAAGGTACAGGAGATGAAGGAGCTCATCGAGGCAAACGAATGCGATCTGGCCGTTTTCGACAATGAGCTTTCTCCCTCCCAGATGCGGGTGCTGAGCGAGGAGCTGGGCGTCAAGGTGCTGGACCGCTCCGGCCTCATTCTGGACATTTTCGCCCAGCGTGCCCGCACCCGCGAGGGTCAGCTCCAGGTGGAGCTGGCGCAGTACAAGTACCTGCTGCCGCGTCTCACCGGCATGTGGACCCACCTGGTGCGGCAGACCGCCTCCGGCGGCTCTTCGCCCATCGGCACCCGCGGCCCCGGCGAGACCCAGCTGGAGACCGACCGGCGGCACATCCGCCGCAAGATCCAGAAGCTGGAGGAGGAGCTGGCCGCCGTGCGCAAGGTGCGCGGCACCCAGCGCCGCCGGCGTGAGAAAAACGCCATGCCCGTGGTGGCCCTGGTGGGCTACACCAACGCGGGTAAGTCCACGCTCCTAAACTGCCTCACCGGCTCCGACATCCCGGCCAACGACCGGCTTTTCGACACGCTGGACACCACCACCCGCCGCCTGCGCATCGACGAGAGCACGGAGGTGCTTCTGTCCGACACCGTCGGCTTTATCCGCAAGCTGCCCACCCATCTGATCGAGGCCTTCAAGGCCACGCTGGAGGAGCTGAGCTATGCGGACGTGCTGCTGCACGTCATCGACCTCTCCAACCCCGAGTGGGAGGAGCAGGCGAGAGTCGTGGACGAGCTGATCCGTCAGCTCGGCGCCGAGAGCACGCCCCAGCTGCGCGTCTACAACAAGTGCGATCAGTACTTCGGCATCCTGCCCCACGGGGAAGACGTGGTCTGCATCTCCGCCAAAAGCGGCGAGGGGGCCGACGCCCTGGTGCGAAAGCTCTCGCAGATGCTGGACCGGGGCAAACGCCATGTGCATCTGCTGCTGCCCTACAGCGCGGGCGGCCTTCTGGATACCCTGAACCGCGAGGCGTCGGTGCAGTACACCGAATATACCGATCAGGGCATCGAGGTGGACGCCGTGGTGCAGCCGGAGCTTTTCGGCCGCGTCAAGCAGTATATCCCCGGCTATACGGAGCCGAAGGAAGACTGGGAAGATTAGAGAATGAATAATGTATAATGAGTAATGAAAAATTGCGGTGTCGCCTCCGGCGACGAATATTATTGCCGCGAAGCGGCTCCCTAATTATTCATTATTCATTTTTCGTTATTCATTTGATTTGGAAGGTGCAGGCCATGACCGAGTATTGTGTCCCCACCGGGGCGGGCGAAAGTGAATATGTGGAAAAGCGCTCCCGCTTCCTGGGCCATGTGCGCCCGGTGGAGAGCGAGGAGGAGGCCAAAGCCTTCGTTGCCGCCGTGAAGAAGGAGCACTACGACGCCCGGCACAACTGCTGGTGCTACATCATCAAGGACGGGCCGGAGCGCTACTCCGACGACGGCGAACCCCAGGGCACCGCGGGCATCCCCATGCTGGAGGTGCTGCGGCGCGAGGGCGTCAGCAACGTGGTCTGCGTGGTTACGCGCTACTTTGGCGGCGTGCTGCTGGGCACGGGCGGGCTCTTTCGCGCCTACACCAAGAGCGCCAGGGACGCGCTGGACGCGGCCGGGATCTCTGTGGTGCGGCGCTGGGTCGCCATGGAGCTTCCCTGCTCCTATGCCGCGCTGGAGCGCTTCAAGACCGAGATCGCGGCCTTTGACGGCGCGGTGACGGACATGGAGTACGGCGCGGGCGTCACGATCTGGGCCCTGATCCCGGAGGAAAAGCAGGAGGCCTTCGCCGCGCGCATCTTCGACGTCTCCGGCGGCGCGGTCACGCCGCTTGTTACCGGCGAGAGCCTGCAGGCGGTTCCGCGCCCGTAGGAGGACAGCGCCGGAACTTATATTCCGCATGAAGCAGCATGACTTTTCGCCATCCTATAATCCTTATCATACATACGCCGGGAGCCGGTCTCAGCTCCCGGCGTTTTCTCTGTCCGTGCCTCCCGGAAGGGAAAGAACTGTCCCTGTTTTTACCTTCTGTTCTTGACATGGGATATCAATTATCTTAGAATAAAATAAATATGATTTAATGGGCTTGGTGCGGATTCTTCCGCCTGTGTGCCGATCAAACTTTATTTCAAAATAGTGGAAGGAGAAGAACATGAGAAGAATGTGGAAGAGAGCTTTCGCACTGTTTCTTTCTCTGGTGATGTGCCTGTCGCTGTTCCCGGCGTCGGCCTTCGCCGAGGGGGACGTCGCGGAGGAACCGGCTGACCCTGTCATCCTGAGCGACAGCGAAGGATCTCAGGAAAATGAGGCTTTCCTGGAAGAGGAGCCGTCTGCGGAGCAGCCGGAGGGGTATGAACCTGTCATCCCCGAAGTCCCGGAAAATGCGGAGGAACCGACCGATCCTGTCCTCCCGAGCGACAGCGAAGGATCGCAGGAAACCGATCCCGCCGATGAGGACGCGGTCATCGACCTGCAGCCCCTGGAAGGCGTCGAGCTCGACGGCGTGGATGAGGAACCCGCCGCCGAAGTGCAGGCAGAGACGAACAGCGGCAGCTGCGGCGCGGATGTCGACAACCTGACCTGGACGCTGGATGATCAGGGCACCCTGACCATCTCCGGCGAAGGGGCGATGGCCGACTTTGAACAGTACAACTATGCGCAGTGGTGGGAATACCGGGAGAGCATTCGGCGTATCAGCATTGAACCCGGTGTGACGAGCATCGGCGCCTGGGCCTTTGCCGAATGTGAAAACGCAGAAGCAATTTCGATTCCCGATACGGTTACCAGCATCGGATTTGTTGCCTTCATCAACTGCAGCAGCCTGACGAGTATCACAATCCCGTCGAGTGTGACCGCCATCGGCGACATGGCGTTCCAGCGCTGCACCGGCCTGACCGGTATCACGGTTGATGCGGCCAACAACAGCTTCGCTTCGGTCGACGGCGTTCTGTTCAACAAATCGGTGACGGAGCTGATCTGCTGCCCGGCCGGAAAGAGCGGAGAGTACACGATCCCTGACGGCGTGACCAGGATCGGAGGGTATGCGTTCTCCTTCTGCGGGCAGGTATCTGCTGTTATCGTTCCGGCCAGCGTTGCCGATATTGATGAGTACGCATTCCAGTATTGCGGCATGACAGGCATTTCGCTCCCCAACAGCTTAAATTCTTTGGGTGAAGGAGCCTTTTATGAATGCCGGAATCTGAACAGCATCAGCATCCCGTCCGGCATTGCCGGCATTGGAGCGTATACATTTGGCAACTGCAGCAGCCTGACCGGAGTTGAGATCCCTGAGGGCGTGACAAGCATCGGTGTCAGTGCTTTCGAAGACTGCGCCGGTTTGGAAGAAGTTTCTCTTCCCGAAAGCCTGACTGCCATAGGCGCTGACTCTTTCTGGGATTGTACGTCCATAACAGATGTGACCTATGCCGGTTCGGCAACCCAGAAAAACGCCCTGATCGGGAACGGCTGGAGCACAAATGGAAACGAGGCGCTCTTTAACGCGGCCTGGCACTATGCAGAGTCAGCCGGTCCCGCCGTCATCGCCTCCGGCGAATGCGGCGCGCAGGGTGACAATCTGACCTGGACGCTGGACGATCAGGGCACCCTGACCATCTCCGGCGAAGGGGCGATGGCAGATTACAACTGGTCCAGTGCGCCCTGGTACATCCGGAACAGTTCTGTAAAGTCTCTTGTCATCGGGGACGGCGTTACCAGCATAGGGAGTTATTCTTTTAATATCTGCAGCGCTTTGACGAACATCACAATCCCGGAGAGCGTGACTAGCATCGGCAACTCTGCCTTTTCTAACTGCAGCGCTTTGACGAGCATCACAATCCCGCAGGGCGTGACGAGCATCGGCAACTCTGCCTTTTCCAACTGCAGAGCTTTGACGAGCATCACGCTCTCGAACAGCGTGACCAGCATCGGGTACTATGCTTTTTCCAACTGCGATAATCTTGCCAGTGTGTATTTCGACGGGACGGCGGCTGAGATAAGAAACGGAGTCGGAAGTGGATGGAGTACTGCGCAAAACAGCAGTTTTCTGAATGCAATCTGGTACTGCGCTGACACGGCGCACCCATGCGGCCCCTGCGGCGACGATCTGACCTGGGAGCTGGACGAAACCGGCACACTGACCATTTCCGGCACGGGAAAGCTGGAAGTTCCGGGATGGTACGATGATTATGGGGCATATACCTTTGCTCCCTGGAAAGGCTTGCGGGATGAGATCCTGAAAATCGAACTCCAGCCCGGCGTGACAGAAATCGGCAGACAGACCTTCGTGGGCTGCAGCAATGTGACGGAGGTCAGTATCCCGGATACATTGCAATCTATCGACGTGTATAACTTCTACGGCTGCAGCAGTCTGACGAGTATCTACATCCCGGATTCTGTGACCTATATCGGCATGGGCAGCTTTGCCAGCTGCACCAGCCTGCGCGACGTGCATCTTCCCGAGAACCTGACCTCTATTGCCGGTGCCGGTGATGATTATTATGACGGCCTGTTTGAGGACTGCACAGGCTTGACGAGCATTACACTGCCTCCGCATCTGGAAGACATTGGAAATCAGACCTTCGCAGGCTGCAGCAGCCTTGCGTCCATCACGATTCCGAACGGCGTGACAAGCATCGGCAGAAGTGCCTTCACCGGCTGCAGCGGCCTGAAGGAAGTGCGCTTTGGCGGCAGCCGCGGTGAGCGGAACGCCCGCATTGACCACGGCTGGGACGGCAGGGGCAACGAGGACTTCCTGAATGCCTACTGGTACTACGCCGGCGATAACTTCGGCGACATCCACAGCTTTGCCGAGCTGAAGGACGCCGTGGCGGCCTATGAGGCAAGCGGCGACGAGATCTATGTTTACTATAACGGCACCGATCCCTTCGTGATTGAGGAGTCCATTACCCTGCCGAAGCGTGTCTACTTCTGCGCGGACGCCGAGGGTTCTTCCGTAGTCGTTCCCGAAGGCGTGGAGCTGATCGTCTCCTCCGGCGACAGGAACGCCTTTTACACCGAGAACCTGATCGTCGAGGGCAGCATGACCGCTTCCCATCGCGCTGTCGTGTACCGGACGCTCACCGGCGAAGTCAACTGGGTGCTCAGCCTGCTCGCGTCCGGCCGCTGCGGCAGCGCCGATTCGGATCTGTACTATGAGCTCTATGACGACGGCCGCCTGATCGTGACCGGCTCCGGCGTGATGGAGGGCTATCCCTGGTGTGATTATAACGCCGACATCCGCACGGTCACCCTGTCGGAGGGTACGCGCACCATCAGCGCCATGGCCTTCCGCTCCTGCGGCAATCTGCAGAGCATCAGCCTCCCGGCGAGCCTTGCCGGCATCTACGACTACGCCTTTGACGGCTGCACCAGCCTGAGCGAAGTGCACTACGCCGGCAGCGAGCGCGAGAAAAACAGACTCACAGACAACGGCTGGTCCATCATCGGCAACAGACCGCTGTACAATGCCTCCTGGACCTATGGGGCGCAGACGCTCAGCACGGATATCCACAGCTTTGCCGACCTGAAGGCCCTCGTGGAGGCCTATGACGGCAACGAGTACTATGTCTACTACAACGACACCGTGCCCTTCGTGTTTGAAGAGTCCATCACGCTGCCGCAAAACGTCTACTTCTGCGCGGACGCGGACGGTTCCTCTGCGCTTGTTCCCGAGGGCGTCAGCCTGACGGTCGAGTCGCGGGTGCCCAACGCGTTCTATGTGGAGAACCTGAACGTTGAGGGCAGCATGACTGCTTACCGCAGCGCCGTGAATTACCGCAATCTCAGCGGCGAAGTGACCTGGCTGCGTCAGATCATCGCCTCCGGCGATTGCGGTGCGCAGGGGGACAATCTGCAGTGGTCGCTGGACGACGAGGGCCTGCTGCTCATCAGCGGCACCGGCGACATGGCAGACTTTGACCGTGGTTATCCCGCGCCCACCTGGGATGCCTATGCCCAGAATCGCAGCATCAAACGCGCGATCCTGGAGTCCGGTGTGACAAGCATCGGCCAGTGCGCTTTCGATTTCCGCGGCATGACGAGCATCGATCTGCCCGACACGCTCAAGAGCATCGGCTACCAGGCTTTCCGCGACTGCAGCCTGACTGATCTGGTAATTCCGGAGGGCGTGACGACCATCAACTCCGGCGCATTCTTTGAATGCTGCTTCTTGAAGCACATATCGATCCCAAGCACTTTGACGGACTTTGAGAACGTTTTTTCTGGTTTGTCGTGTCTGAAGAGCGTCACGCTCGCAGACGGTCTGACAAAGATCGATGCGAATGCCTTTAGCCACAGCGGCCTTCTAAGCGTTACGATTCCCGATAGCGTAAAAAGTATTGGTTATCGTGCTTTCTCCAACTGCAGCAGCCTGCAGAGCATCACGATCTCAAATGCCGTGACAAGCATCGGCAGCTCTGCCTTCAACTACTGCAACAGTCTGACAGATGTGTACTACGGAGGGACGGAGGAGCAGAGGAGTGCCTGGACCGACAACGGCTGGAACACCAGCGGCAACGATCCGCTCTTCAATGCCACCTGGCACTATACTGAGCCTGTGGATCCCACGGTTATTGCCTCCGGCCCCTGCGGCACAGAGGGCGACAATCTGCGGTGGAAGCTGCATGACGACGGCGAGCTGGTTATCAGCGGCAACGGCGCCATGGCAGAGGGTACCGCTCCATGGAAGATCTTCCTTGAAAACAGAATTACCCGCGTCACTGCGGAGCCGGGCGTCACCAGCATCAGCGAGAGCGCCTTTGCCGGGGCTGTCGGCCTGACGCAGGTCGAGCTGCCCGACAGTCTGACGGAGATCGGCGCCTCTGCCTTTAACGGCTGCGGCGCGCTGACGGAGGTCACGATCCCCGCCGGCGTGACGAAGATCGGTGCGCGGGCATTTTACGCCTGCAATCAGCTGCAGCGCATCGAGGTCGCGGAGGAGAACAGCACATACAAGTCAGTTGACGGCGTGCTGTTCAGCAGGAACATGTACGTGCTGCGCTGCTTCCCCGCCGGGAGAACGGGCAGCTACACCGTGCCCGAGGGCGTGGAGGATATCGATACCGCCGCTTTCGCCTATTCCGGCCTGAGCAGCGTTGTGCTGCCGGAAGGCGTGAAGCATCTGTGGCGGGAGGCCTTTTCCTGCTGCTTTGAGCTGGAATCGATCACCCTCCCCGACAGCCTGACGGAGATTCAGGATTCTGCCTTCAGCGGCTGCTTCAAGCTGAAAGAGCTGCGGATCCCCGCTGGGGTTCAGCATTTCATCGGTTCAAGTGTCTTTGAGGATTGCCGGTCCCTGCTCAACATTCACGTTGCGGAGGAGAACCAATACTACACTTCTGACGACGGCGTGCTGTTCGGCAAAGGTAAGGGCCAGTTGCTGGCTTATCCGATCGGCAGAACCGGCGCCTATGTGCTCCCCGCAGAAACGACAAGAATCAGCGACGCCGCTTTCTACAACTGCACCGGACTGACGGCAATCAGCTTCCCCGACAGGCTGCAATACATCGGGAGCTCTGCCTTTAACGGCTGCACCCAGCTCACGGAGATCGCGCTGCCCTCCGGCGTGCAGCAGATCAATTCCTCTGCCTTCCTCAACTGCAGCAGCCTGCGGAGCATTTCCCTTCCCCCGGTTCCCAATATTTATGACAGCGCTTTCTACGGCTGCAATTCCCTGCAGGATGTATACTTCAACGGAACGGCTGAGCAGCGCGATTCCCTGTATTGGAGCACGGAAGGAAACGATCCGCTCTTTAATGCCACGTTCCACTATCTCGGCTCGCAGCAAACCGTCAGCAGCTTTGCCGAGCTCAAGGCTCTGGTCGACGCCTATGACGGCAATGCTGTCATTGCGCTCTATGATCCCCAGGCCAGCGAACCCTTCGTGTTTGCGGAGTCCATCACCCTGCCGGAGAACTTCTACTTCCGCGCTGACGGCGAGGGTTCCGTCGTGCAGATCCCTGCCGGCGTGAAGGTCACCGTGAAGTGTACGGCGCAGGAAGCTTTCCGTGCCGGCAGCATCCTGCTGGACGGCGCGCTGGTAAGCATGTTCCAGAGCGTTTCCGGCACGATCTCCGGAACCGGTTACTGGAAGCAGACTGACCGTCACTGCCTGTTCTATGGCGAAAGCGGGCTGCAGGCGCTGGCCTCCGAAAGCTTTGCCTGGAGCACGTTGGTGCGCTACATGGGCAGCGGCAGCTTTACCTTCACGCAGGATATCAGCATGCCTGTGAATACCCGGCTGATTTTTGGGGATATCATCATTCCGGCCGGCGTATCGGTAAGCACCGTTTGCAGTATCGGCGCCAATAACGTGCAGATCGACGGCAGCCTGACGCTCGAATACAGCGACGAAAACGATGATACCGGGTATGGTCCGGCGTCTTCCAGCATCAGCGGCAGCCTGAGCGGAACGGGAAGCCTTACGGTGCGCAGCGCGCTCACCGTCCAGAGTGAGGAGCTCAACCGGGACAACATCATCCTCGAGGGCGAGCACGCGGAGCTCACCTGGCTCCGCTTTGCGTACAACGTTGCGGAGCTTGAGAGCCTGCTTGCCGAAGCCGCGGCGGATGATTCCCCGCACTTCCGCTATCACATCATGGAAGAAATCGTGGAGGCGTATCATCTCACCGGAAATCTGACAGTTCCCGCCAACACCGAGCTGATGATCAACGGGACTGTCACCATTGACGCAGATTGTACTTTGTACAACAGCGGGAGGATAGACTTCCTGAATCCCCTTGTCGTGAGCGGCAGCTTTGTGAATGATGGTACTGCGCATCTTCATTCATATGAGCGCCCCACCATGACCATTGCGGAGGGCGGGCAGTACCTTGGAAGCGGCGAGCTCATTGTCCAGACGATGAATCCCATTCATTTTGAATACCTGGCCCCCTATCTGCCCGGCCTGGATCTGTCCCGCTTTGAGGAGATCAGCTCCTCGGAGACCGTCGCGGACGGACTCTGGCATCTGCGGAACTATCAGGTGAATCCCGATGATGTGATCGCCTCCGGCGAATGCGGCGCAGAGGGCAGCGATCTGACCTGGACGCTGTACAGCAGCGGCGAGCTGGTCATCTCCGGTACGGGCGCCATGGCGGATTACAGCTACGCGAGCTCCGGCGGCCCCTGGAACAGCAGCGGCTGCGCGGTCCGGAAGGCGACCCTGCAGGAGGGCGTGACGAAGATCGGCATGTTCGGCTTCGCCTTCTGCGATCAGCTCAGCGAGCTCAGTCTCCCCGGCAGCCTGACCGAAATCAGTGCGACTGCTTTCGTCAACTGCAAACACAACGGCCTGACCGCGCTCGAACTGCCTGGCGGCCTTTCCACGATCGGCAAGGGCACGCTCAGCTTCCTGCAGGATCTGCAGACGATCACGGTTGCGGACGGAAACGACAGTTTTGCCGCTATTGACGGCGTCCTGTATGACAAGAATGTGACCGAACTCTTGGCCTTCCCCGTCGGCCGCACCGGCAGCTATGACGTTCCTGCCGGAACGACTGCGATCGGAGACCGCGCGTTCTACAACTGCGTTGAACTCACCGGCGTTACGCTCCCCGTCGGCGTCACCGACATCGGCGAGCAGGCCTTCGACGGCTGCGCCTCGCTGGCGGCGGTTTCGCTCCCGGCCGGGCTTGTGCGCATCGGCGAGAGTGCCTTTGCCCGTTGCGACGCTCTTACGGAGATCACCATCCCCGCCGGCGTGACGTCGATCGAAGCTTACACCTTCCACTCCTGCAAGAATCTCAAAACCGTGGTGCTTCCCGACAGCGTGACCCGGATCGGCGAAATGGCCTTCTTCTACTGCGAAGCCCTGGAGAGCATTGCTCTGCCGGACGGCGTGACGGAGATCGGGTCGGAGGCCTTCGCCTACAGCGGGCTCAAATCCATTGTGCTGCCCGAGCAGCTGCTCACCATCGGCGACAGTGCCTTTGTCTACTGCGGCAATCTCACAGGCGTGCGCATCCCCGCCGGTGTTTCTGAGGTCGGCATGGGCGCCTTCAGGTACTGCCCTGCGATGACAAGCATCGAAGTCGCCGCGGAGAACGAGAACTATTCCTCCCTTAACGGCGTGCTCTTCAACAAGGAGCAGACCGAGCTGATCGCCTGGCCCAATGGCAGATCAAGCACCGCCATCGTGCCCGACAGTGTGAATACGATCGCAGCCGGCGCCTTCCAGAGCTGCGCAAAGCTGACGGAGGTCTATCTCCCGCTTGGCGTCACCACGATCGAGAACTGGGCCTTCTATGACTGCGCCGCTCTGACGGACGTGTACTACGCCGGAACGGAAGCGCAGAAGGCCGCCCTGATGGACAGCGGCTGGTCCGCGGAGATGAACGATCCGCTCTTCAACGCGACCTGGCACTATGAGGCCGCCGTGCCTCAGCAGGTGACGGCGCATGTGGCGTCGCTGACACTGGACGGGACGATCGGCATCAACTACCTGGTGTCGATGACGGACTCCGTGCTGGCGAATGAGAACGCCAGAGCCGTATTCGTGTACAAGGAAAAAGAGTACCCGCGCGTGATCCAGGGG
>Ga0310697_10006853_pt1 | contig 10771 bp, 10 predicted proteins | sample 172DNAGHGlowgp2_FD_203883 | JGI IMG/M metagenome (GOLD analysis project Ga0310697, IMG submission 203883) | Sheep rumen microbial communities from Palmerston North, Manawatu-Wanganui, New Zealand - 1728 DNA GHGlow gp2 (v2) (version 2) | ecosystem: Host-associated > Mammals > Digestive system >...
TTGATAAATTTCAATCGAAGTGAATTCGGGATTATGCCTAACGTCCATGCCCTCATTGCGGAAAATGCGCCCCAATTCGTAAACGCGCTCGAAGCCGCCGACAATCAGCCGCTTAAGATTTAATTCGGTGGCAATGCGCAGATATAAATCGGCGTCAAGGGCGTTGTGATGAGTTATGAACGGACGCGCCGCCGCGCCGCCCGCTATTGTCGAAAGAACCGGCGTTTCAACCTCGATAAAATCGCGTTCGTCCAGATATTTGCGGGTTGCCTTTATGATTTTGTCGCGCTTGATAAAAGTTTCGCGAACTTCCGGATTCATGATCAAATCAAGGTAGCGTTGACGGTAGCGAATTTCAACATCTTTAAGCCCGTGAAATTTTTCGGGCAGGGGACGTAACGACTTCGCCAAAATTTTAAAATCTTCAACGCGAACAGTCAGCTCGCCGCGCTTAGTTTTGAAAACCTGCCCGCGCACGCCGATTATATCGCCTATATCCAAAAGCTTGAACTCACTGTATTTTTCCTCGCCAAGAACGTCAAGCTTAAAATAAATTTGAATTGAACCGCTTCTGTCGTTGAGCGTTGCAAAGCTCGCCTTGCCATGTCCACGAATCGCCATAAGTCTGCCCGCTATTGAAACTTCGCCCGCGTCGACTTCGCCGTCAATCTCGCCGAATTGGGCGCGAACGTCGGCGGCATGATGACTTACCTCGTAACGTTCCCCGAACGGCTCAACACCCTTATCAATAAAGCCCTTGAGCTTCTCGCGCCGAATCCTTATCAATTCGTTCTCGTCCGTTATCTGTTGAAAATTTTTTGACATAAACAAACCTCCATAATTTAGACTGCGGAAAATATATCATTTCCCGCGCCTTTTATCAATCATGCTTTGTTGAAAAAAGATTGTACATGTGTTAAAATCTGCCAAGTATTTTTTAGGAGGTAATTTTTTATGGCTAATATTGCTTTACTTATGGCGGGCGGCTCCGGTCAACGTATGCACCAAAACATTCCAAAACAATTTATAACGATAAATGATCGCCCTGTAATTGTTTACACAATGGAAGCTTTTCAAAATCACGTGGACATTGACGCTATCGCGGTTGTCTGCATAGCCGGCTGGGAATCTGTTCTGCAAGCCTACGCTAAACAGTTCAACATAACAAAGCTTAAGTTCATTATTGCCGGCGGCGACAGCAACCACGATTCAATTCGCAAAGGTCTTTTCGAGGTTGAGAAGCATTACGACCGCGACGATATTGTTTTGATTCATGACGGTATCCGCCCGATGGTTTCCGCTGAAATTATTTCCGATTGCATTATCACCGCGAAAAAATTTGGCAGCGCGATTTCTTCCGTACCGTGTTATGAACCTGTCATGCGCACTGAAGATGGTTTACAGACTTGCGATTTTTATCCGCGTGAAAAGTTGCGTCGCTCGCACACGCCGCACGGCTACCCTATCGGCAAAATCTGCGACTTGTACCGTTTGGCGGCGGAGCGCGGCATTACCAATTCCACGTCATCAAATACGTTACTGTTTAGTTTAGGCGAACAAGTTTATTTCTCGTCCGGTTCCGAAAAAAATATCAAGCTAACTACCGTCGAGGACATTGAAATTTTTAAAGCTCTGCTTGTCGCCAAGAAAACCGAATGGCTCAAGTGAGGTGTCAGCATGTACATCAAGCATAAAATTTACGAGGAAGATATAAATTCTATTGCCAGCGAAAATCTTTCGTGGGAAAAATTATCCGGCAAAACTTTGCTCCTCACTGGCTCAACAGGTCTTATCGGTACGTTGATTGTTGAAGTGCTCATGCAAAAAAATCGCCGCGATAATCTCAACGTAAAAATCTTCGCGGGCGGTCGCAATGAAAAGGTCGCCCGTGAACGCTTCGCGGATTATCTCGACGACAAAAATTTTGAATTCGTCAAGTTGGACGTGAACAAGCCGATTGAAAATAATTTCCGCGCAGATTTTATCATTCACGCGGCGAGCAATTCGCACAACTTTTTATTTGCAACCGACCCCGTCAACACCGTTACGGCTAATATTTTGGGCACGCATAATCTTTTGGAATTCGCCGTTAAATCAAATGCTGAACGCGCCGTCTTTCTTTCCAGCGGCGAGGTCTACGGCAAGAATCTTCATGACGATGATATTTTTGACGAAAGTTATTGCGGCTACATTGATTGCAACACCGTCCGCGCAGGTTATCCCGAAAGCAAGCGGGCGAGCGAGGCTCTTTGCCAAGCTTATATCAGTCAATACAATCTGGACGTGGTGATTGTTCGCCCGTGCAGGATTTACGGTCCTTCCATGCGCCTTGACGATTCAAAAGCTTTGAGCGAATTTATTAGAAATGGCGTTCGCGGTGAAGATATTGTTTTAAAAAGTCAGGGCTTGCCAAAATTTTCTTTCTGCTACGGCGCGGATTGTGTCAGCGGAATTTTTTATTGCTTGCTTAAGGGCAAATGCGGCGAGGCTTACAATATTTCCGATTCAAGCGAAATTCTTTCTCTGCGCGAAATTGCCGAATATGTCAGCTCCCTTGCCGGTAAAAAAGTTGTCTTTGAACTTCCGAACGCGACGCAGGTAAAAGGTTTTTCAAAAGCTGTCAATGCGATTTTGGACAATAAAAAACTGCGCGGCTTAGGTTGGACGCCTAAAGACGATACGCGCTCTGGTGTCAAGAAAACGATTGCAATTCTTAAAGATATGTCGCAGGTGTGTTAAATGTTTATCTATCGCAAGCCGACGTTCGCGGACGTGGACGAAATGTACAATCTGATTGCAAGTTACGCGGCGCAAGGTTTCATGCTCCCCAAACCTTACAACGTCCTTTATGAAACGCTTAGGGAATTTGTCGTGGCGGAGGACTCAGATAAAAAGGTTGTCGGGGTGGGCGCGTTACATTTGACTTGGAACGAATTGGCGGAGGTTCGATCAATGGCGGTTCACCCGGATTTTTCGCGGCAAGGTATCGGCTCGGCTATCGTGAAAAAACTTTTGGAGGAAGGGCGCGCAGTCGGTGTTAAAAAATTTTTTACGCTGACTTATCGCCCTGAATTTTTTAAATCGCTGGGCTTTGAACTTACGACAAAAGAATCACTGCCTCATAAAATTTGGAAAGAGTGCATTGACTGCCCAAAATTTGCAAACTGCGATGAAATTGCCATGACACTTGAATAAAAAATTTCCTTTTGCCTATGAAATTGGCAGGGGGGAATTTTTTTTTGTGGAATTCTTAGCACGTGATATTTTTACGAGAGGAATGATTGATTTGTTGGAAAAATTGCGTCGCGAAGTTTACGAGGCAAATATTATGTTGCCGAAGCTCGAACTTGTAAATTTTACATGGGGAAATGTTTCGGGCATTGACCGCGAAAAAAATTTGTTTGTTATAAAACCTTCGGGTGTCGAATACGAAAAACTTTCGCCGGAAAATATGGTTGTCGTGAATTTATCGGGCGAAGTCGTCGAAGGCGATTTGAATCCTTCAAGCGATACGCTTACGCACATGGTGCTTTACAACGAGTTCCCGAATATCGGCGCGATAGTCCACGTTCATTCACATTGGGCAACAGCTTTTGCGCAAGCGGGTGTTGATATTGACGCGCTCGGAACAACTCATGCCGATGCCTTTTATGGAGCCGTGCCCGTCAGCGACGCCTTGACTAAAGAGGAAATTGAAACCGCTTATGAGGAAAACACCGGCAAAGTTATCGTGCGCACCTTCCGCGAAAGAAAGCTGGACCCCGACGCTATGCCCGCCGTTTTAGTTCGACAACACGGACCTTTTACTTGGGCTAAGACGCCGCTTAAAGCCGTTGAGCTTGCCAAAACTTTGGAGATTGTCGCGGAAATGAATTATCATTCCCTGCAACTTACTCGCGCCGATATTCGTTTGCCGCAGTATTTGCTTGATAAACATTACTTGAGGAAACACGGCAAGAACGCTTATTACGGGCAAAAAAATAATTAGGGGGAAAAATTTTATGGCAGAAGAAATTGTTAGCAAGAACGAAAAAGGCACGGTTCGCATAAAGGGCATTGGTTGCGCCGAACAGACGCCCGACCTTGTGATTTTGTCGCTGACTTTGACCGCGCAGAATAAAGAATACTCTGCCGCAATGAAAATTGGCTCCCAACAAATTGACATGCTCCGCGAAGCGATTGTTGACGCAGGTTTAAAAGCTGACGACCTTAAGACTGTTAATTTCAACGTGCGTTCCATTTACGAGGACGAGGAATACAGGGACGGCAAAATCACGCGCAGCCGTCAAATTCTTGCGGGCTTCGAGTGCCGCCACGATTTAAAAATTAGTTTCGCCTTTGATAATAAAAAGCTCAACAAGGCGATTGATACCATTGCCGCCAGCCTGTCGCAACCGAAAATTTCAATCACGTTTACGATAAGGGACGCCGCCGCCTTCAACGACGAAATTTTAAAATCCGCCGCCCAAGACGCGCTACGCAAGGCAGAAACTCTTTGCGCGGCGTCTAATGTCAAACTCGGAAGGCTTATCAATATAAATTATTCCGAATCTGTTTTTCAAAAAGAAATTCCGCTTTGCGCAGGATACGCGCCGCCCGATAAAACTTCGTTTAACTTTCAGCCCGAAGAAATTAAAGCGTCCGACGCCGTAGAATTTTTATGGGAGATTGAATAATGACGAAGAATATAAAATTTACGCTTGGCAACGTCGCGGAAGGTTACAAGACGATTGAACTTTGTATCGGGACCAAAAATTTTTCCTACAAGATTTTGCGCAACGGCTTGCTTGAGGTTCAAAATAAAAAAAGCCGCGCCGTTGAAATTTCGGAAAAGTTGCTTGCCGAATTTGACGCGCTGAATATTCTTGACTGGGAAAAAGATTTCAATGTTTCGGGTGATAAGCAATGGGAATTGATTTACAAACACGGCAGGAAAAATTATCACGGGCACGGTTCCGCTTGTCCCGAAAATTTGGAACGCTTTTTGAATTGGATTGATAAGTTAGTTCCCGAAATGGAATTTGTTAATCGCAAGCGGCTTGAAAGAATCACGCTAAATTATTCTCGCGGAGAAATTTTTGAGACGTTGACGCTCGACCGCCACGAAAAAACTTTGACGCTAAATAAAAAAATTTCTAATCACACGTACAATTTCGGCGCGGAAGTTGAAGAACTTTTTGACGTTGCGCAAGATTTCTTTGACAATCTGGAAATTCAAACCTTCGACGCGGAGGATTTGCCGAAAATAAAAATTGAGCTTGTCCGACATGACAGCTCAATAGAAAATCTTGATACGTTTTACGATGAAAATTATTTGCCGGGCTTGTCGAAGTTCAGCGACGCGCTCCAGCATTTCGCCAACGATTTATCTGCTGAAATTTTTTTGCCCGTTAAAGTTGGCAACAAGAATCAGCAGGGCAAATATATTTTGTGCAAAGTTCAATTCAAGGGCAGTTATAAATCTTACACCTACCGCACCGAAGACGAAACTTTATCGGTTGGCGATGTCGTTGACGTGCCCGTTGGAAAAAACAATGACATTGCGCAGGCTAGAATCGTTGAGATTGGATATTTCGACGAGGCGGAAGCTCCTTTCCCGCTCGACAAGATTAAACTTATTATCGGCAAGCACGTTATCAGCGATTGGGAAAATTACTAAAAAATTTCGCCCATCTTTTTAAGAGCCGCCCTAGCAGCTTCTTGCTCGGCGGCTTTTTTGCTGCGCCCGAAGCCCCGCCCGATAATTTTTCTGTCAATCAAAGCCGCCGCCTCAAAAGTTCGATTGTGATCCGGACCGCTTACGCCAAGTTCACGATAAGAAAGTTTCATGGGCGGGCGACTCTGAACAATTTCTTGCAACTTGCTTTTGTAATCTTTAGGAATGCCCGTAATTTTAACGCGCTCAAATTCCTGACCGAACTGACGAAAAACATAATCGCGGGCAATTTCCCAGCCGCAATCAAGGTAAATCGCGCCAATAACCGCCTCCATAGCGTCCTCTAAATTTGAATCGCGCCCGCGCACAGAATTTATTTCCGTAGGACCAAGCAAAAGCAAGTTATCAAGATGTATTTCCTTAGCAACCCGCGTAAGCGTCGATTGGCGGACAATGCCCGAACGCGTTTTAGTTAGTTCGCCCTCTTTTAAATGTCCGAAGTGTTCAAAAAGATAAGTCGCCGTTGCCAAGCCCAACACCGCGTCGCCTAAAAATTCCAGGCGTTCATTGTATTTTATTCGCGGCTCGAATTCATTTGCGTAAGATTTATGAGTTAAGGCAACGTGTAGCGTCTCAATGTGAGAAAATTTTACGCCGAGTTTTTCCGCAAATTTCTTCAACGCCGCCCGCCGCTTGTCCGTCAAAATATCTTCAACCAACTTTTCGCCTTCGGGTTCTTCAAAAATTTTTTCGTCTATCGTCATAACATCGCCCCTTTAAATTTTTTCGCCGTTAAGATATTTATCTTCTGAATTGTTGGTGGCAACAATAATTTCTTTATCCACAGCGTCGCGAACGGTGATTGAGCTTGTGCCGATTTGAAATTTAACATTCTTGCCGATAATCATAACATCCGCGATTGAGCCGCTCGCCAAGAAAATTTTATCATCGCCCGCCGTGTAATCAAAAATTGTATCCTTGCCGTCGCCTTTCTCGAAATAAAAAATATCCGCGCCTGCGCCGCCCCAAAGCGAATCGTTGCCAGCGTTGCCAAAAAGATAATCTGCGCCGTCGCCACCGTAAATTTTATCGTTGTTCTGTTCGCCGAAAAGTAAATCATTGCCCGCGCCGCCGTAAAGCGTATCATTACCTTTTCCGCCAACTAAATGGTCGTCGTCTTCATCGCCGTAAATTTTATCGTTGCCAGCTTCGCCCAAAATTGAATCTGCGCTTGCGCCGCCGTAAAGCAAATCATTGCTTGCGCCGCCGTAAAGTAAATCAATGCCCGCGCCGCCATAAATTGAATCTTTACCGTTGCCGCCGGAAATCGTATTTTTGCCGGAGCCGCCGTAAATTTTATTCGCCTTGCCGTTGCCAACAATTTCTATATCGTCAGCAAAATCTGTTGCGTAAATATTTTTAATTCGTTCGTCATAATTCGCGGGCAAAAGTTTATCGCCGTGCCCTGATAAGACGCTTGCCGTTGTCATTTCATAATCATATTTGAGATAAGGATTAAGCGGATCTTGAGCGTCGGGCAAAGTCTCCAAAGAAATTTCTACGCCGTTCTTATTCAGAGCACTGATAATATTGTTCTGCTTATTAAGGAAATTTTCCTTAGCTTGATAAATTTTATCATAGTCTCCTTGAGAAATCGCCTTTTGCAATTTGTTATAAGCGGTCGTCAATGTTCCGTAATTCGACAATGCTTTTTGGATATAAGAATTTTTTGGAAGTGCGCTTTTGATTTTAGATTTGACTTTGTTTTTTATTGAAGATTTATTCACACTAAGAATTTCTTTGATAGTGTTGTTGGACGCATTGGAATATGCCGCCTGCAACAAATCGGGCGCATTGGTCTTTAGGACGTTGAAGCACGCGCCTAAAATTTCATTGGACAATCTTTTCTCGATATTCCACAGCGACAGGAAGTATTTAAACATTGAACTTTTGCCAAAGAATTCGTTATCCCAATTCAGCACGGAAACTTTACTGCCTTGCGTGACGGTCGCCACGCTGTCAATACCAACTTTGCTGAGCGGGAAGAAAATTTTATAAGTGTTGCCGTCAACTTCAACTTCGCTACTACTTACGGGGCGCGTTAAAGTTTCGATAACGTCGCTAACTTTTTCCGTCCAACTTTTATCGCTCTGCCTTAGCTGGTCGAGAACTGCGCCGCTGTCCTTTTCTTTAAGCGCGTCGTAATATGAATCCATAATCCCGCGATAAACTTCATCAGGAATATTTTTCAAAGTGCCTACGGGATTTTTGCAAGAACTTTTAAAATCGGCAAGCTCATCATCCGAATCAAACAGAGTAATTCCCTCGTTTATTTTTTCGCCGAGCACGTTGCCTATCGCGTTCAAACTTTCCTTAGCCATCTGCAACAATAAATCATTTGCCGCCATGTTAATTCCTCCTTTATGAAAATATTATACAACGAAAAAAGAGTTTCACAAGTTAAAATTACCTGTGAAACCCTTTTAATTTTCAGTTTGTCAAGGGAGCGCGGCGATATAATCAACAGGCCAGAAAATTAGCGCGGCTTTACCCTTAACCAATTCCAGCGGCACAAAGCCGACATCAGGGAAGCGCGAATCAAGAGAATTTCTCCGATTGTCGCCGCAAACAAAAAGCGTTCCTTCAGGCACGGTCTGCTTTGGATATTCGGTGCGCGTCTTTTCGGCAATGTAATCCTCGTTGACAAGCGCATCATTAACGAAAACATGCCCGTCTTTAATTTCGATTGTGTCGCCGCCAACCGCAATAACTCGCTTGATAAAATCGCGGCTGTGGTCTCGTGGATAACGGAAAATAACAACTTCATTGCGCATTGGGTTGCGCCAATGATAAATAAATTTGTTCACAACGAGCCTTTCGCCGTCCTGCAGTGTCGGTTGCATACTTGGCCCGTCCACAACGTACAGCTCAACTATAAAATATCTGATAAAAATTGCTACCAATACCGCCGATGTGATTGATATTATCCAACTTTTGATTTCCTCGCTTACTATTGAACTCATATAAATCTCCTCGTTGTCTTTTTTAATTTTTATTCTGCCAATGAAAAATTTTTCCTGCCGACAAATTTTCAGCCCGCGCAGATTTTGCTAATCTCAACGTTAAAGCTCGACGAAATTTTTAAGAACTTGCAACCCGACATCGCCGGATTTTTCGGGGTGAAATTGCGTTGCGAAAATATTTTCAAATTCAATCGCCGCTGTGACCTCTTCACCGTAAGAAGTCGTAGCCGCGATAATTTTTTTATCTTCGGGCGCGGCGTGGTAACTGTGAACAAAATAAAAGTACGAATCATTTTTTATTCCCCTGAACAAATCATTATTACGCATTGAAACGGAGTTCCAGCCCATGTGCGGGATTTTCAAATTGCCTGCGCGAATTTTTTTAATCTGCCCGTCGAAAATTTTCAAGCCGTCAACGCAGGGCGATTCTTCACTTGCCGCGAATAAAATCTGCAAGCCAACACAAATTCCTAAAATCGGCTTACCGGAAAAAATCTCTTGCTTAATCGTCGGAATCAAACCGGTTGCCTCAAGATTTTTCATGCAATCGCCAAAAGCCCCGACGCCCGGCAAAATAATTTTTTCGGCGCGGCGAATATCTTCCGCTGAACTTGAAATTTTAACGTCGCCGCCAACATAAGCCGCCGCCTTCGCCACAGAATAAAGGTTGCCAACGCCGTAATCAATCAAAACAATCATAAAAAACACCTCCAAAGGAGTTAAATTTATGCAAAAAGATTCTGCGTTACTCAAGAATAAAAAATTTCTCTACGCGACTGAATTTTTTTCGGGTATGTCGATAATGGCGGTTGAATTGGGCGCAAGTCGACTGCTCGCGCCTTATTTCAGCTCGTCGCAAATCGTCTGGACAATTATAATCGGTACAATCATGATCTCGCTTGCATTGGGAAATGTTTGGGGCGGGAAAATGGCGGACTCCGATAAAAATCCCGCGAAACTTTACAAGCGGCTGATATTCGCGGCGATTTGGATTGGCTTAATACCGATTTTCGGAAAATATTTAATTTTGGTCGTTGCGGGCGCGTTAATCGTGACAATCGACACGAATTTATTGATATGGGCGGCGTTTTTGTCGTGCATGGCAATTTTCGTTTTGCCGCTGTTTTTGCTCGGAACCGTTACGCCGTCGCTAGTCAAATACGCAACGGACAATCTCGAACACAACGGGCGAATCGTCGGAAATCTGAACGCCTTTAACACAATCGGCAGCATAATCGGAACGTTCTTGCCGACCTTCGTAACAATTCCGGCGGTCGGGACTGCGATAACTTTTTTGATATTTTCGGGCGTCCTCCTGCTAATCGGCGTGATTTATTTTGTGAGTATCGGGCGGAAAATTTTCTGCGCGGGCGCGATTCTCATTTTTATTTTAAGCGCGGCGGCGGGAAATGCAAGCAATTTTGCTTTCTGGGAAAAAAATTTGTTGTACGAAGGCGAATCAATTTACAATTATCTGCAAGTCAAAGATACGCCCGATAAAATTATTTTCTCGACAAATGTTTTATTCGGCGTGCAGTCGCTCAAGATAAAAAGCGGCGAACTAACCGGCATGTATTATGATTACGCATTGGCGGCACCGCTCCTAGCGGACGGCAAAAAGATTTTGATTCTGGGTATGGGCACGGGAACTTTTGCTGAGCAGTGCAAGAAATATTTTCCGGATTCAAAAATAAAAGGCGTGGAGATTGACGAGAAAATTACCGCGCTTGCTAAAAAATATTTTAATCTGCCTTCGGATATGGAAGTTTTCACTTACGACGGGCGCGCATTTTTGCAAAGCGATAAAAATATTTACGACGTGATTTTAGTTGACGCCTTCCAAGATATTTCGCCGCCGTTCCAGATGAGTTCGATAGAATTTTTTGCGCTGGTTAAAAATCATTTGGATAAAAACGGCGTTATGGTCGTGAACATGAACATGCGCGGCGACATAAACGAGTACTTGACCGACACGATAGGAAAAAATTTTTCGGCGGTTAGGACAATCGACGCGAGCGGCGTAACCAACAAAGTTTTATTTGCGGCGGCTGATAAACAGATTTTAAATAATCTTCGCGCCCGCGCAGAGATT
>Ga0310697_10006855_pt1 | contig 10770 bp, 5 predicted proteins | sample 172DNAGHGlowgp2_FD_203883 | JGI IMG/M metagenome (GOLD analysis project Ga0310697, IMG submission 203883) | Sheep rumen microbial communities from Palmerston North, Manawatu-Wanganui, New Zealand - 1728 DNA GHGlow gp2 (v2) (version 2) | ecosystem: Host-associated > Mammals > Digestive system >...
GTACGTTGCCGAGCATTACAATACCGGTAACTACAACACCTACGGCGTCGAGCTCTCGGCCGACTATCGGCGCCGTCCCTTCACGGCCCACGTCAATGCCACGTGGCAGGGTGTCAGCCGCGCCGAGCTGTTCGACATCACCTTCGGCCACTCGCTCAGCACGCCCGACTTCAGTGCAAATGCCGTCTTAGCCTGGCAAGCCACCAAGAACCTGAAGCTGCGCACCCACGTCGACTTTAAGAGCCGTCAGCACGTCTTCTACCTCGATATTCTGGAGTATGGAGCATATCGCACGTTCAGCAACCTGCTGAGGGAATTCAAGGAAGCATATGCCATCGACCCTACCCCCGAAAACAAGGAGATGGTTGAATTCTACGAAAAGCTAACCACCGAAAAGCAGAACGATGTACCCGTCTTCAAGGAAATCGGTTCCCGCGTGCTCTTCGACCTCGGTGCAACCTACCAGTGGCGCAACCTCACCTTCGACCTTGACGTCAAGAACATTTTTAACAGAAAATACGTCCAGAGTGGTGTCTCTACCGGACTCATCCCCCAGCGCGGCCGCTGGTTCATGGCCACCATCGGTTATAAGTTCTGATACCGCCCACATGGGAAAAAACAAACATTACAATGGAAACAATTGAATTTTTAGGTTTTAACATCTACGCATGGATTACAATTGTGACCGTATTGGCCATGTTCAGCGTGATGCTGTTTACGAAACTGCGTGCCGACCTGGTGTTTCTCGGAGCCATCGGCGTGCTTTACGTGACGGGAGTGCTTGATGCGAAGGAAGCCTTCTCGGGTTTCAGCGGCACATCGGTGATTACCGTCGGCGTGCTCTTCGTGGTTGTCGCAGGACTAACACACACCGGCGTGTTGCAATGGATTGTGAAGCACCTGCTCGGTTCGCCCGACAGTTATTCCAAGGCGGTGACGCGACTGATGCTGCCCGTGGCGGCACTCAGTTCGTTCCTGAGCAACACGACGGTGGTGACGCTTTTCGTCGGCATCGTCAAGATGTGGGCCAAGAAGCTGGGCGTGTCGCCCTCGAAACTACTCATTCCCCTGAGCTATGCCTCGGGCATGGGTGGTGTGTGTACGCTGATTGGTACACCGCCGAACCTCATCATCAGCGGACTCTACGAAGAGAAAACGGGCGAGGCTATGAACATCCTGACAACAACCATCCCCGGACTGTTCTGTCTGGCCGTCGGTGTGCTGTCTGTCATTGCCTTGCGCCGACTGTTGCCCGACCGTAAGGCTCCTGAGAGTGCTTTCGAATCGACGGGCGACTACACGGTGGAATTGCGCGTCCCGTCGGACAACCCTTACATCGGACAGACGCTGGGCGAGGCTGGGCTCTTCCATGTCAAAGGCGGCAGCCTGATAGAAATGTATCACTTCGACGATATGCCAATGCCCGTCACTGAGGACGAACCCATCATGGGTGGCGACCATCTGGTCTATGCCGGACAGATAGACGAACTGATTGACATGGCGTATAGCCATAAGTTGGTGAGCTCCGACCACCATATTTTTTCCATGAGCGAGGTCGACAATAGCAGCCAATTGCTTACGGCATACGTCAACATCGGTAGCCCGTTGATAGGAACGACTATCGGCAGTAGTTCATTCGAGAAGGATAATAATGTGATAGTGGCGGCAGTATCCCGACGCAGTGAGCGCATCAACCAGCCACCCCGAGACGTAGTGCTGCAGGCTGGCGACACGCTGCTGTTGGTATGTCCGAAGAACTTCAATGTCAATACCACCTCTATGGGGAATGCCCTCCATTTCTTCGACTCCGACGACGTGCCCAACATCGGCTACGGTACGCTCGTATCCACGGCCATCATGATTGCCATGGTGGCGCTCTCGGCCCTCGGCGTCATGCCGCTGCTGCAGTGCGCCTTCCTCGCTGCTGCGGCCATGCTCATCTGCCGTTGCTGCAACGTCGAGCAGGCCATGCGGGCCATCAACTGGGAGATACTCATGGTCTTCGCCGGCAGTGCTGTGCTCGGACTTGCCATCCAAAAAACAGGCATCGCCGAGTGGCTGGCTAACTGCATCCTCGAGGTCTGCGGCACCAACCCCATTGTGGTCATGACCGCCGTATGTTTAGTCGGCACATTCATCACCGAGTTCATTTCCAACACCGCAGCGGGAGCCATGTTCTTCCCCATCATGTACAATGCCGCCGAGAAGCTGGGCTACGATCCGTTCCCCTTCCTCATTGCCCTGATGATCAGCGTCAGCAGCAGCTTCGCCACCCCCATCGGCTCGCCCACCCACATGCTGGTCTATGGTCCCGGCGGCTACCGCTTCAGCGACTTCATGCGCATCGGCCTGCTGATGAACCTCATCATCCTCGCCGCCAACATCTTCATCGTCAACATCGTCTACCCACTGACCCCGCTGCCATAAGATAGATTTACCCTAATACTATACCCCCTTTACCCTTATACTAAAGGATGTTTAGTATCAGGGTATATCCTCTATGGTGCGGCACCATGAATACGAAAAGGCGGCAAGTATGCTATTATTATTCATATCCACCATATTTTTTCTTCATTTTTTGGCTATTTAACAAATTATTAGTAAATTTGCCGCGTAATAGGGTCAAAATGGCCTATTGAACGATAAAAACAAAACAATAATAATAACCCAAAACAACATGAAGAAGAAAAACGTTATGACATGGGCTGTAGCGATAGCTACGGCGGTCAGCGGTCTGACGGCGTGTAATATCGACATGCCGCAGCAAGTCGACTCATCGTTCGAGACGATGACAATCAAGAAAGCGGACATTGAGTTGCCCTACAAGTTCAGTGCCAGGATGAAGGGACAGAACGACGTGACGGTAACGCCACAGGTAAGTGGTCAGCTGATGAAGATCTGCGTGACAGAGGGAGAGCAGGTGAAGAAGGGGCAGGTGCTCTTTGTCATCGACCAGCGCAACGCCCAGCTGGAACTGGAGGCTGCCCAGGCCAACCTGGAGGCAGCCTTGGCTCAGGAGAACTCGGCCAAACTGGAGTATGAGTCGAACAAGAACCTGTTTGACAAGAAGATAGTGAGCAGCTACATGCTGACCAACTCGGAGAACTCGTACAAGCAGGCGCAAGCGTCGGTGGCTCAGGCCCGTGCATCGGTGAACCGTGCGAAGGTGAACCTGGGTTTCTGTACCATCACGGCTACGGTGTCCGGCAAAATCGGCGAGATTCCCGTGCGTGTTGGCGACCAGGTATCACCGATGACGCAGTTGACCATGCTGAGCGGCAATACGACGATGTATGCTGAAATCTCGATAACGGAAGCCGTCATCGAATCGGCGGTGAAGGAGGGTATGAACGCTGCCGATATAGAGAAATATGTTGCCCAACTGCCTCCTGCAACGTTTGTCATGAAGAATGGTACGGAGTATCCTCACAAGGGGCGTTTTACTAGTCTGACGGGTGTTGTGAATGCTACTACCGGCTCGTTGACCGCTAAGATCTTATTCCCCAACCCCGAAGGCCATTTGTACTCGGGCATACAAGGCTCGGTGGTGATGAAATTTGCCGAGAAAGACCTGATTGTCGTTCCCCAGAATGCTGTGATACGCCTTCAGGACAAGTCACAGGTATATAAAGTACAGGCCGACAGTACGGCTACCGCTACCGAAGTAACCATAGAAGATACGGGCAACGGTAAGGACTTTATCATAACCAGCGGCTTGAATGTGGGCGACAAGATTGTGACCACAGGTGCCAATAATGTAACCGAGGGACAGAAAGTGTTGTTCCCCGGAGAAGTGAAAAGTGAAAAGTAATTTCGTTATAACGTAATATCGATATTTCGAAATATGAAAAACAATATTTTTATCAATAAATACGTGATGGCCTGTGCCATCTCGATAGTCATCGCGCTGGTGGGCTATATCTCGATGAACACACTGGCAGTCGAGCAATATCCGGATATCGCACCGCCCACGGTGTCGGTTTCCGCCAGTTATTCCGGAGCTGACGAGAACACGGTGATGAAGTCGGTCATCCAGCCTCTGGAAGAGGCTATCAACGGTGTGCCCGACATGACCTATATGACCTCTAAGGCAGCCTCTGACGGTAGTGCTGATATTACAGTCTACTTTAAGCAGGGCACCGATCCCGACATGGCGACGGTGAACGTGCAGAACCGTGTGACCCAGGCACAGGCCCTGTTGCCGGCCGATGTGATCAAGGTCGGTGTGAAGGTGGAGAAACGTCAGAACAACATCCTGCAGATTTTCGCCGTGAAGAGTGCCGACGGCAAGTACGACGAAGACTTCGTGTCGAACTACGTAGACATCAACGTGAAGCCGCGACTGATGCGTATCACCGGCGTGGGTAACGTACAGAGTCTGGGTAACACCTACGCGCTGCGCATCTGGCTGAAGCCCGACGTGATGGCACAGTACGGTCTGACACCCAATGAGATCTTCGCGGCCATCGGCGGACAGAGTTTCGTGTCGGCTGTGGGTTCGCTGGGTGAGCAGTCGGAAAATTCCTATCAGTACTCCATGCAGTACAAGGGTACGCTGAAGACGGTTGAGGAGTTCAACGACATCGTGCTGCGCACCAGTGGTGGCGGCATGCTGCACCTGAGCGACGTGGCCGAAGTGAAAATTGGTGCCATGAGCTACAACTTTACATCGAACATACAGGACCGTCCGGGTGCTATGTTCATGGTATTCGCAGCACCGGGTGCCAATGCTACTCAGGTGAACGCCCGAATCAAGAAGGCGTTTGAAGAGTCGAAGAGGACGATGCCTGCCGGACTGGAGGTAGTGACCTTGATGACCAGCGACGACTTCCTCTTCGCGGCCATCCACAACGTGGTCGAGACACTGGTCATCGCCATCATCCTCGTTATCCTGGTGGTGTTCTTCTTCCTACAGAACTTCAAAGCAACGATTATCCCCTCTATATCGATTATCGTGTCGCTATTGGGTACGTTTGCCATAGTCTCGCTGGCAGGATTCTCGCTGAACATCCTGACGCTGTTCGCACTGGTACTCGCCATCGGTACGGTGGTCGATGACGCCATTGTGGTAGTCGAGGCTGTCATGGCGAAAATGGAGGGTGGTATCAGCGATGCCCGCGAGGCTACCCGTCAGGCCATGAGCGAGGTGTCGGTAGCCGTGGTGTCGTGTACCTTGGTATTTATGGCTGTGTTCATCCCCGTGACCTTTATGCCTGGCACCTCAGGCACGTTCTTCACCCAGTTTGGTGTGACAATTGCCTCTTCTGTCGGCCTGTCGTGCGTGTCGGCACTTACACTCTGTCCTGCCCTATGTGCCATCATGATGCGCATGAAGGAAGGCAAGCAGGAAGGCAAGGGACTGACCTACTATACGAAGAAGGCCTACACCGTGAGCTATAATGCCATCTACAACAAATACTCGAAGGCCGTCCAGAAGTTCATCAAGCGCCCCATCCTGGCATGGAGCTTCCTGGCTTTGGCAGCTGTGCTGCTAGTGTTCTTCATGAGGAGTCTGCCTTCAGGTCTCGTGCCACAGGAAGACCAGGGCGTGTTCCTGGCAGAGTTGCGTGCACCGGAAGGAGCCACGCTGAAGCAGACCCGTGAGATGGTGAAACAAGTGGAGGCGAAGGTGAAGAAGATTCCTGAGTTGGAGAGCTTCGCCATATGCTGCGGCTACGGCATGTTCTCAGGTGCCGGCTCCAACTTTGCCACCCTTATCGTCCGTCTGAAGAACTGGGAAGAGCGTCCGGGTATGAACCACCTGCTGACCCTCGTCATGTACCGTTTCTATTTCGACTGCCAAGATATTAAGGATGTACAGGTGATGCCCTTCGAGCTGCCTCAGATTCCCGGCTATGGAACGAGTAACAGTGTGAGCCTGGTGGTGGAAGACCCCACCGATGGCAACCTGTCTGAGTTTGCCAAGCAGACCGAGCACTTCCTGACCAAGCTGTCGGAGCGTCCGGAGATTGCTTCCGCCATGTCGACGTACTCTGAGCGCTTCCCGAAATATCAGGTCGATGTCGATCCTGCCCAGTGCGACCGTGCCGGTGTGTCACCTGCCGATGTGCTTAATACGCTGGGAACCTTCTGCGGTGGTGCCTATATCGGTAACTTCAACCAGTTTGGTAAGGTCTATCGCATCATGGCTGCCGCCTCGCCCGAATACCGTCTCGACCCGTCGTCGCTGAACAACATCTTCGTGCAGGTCAGGGACGGCAAGATGGCCCCCATCTCCGAGTTCGTCTCACTGAAGGAGATTGTCGGTCCGCCAAATATCGAGCACTTCAACCTGTTCCAGAGCATCTCCTGCTATATCTCTACCGGCAGTGGCTACACCGAGGGCGATGCCCACAAAGCCATCGCCGAGGTGTTCAAGGAGGAAATGCCCGCTACGGCAACCTATGAGTACAGCGGTATGTCGCGCGAGTTGGAAGAGGCAGCTGGCTCTAATGCCACCACCCTTATTTACGTCATCTGTGCCATCCTGATTTACCTCATTCTGGCATCGCTCTACAACTCGTGGTTCACACCGCTGGCCGTGCTGTTCAGCGTGCCCTTCGGACTGATGGGTGCCTTCGTCTTTGCCTTCTTCGGCAATATGATGGGCCTGCCTGGTATGGACAACAACATCTACTTGCAGACGGGTGTCATCATGCTGATCGGTCTGTTGGCGAAGACGGCCATCCTGATTACCGAGTTTGCTACCGAGCGCCGTGCCCAGGGCATGACCATCAGCGAGGCAGCCTTCGAGGCTTGTAAGGAGCGTCTGCGCCCCATTCTGATGACCGTGGCCACGATGATTATCGGTATGGTACCCCTTGTCATCGAGGGTGGTGCCGGTGCCAACGGTAACCGTGCCCTCGCGCTTGGTGTCATCGGCGGTATGAGCGTGGGCACCGTAGCCCTGCTCTTCGTCGTACCCGCCTTCTTCATCGTGTTCCAGAAACTGCACGAGAAGTTTCAGGGCAAAGAAGTGAAAGTTGAGAGTGAAAATAACGATGTCGTTATAACGGAATAACGTAATAACGTAATTACGAAAATGATTATGAAAATCAAGAATATCATCGCCGTCGCAGCCGTGGGAATGACACTCACGGGCTGCGGCATATATAATAAGTACGAGAAGACTGTTGAGGACCCTGCCAATGTCTTTGGTGCCAGCCAAGACATCCAGCAGGCCACGGGTGAACAGACTATCGCCCAGATGTCGTGGCGCGAGTTCTTCACCGACCCGGTGCTCCAGCAACTCATTGAGCAGGTACTGGCCAATAACACCGACCTGAACTCCGCGCGCATTGCCGTAGAGAAGAGCGAGGCTTCCCTGAAGGCCGCCCGCCTGGCTTATCTGCCGGCACTCTCGCTGGCACCGCAGGGAACACTGTCAAAGTTCGACGACAACCCTTGGTCAAAGACCTACAATCTGCCACTGCAGCTGTCGTGGGATATCGACGTGTTCGGTTCCATCACCAACCAGAAACGTGCTGCCAAAGCCGTGCGCCTGCAGGCTGAGATGCAGCAGGAGGCCGTACGTGCCAACCTCATCTCGACCACAGCCCAGCAGTACTTCCTGCTGCAGGTGCTCGACCGCCAATTGGAAATCCTTATACAGACCGACAGTCTCTGGAACAAGTCGCTGGAGACAGAGCAGGCACTTTGGGAGAACGGTAAGGCCTATAGCACCGCCGTCAACCAGATGGAGGCTTCCTATCTGAGTGTGAAGACACAGATCGTAGACACCCGTCGCAACATCCGCTCCGTTGAGAATGCCATCTGCCAGTTGCTGGCTGTCACCCCACAGCACATCAACCGCCAGAAGTGGGGCGTATCACCGCTTCATCATGCTGAGGCACAGGGCAATGCCGAACAGCGTATGTTCGATGCCAAGTATCTCACTGTTGGCATTCCGGCTCAGATGCTCGAGAACCGTCCTGACATCCGCATGGCCAACCACGCCATGGAGGAGGCGTTCTATAACACCCAGGCGGCCCGTTCAGCCTTCTACCCCACCATTAACCTGAGCGGCTCTGCCGGCTGGACCAATAATGCCGGCATTGTCATCGATCCGGGCAAGCTGTTGCTCACGGCCGTCGGTTCGTTGACGCAGCCCATCTTCGCCCGTGGCAAGCTCATTGCCAACAAGAAGATTGCCCAGCTCACTGAGGAGGACCTGCAGAAGAAATATGTGCAGACCGTCATCAATGCCGGCAACCAGGTGAATGAGGCGATGGCCGACTGCATGGCAGCACGCGAGAAGCACGGCTACTATCAGCGACAGGTACAGGTGCTTGGCGAGGCATATTCCGGAACCCATGAGCTGATGGACAATGGTAAGGCCAGCTATCTTGAGGTGCTCAAGGCACAGGAGTCACTGCTTGATGCCCAGCTCAGTCAGGCCATGAATATGTACGATGCCGCCGAGGCCGTCATAGCCCTTTACATCGCTCTCGGTGGCGCCACCAAGTAAGTAGAATTACATGAAAAAGAAAATCGGGGGCTAACAACCCCCGATTTTTTATGATATGTCAGCCTGTTAAGCGTGAAGTTCGAGAACGAAACGCGTGCCCTTGGTGAAGGCTGGATCGATGTCGAGGTCGCCATTCATGCGGAGAGCCATCTGCTTGCAGATAGGCAGTCCCAGTCCGTCACCAGTGGTCAGGTCGCGAATCTTGAGGAAGGGCTTAAACAAATCATCACGCTGTTCCTCGGGGATGCCAACGCCAGTATCGGAAACCAGGAATTGGTGGCTGTGCTGTCCGCGCTTCTTGTATTCAAGGGTAATCTTTCCCTCGGCAGGGGTGTATTCTGCGGCATTGGCCAGCAGGTGGGACAGAATGTGAGAGACGTACTCACGATTCATCGGAACACTCATCTTCGGGGCGTTGACGGTAAGCGTGACGTCACTCTTGACGGTGTCGCGAATCTGGTCCATAAGACCCTCACAGAACTGCTGTACCTGTACATCCTCAAATTCCACAGGCTCCGTAGCATTCTCGAGTTCGGAAAGCGTCTGGATATGCTCCGAGAAGTCGAGCAGGGCCTGCACTTCTGGCTGGCGGCTGTCGAGTTTGCGGATGGTGGGCTCGAGTTGGGCGGAGATATTGCTGATGAACTTAGCCTTCAGGGCGTTGCTCTCGTTGGCCAACTGAATGTTTTTCTTCTGACGGCGAGTAAGCAGGATATAGCGCATCAGGATGACGGCTCCGACAACCATCGCAGCAGCAAGCGCACCGGCTAGGATAAGCAGACCAACGATGAATATCCAGCGGGTTGTTAGCGAACTGTCCTTGTCGGCAATGGAGGCTTCGTTGTCGGCTATCTGCTGCTTCAAGGCCTTAATCTCGTCGGCATGCTTCAGGGCATTGGTGGAATCCTTCCAAGCCATATAGTTGCTGTACGACTGGGCCACCATGCCGGCACTACCCGACTTACGCGCATTGGCGATGAGCGTCTGGTAAACCTCGTCGACCTTGTCGTATTCCTTGCTGGCGGTAAGCTTGTCGGCCATCTCCTTGAACACAGCGTTGCCCTGGGCATTCATACCGAAGGTGTAGTAATAGACCGCCTTGGTATAAAGCAGGTCGTTAGAGGTGTCGTCGTCAGAGGCTATAGCAGCATGACTCTCCAGAATCCGCAGCTGTTCCTTGGCACTCTCCACGCGACGCATCTTGATATACATCTGCAGACGCTCCTTGGTGGTCAGATAGTGACAAGCAGACTGCTGGGGAGACGTCAGACTGCTGGCGGCAACAACCTGGTCGGCACGACGCAACAAATCGAAGGCCTCCTGATAGAAGTTCTCCTTGTAGTAGAGTGCTGCGGCCTTGGCGGCACATTGAACACCCTGCAGAACCTGTCCCTTGTTGGCATAGTCGTTGAAGGCGTGGATATAGGTGGAGCGAGCCAAGGCTATATTCTCCTGTACATTAATGCTTTCTGCCTTCTTTTGCAGATCGCTTTTCTGTGGTTCCTGGGCAAAAGCCACCGAACAACAGAAAAGCAGATTCACGAATAAGAGTGTAAATTTTCTATTCATATCTTGTATCTATTTTTGTTTCGCACTGCAAAAGTAAGCATTTTTTTAATAAAACGTACAGAATCTGCCATTTTTTTAATATCTTTGCCGTATGAAACAACTGCTGACCATATTTATCCTGCTCTTAACCCTTGTCTGCTGCACCAGCGAGGCCGAGCGCAGTCGCATGCGTGCTGGTTTGGACAGCATCAACGAGCGCAACCGCAATGACCAACCATTTACGGTGGCCGATGTGGAGCCTTTTGTCCAGTTCTTCGACGACCACGGCACGCCCAACGACCGCCTCTTGGCTTATTATCTGCTGGGCCGTGCCTACCACGACCACGGCGAGGTCCCCATGGCCCTTGAGTGCTACCAGAACGCCGCCGACTGTGCCGACACCCTTAGTGAAGATTGCGACTATCCCCAACTGGCGAGGGTTTACGGGCAGATGGCACAGATTTTCTATGAACAAGGACTTTACCGCCAGCAATTAAATTATGATGAGCTATCTGTGAAAGAAGCCTGGAAAGGAAAAGACACGCTTCTTGCACTTATGAACTATGAACAAGAAAGTCAGGCCTACCGTAATCTGAATATGCCCGACTCCTTATTATATATATGTGAGTATGTTTATAAACTTTATCGCAAATATGGCTATACTCACTATGCAGCCAGAGCTTTATTTCATTCTTTTAGTACACTTATTCATCGTAAGGATTTCAACAAGACAAGCAAATATCTTCAAATATATG
>Ga0310697_10006857_pt1 | contig 10767 bp, 10 predicted proteins | sample 172DNAGHGlowgp2_FD_203883 | JGI IMG/M metagenome (GOLD analysis project Ga0310697, IMG submission 203883) | Sheep rumen microbial communities from Palmerston North, Manawatu-Wanganui, New Zealand - 1728 DNA GHGlow gp2 (v2) (version 2) | ecosystem: Host-associated > Mammals > Digestive system >...
CACGCACTCGGCCATGTTCATGGCGAGGGAGGTCTTGCCCACGGACGGACGCGCCGCGACGACGATCATGTCGCCGCCCTTGAGGCCCATCAGTTTCTCGTCTAGGTACTTGAAGCCGGTGGAAAGGCCGTCGAACTGCCCGGCCCCGCCGTCGAAGAGGCGGTCCATGGCTTGGAGGGTATTCTCTACGGCCGTCTTCCATTCCATGCGCACGGTGCTTGCGCCGCCGATTTCAAGGAAGTTCTTCTCCACCTCGCCGAGAAGGATGTCCGCATTCGCGGCCTGCGCCTCGTCGAAACAACGCGACTCCGTCTCGCGTGCGCGCTGGATCATCGTGCGCAGGAGGTGTTTCTGGCGGACGATGTCGATGTAGTATTCGGCATGGGCGGAGGTTGGCGTGTTGTCCACGAGCGCCTGGATAGCGGCCACGCCGCCGACTTGGTCGAGGCGGCCCGTCGCGCGGAGACGATCCGTGAGCGTGACCGCGTCGATCGGCACGGACGTGCCGCTCATCTCGCGGAAGGTCTCGAAGAAGATGCGGTTGCGCGGCTCGTAGAAGGACTCGGGCGTGAGGCCGCGCGCCTGGCAGAGATCCAGCACGCGGGCGTCGTCGCCCATCGTCGTATCCAACAGGATCGACCCGATGATGCCGCGTTCGGCCTCCGCGCTGTGGGGAAGTGTTCTGAGTTGTTCGGACATGGAAAGCATTATAGCAAAACGGCCGCCTTGGGGGGCGGCCGCGTTGTCGACCGTTGTCTGACAGTTGTCGACAGGTTGTCAACAGAACTTAGAAGTCATCCGGCAGGTCGATGCGCATGGTCTTGCCCTTCTGCGCCTGAGCCTGGGCCTTAGTCCCTCCATCCTGACGATTTTCATCGTGGATGGACCCCGCCTCGGAGAAGAACGGAACCTCGAACGTGAGTCCGCAGTTCGGACACTCGGCTGGCGTACCGGCCATGTCAGCCGTGGCCTCGATTTCCTGGTGGCAGTTCGGGCAGAAGAACGAAATGAGCTTCTCCTCGACCGGCTCTTTCTTGGCAGGAGACGGATCTTCGAGGCCAAGCTCCTCCGCGTCGATGCGGATCGTACGGTTCTTGAGCTGCGCGGGGTCCATCTCCTCGGCTTCCTTCGCCGAGACAACTGGCTCCATCGACTTCGGAGCGTCGCCCACGGAAGGACCATACATCGTACCGGGCTCAGATTTCGAAGGCACCACGACGATGCGCCCGCACATAGGGCATTCGGCGTCGAGCCCGATAGCGTCCAGCGGTGCCTCGATTTCCTGTCCGCAGCCCGGACACTTGAACGAAATCGCCTCCGGCTGCGGTTCCTCCGCAGGCACCGGCTCTTCCGCTGGAGCGGGCGCTGGTTCCTCAACCGGAGATTCCGGTTTTTCCGGACTTTCCGGACTTTCCGGGCTTTCCGGATTTTCCGGAGATTCCGGACTTTCCAGATTTTCCGGACTTTCCGGGCTTTCCGGATTCTCCGGAGATTCCGGACTTTCCAGATTTTCCGGTTTTTCCGGTTTTTCCGGACTTTCCGGAAATTCCGGTTTTTCCGGCGTAGGCGCAGGCGTCTCTTCGGCCGGCGGCACGTAGAGTGCGGCGGGCACGGCCGGGATGCGCGGCGCGATGGCTAGCTTGGCCGAGCGGGCGGCTGTGATCTTGAGCGCCTTCTGAGGCGGCAGGATAAGCGCCTCGCCGGTGCGCGGGTTACGGATGCGGCGGGCCTTGCGTGGCACGAGCTCGAACTTGCAGAGTCCCGGCAGGATGAACGGACCGTTCGGCGTCTCGCGCTTGATGATCTCGGCAAGAACCTCCAGTATCTGGCGGGAGGCTATCTTCTTGATGCCGGCACGAAACGCCAGTTCCTTGATCAACCGGCTTTTCGTGTAAAGATGCTTTCGTTCGTTCATTGCTTTCCTCCTGTTCTAGGATTCCTGTTCAGGCTCAATCCTATGTGCCTCTGTTTCGCCATTATTCTACCATTCAATTGGGACTTTCGCAAACAGAAAATTTTTGATATAATTTTCGGCGTTCCGGGTAGCGGAAGAAAAAAGTGGTTCCGGAATGGAGAAAAACGGATGAGATTCTGGTTTGGGAAAAAGGAAGAAGAGCCGAAGTCGGCACCCACTGCCGCAGCGCAGCAGGAACCGCCTCGCTCAGAACCGACACCGGCAGCGGTGCCGGATGCTGCGGCCCCGGCACCCGCCGCGCCGCCTCCGTTGCCATCGAACGCGCCGAAAGAGCGCCCAGTGTCGCCGCCCCTTGAACCGGCCACTACGCTCATCCGCCCGCAGCCGAACCAGAAGGTCCTCTACTACCAGCTGATGAACGGCCTGTATGACGCCGTCCTGATCCTGGACCAGAACGGGCATATAGTTGACTGCAACACGCGCGTTACGCCCGTCCTGGCGTACAACCGCGACGAGATGTGGGACATGCCCGTGTCGGACGTGATCCGCGGCATCGGCCCGCAGATCTTCCAGCAGATGAAGGACGCCCTCTACAACAACCACCAAGTGCTCATCAACGCGAAATGCACCCGCAAGGACGGCACGTCCTTCCAGGGCGAGGTTGGCGTGTGCCTCATGCACCTCACGCGGGGCGAGAACCTTGTCTTTACAATCCGCAACGTCGAGAAACGCATTGCAGAGGCAATGCGCAAGGCGCGTGAGCAGCTTCAGGGCACGGCGGCCACGCCCCATCCAGCGCCGCGCGCCGTACTGAAGGCCGTGTCACAACCTGGACAGAGTCCGCGCTAACGCGTCTAGGAAGCAGTCCACGTCGCGCGCGGTATGCGCCGCCGATACGAAATTGCACTCGAACTGCGATGGCGCAATGTATTGCCCCATGTCAAGCATCCCGTGGAATATCCTAGCGTAGAGCGTCGTTGAGCACGCCTTCGCATCCGCAAGGTCCTGCACCGGCAAATCCGTGCAGAACGGCGTGAACACTCCATTGAACGACTGGCACGTCACGGGCACTCCGTACTCGGCTGCAAGGGTGGAAACCCCTACCGCGAGCGCGCTGCCTAGTTCGGCCATCCGCGCGTATGGCATATCGCGTTCGAGTATCTCGAGCGTCTTCAAACCCGCCGCGACGGCGAGCGGGTTTCCGCTCAGCGTGCCAGCTTGATAGACGGGGCCGTCCGGCGCGAGTTCACACATCCACTTCCGGCGTCCGCCCACCGCCGCGAGAGGCAGTCCGCCGCCAATCACCTTGCCGAGCGTGACGAGGTCCGGCGTGATGCCCGCGTAGAGCGCGGAATACGTGGAGAAGCCGAAGCGGAAACCGTTGATCACCTCGTCGCAGATGAGCAGCGCGCCATACTTCGACGTAACGGCGCGGAGCCCCTTCAAGAAACCATCCGCCGGCGGTACGAGACCCATGTTCCCCGCAACAGGCTCCACGATCACGGCGGCAATCTCCTCCCCGCGCTTCGCGAACGCGCGCTCTACGGCGGCGAGGTCGTTGTAGGGCGCGACGAGCGTATCCGACACCGCACCGCGCGTGACGCCGGCCGAGGACGACGCACCCATCGTGAGCACGCCCGATCCGCTCTTGACTAGCATCGCGTCTGAATGGCCGTGGTAGCAGCCGTCGAACTTTAGGACGATCCTCCGACCCGTCACCCCGCGCGCGAGCCGCACCGCCGTCATCACCGCCTCCGTGCCGGAGCTGACGGCGCGCACCATGTCAAGACCCGGCACGAGCGAGACGAGCCGCTCGGCGAAAGACACCTCGTCAGGCGTCGCGATACCGAACGTTGTGCCCAGCCGTGCGCGCGCCGCGACGGCGCGCGAAATCTCCGCGTGCGCATGGCCGAGGATCATCGCGCCCCAGCTGCAACACCAGTCCGTCAGCTCGCGCCCGTCCGCCGTGCGGATGCGCGCGCCCTTCCCCGACTCCACGAACACGGGCGTTCCGCCCACTCCGTTGAATGCCCGCACAGGGCTGTTCACGCCGCCGGGGATCGCCTTCTTGGCCCGCCGGAACAGCGCTTCGTGCTTCATGTCTTCTCTTTTCATGGGGGATAGTATACCACATCCACGGACTCGATTGCACGCACCGGTGCGTTTTGGTATTGCCAAAAGGGGGTCAAAATCGGTATAATTATCAGCGTTGACTTTCACTCCAAAGGAGAAAACAGAATGAAGAAACTGATATTCGCCTCCGCCATGGCGGCCGTCGCCGCCTCGGCATACGCCGGACTCTACGGCGACACGCCTGACGCCAAGCACGCCTGGGCCGTACATGATCACAACCGTCCCAATCCCGTCAAGGTCACGCCGGCCGACCAGATCGGACAGCCGCCGAGCGACGCCGTGGTGCTGTTCGACGGCACGCAGAAGAGCTTCGACGAGAACTGGACCGACGCCCGCGGCAACAAGACCAAGTGGAAGTTCGTCAACGGCACGATGGAGTCAGTGCGCTCCGCCGGCAACATCTGCTCCCGCGAGCAGTTCGGCGACGTGCAGCTGCACGTCGAGTGGCAGGCGCCCGTGAAGGTGTCCGGCTTCGGACAGGGCCGCGGCAACTCCGGCGTGTTCGTGCTGGGCGGCATGTACGAGGTGCAGGTGCTAGACAGCTACGAGACCAACCCCGCCGACATGAAGAACCCCAACTACGCCGACGGACAGGCCGGCGCCGTCTACGGACAGAACCCGCCCCTCGTCAACCCCACACGCAAGCCCGGCGAGTGGCAGGTGTACGACATCGTGTTCCACCAGCCCGTGTTCGAGGGCAACACGTGCGTGCATCCCGGCTCGCTTACCGTGTTCCTGAACGGCGTACTGGTGCAGGACCACTGGGAAATCGAAGGCCCCACGTGGCACATGCGCCGCACGCGCCAGGACAAGCCCCGCGCCACGAAGGGATCCATCCAGTTCCAGGACCACGGCAACCCCGTCCACTTCCGCAACGTGTGGGCGCGCCACCTGCCGAGCCGCTATGCGAACACCACGCATGGTACGTACCTCGCGAAGGAGCAGGACGTGGCCGCCCAGCGCAAGGCCACGGCGGAGAAGCTACTCGCCAAGATCGACACGTCCAAGTGCGGAGCAAATGAGGTGAACGCCATCCTCGAGGTCGTCTCCTACTGCAAGGGCGAGCCGTTCTGCGGCGCGTGCAAGAAGATCTGCGGCGGCTACCTCGCCAAGCTCAACGCGATGGACGGCGCCGCGCTTGAAAAGGCGAAGAACGAGATCATGGGCGTCAAGCGCTCCTGCGATGTCCTCGCCCGCAACAAGGTGGTCGAGAAGTGCCCGCTGAAGGCCAAGATCGAGGAGATCATCAAGGCGCGAGGCTGGAACAAGAAGCGGCGCTAGGCTACCGGCTCGCCACGCGATTGCCGGGCAGGAAACGGACGCGTCCCTTGAGGCGAAGAGCCACGAGGAGCGCGTTCGTTTTTGCTACCGGCAGCTGCGCGGCGCGCGCCACCGCGTCCAGCGTGGCCCCTGCGGCCGGCACCTGCCGCAACACGAGCGCCTCCTCGACCGTGAGTTTCACCTCCGGAAGGGCCGGCTGCGGCGGTTTCGGCGGTCGCGGGGCGACCGCCCTACCGGTCGCGCTTGTCGCGACCGGATGTTTCCCCGACGGGAGGGGCGCGCTTGTCGCGACCTTCTTCTGGGCGATTGGCGTCAACTCCTCGATCACGTCGTCCACGCACGTCACCATGCGCGCACCCTCGCGAATCAGATTCAGGCACCCGGCGGAAGACGGCCAGTCGATCCGCCCCGGCACGGCCATCACCGCGCGCCCCTGCTCGTTCGCGCGCAGGCACGTGACGAGCGTGCCGCTGCGGAGCGGACACTCCACCGCCACCACGCCGCGCGCAAGACCCGAGACGATCCGGTTACGCTGTGGGAACGTCTGCGCGTCCGGACGCCGTCCGAACGGAAACTCGCTCACCACGCACCCGCCGTTCTCCACCATCCGCCGCGCGAGTGCGCGGTTCGCCTCGGGGTAGAACATGTCGAGCGCGCCGCCCAGCACGCCCGCCGTCACGCCCCCGCCTGCGAGCGCACCTTCGTGCGCCGCCGCATCGATGCCCAATGCGAGTCCCGAGAACACCGCCCACCCCGCGCGCGCCAATCCGGCCGCAAACGACTTCGCCGTCTCGCGTCCGTATGCCGTCGCCTTGCGCGTGCCGACGAGCGACACGCCAGGCTTGGAGAGGACGGAGACATCCCCCACCACGTAGAGGACGAGCGGTGGCGAGGCGATCTCGCGCAGCTGCGGCGGGTAGTCGGCGTCGAGGTCGGTCACCAGCCGCACGTGCTGTTGCGCCGCCTGCTCAATCTCCCGTTCCCAGGCGGGCTCCTTGCCCTCCCAGTCCTTTTTCTCGGGATAGAATTCATACGCCGCCGCCGCGCTGCCGTGCGTTTCCCGCATCAACCGCGCAAGCGTCACCGCCCCCACCGTGGGGATCATGTTGAAGGCTATTCTCGCTTCTCGTTCCGTCATGGCCAAATTCCTCCTCTGGAGTCGGCGCACAGTATACCAAGAACGCGGGGAAAAGTTGTGATGAAACAGTCTCTCGGCTGTCTATTTTTTGTCTATTTTTTGTATGCAAAATGTAGCGAAACCGCTACTTCTCGAGAATGTTCGAGAGCCGCGCGCGCGCAAAGCGCCAACACCCGCTTTCCCGATCTTTGCGGAGAGTGGCGTCCAGTACGCGTGCGTCGCGCACTGACCAGCCGAAATCATCACCCTTGTAGAAGAAATCGCACGACACCTCCGCCGTAGTCTTGTCCGTGAACTTCACGGAGATGTCCTCGAACGACAGGTGGAGGTGCGTAGCCATCGTGCGGAATGCGACTACCTGCTGCGTGATGTCCGGAACGGCAGTGGGGAGAGTGAACGTCTTGCCGAATGCCTCTACCTTACAGCCCGGTTCGACGAGCGCCACGGCACGGCGAGCCTTGCCTATTGACTCAAGATTTGGCTCGTTTCCGTCCTTGTCGAGGGCTGCGGACATCTTCGCGAAAGTCTCCTTCACGCGCGCCTCCTCGGATGGCGAGAGGAAATACCAGCCCGCGAACGCAAGCGCGGCGAGCACCAGAACGATGAGAATCTTGTTCACCAGAGGGGTCTCCCTGCAACGCGGGCAAGCGAGATTTCGCCGCCAACGTGTACTTCAAAAGGGACGGAGCGGTTATCGCCCATCACGTAGATGTGCCCAGGCCGAACCGTGCGTGGCGGCACGTTCCAGCCGGAGTTTTTTACGACGTATGGCTCGTCGAGGGCCTGTCCGTTCACCACGCATACGCCGTTGCTGAACGCAACGGTCTCCCCTTCAAACGCCAGTACGCGCTTGAGCAGCATGTATCGAGTGCCGCCGTACTTCAGCACCACCACGTCGCCACGCGCCGGCGCATGGGACCGATACGCCGTGAGAACGCAGAAATTGAACCCATGCGCCGCGTATGTTGGCTCCATGCTCTCGCCGTCCACTACCATCGGACGCAGCAAGCATGTGCCAATAAGCCAAGTTGCGGCCGCCACGAGGGCAAGCCGCACAAGAAATCCGCGCGTGAGGCGCGGAAATATGAACCTAGCTAGTGACAGGGTCTTACTCGGCTGAGATCGCCTCTGTCGGGCAGCCGGACGCACATGCGCCGCAGTCAACGCAGGTCGCCGCGTCGATCACGCACTTGCCGTCCGCCTCGGAAATCGCGCCGGCCGGGCAGTTCTCTTTGCACGCGCCGCATCCGACGCACTTCTCTTGATCAATCTTGTGTGCCATTTTCTGTTCTCCTTCTTTGAGTGGTTGGCAGTGGGTATTATCTCACAGACACCTTCTGTTAGGCAACGGTAAGATATAACTTTTTTTAATCCTCAGTTCAGCTTTCCCGTGGCACCAAAGTAAAAAGCCCCAGAGCGGTTGCTCCGGGGCTTTTTTGCTTGCGCCTTGCGGCATTTGGCTTACGCCTGTTGCGCGGCGGCGTCCGCTTCCTTCATCGCCTCGCGGCGCGAGAGCTTGATACGGCCGCGGTCGTCCACGCTAAGGCACTTCACGAGCATCTTGTCGCCGACCTTGCAGACGGCTTCGACGTTCGGGACGCGCTTGTCGCTGAGCTCGGAGATGTGGCAGAGGCCGTCGATGCCGGGGAGAATCTGCACGAACGCGCCGAACTCCTTGATGCCGGTGACAGTGCCCTCATAGATCTTGCCGGGTTCGGCTTCCGCCGTCACCGCCTGGACCTCCTTCTTGGCCGCTTCCATCATGTCGCCAAGCGTGGCGAAGATGGAGACGACGCCGAAGTCGCCCTCTTCCTCGATGTCGATCTGGGCGCCCGTGCGCTCGCAGATGCCGCGGATCGTCTCGCCGCCCTTGCCGATGAGCGCGCCGATCTTGTCCGCCGGAATCTTGATGACCTCCATGCGGGGCGCGTAGGGGCTGAGCTGCTCGCGCGGCGCGGGGATCACGCTTTCCATGAAGTCGATGATCTTCAGACGCGCGTCGTGGGCCGCCTTGATGGCGCCCTCCACGAGGTCCCACGTGAGGCCGCGGAGCTTCAGGTCCACCTGGAAGCCCGTGATGCCCTTCTTCGTGCCACCGACCTTGAAGTCCATGTCGCCACAGTGATCCTCGGCGCCGAGGATGTCCGTGACGAGCACCTTCTGGGACTGGTCGTCGTTGGTGAAGAGGCCGATCGAGATGCCGGCCACCGTGCGCTTCAGGGGCACGCCCGCGTCCATGAGGGCGAGGCAGCCGTTGCAGATGGACGCCATCGACGAGGAGCCGTTGGAGCCCATGATCTCGCTGACGACGCGGATCGAATACGGGAAGTCATCCGGCAGCACCTCCGCGATGGAGCGCTCGGCGAGCGCGCCGTGGCCGATCTCGCGGCGGCCGGTGGAGCCGAGGCGGCCCACTTCGCCCGTGCAGTACGGCGGGAAGTTGTAGTGGAGGATGAAGCGCTGGCTCGTGGGGCCGCCCGTCACGGAGTCGAGCTCCTGGGCGTCCTTCTTCGTGCCGAGCGTGACCGTGGCGAACGACTGCGTCTCGCCGCGCGAGAAGATCGCCGAGCCGTGGACGCGCGGGAGCACGCCCACCTGGGCCGCGAGCGGACGGATCTCGTGCTGGGCGCGTCCGTCGATGCGGAGGCCCTTCTCGAGCACGTTCTTGCGGACGGTCTCGATCTCGAGGGCGTCGAAGAGGTGCACGAAGCCGACGGCGTCGATCTCGGGCCACTTCTCGGAGACCTTCTTGAGGAGGTCCTCCTTGATGGCGCTGACCTTGCCCTGGCGCTCGAGCTTGCCCTTGATGAGGAGCGCGGCCGCGAGGGCCTCGCCGCCTTCGGCGCGGATGAAGTCCATCTTGTCCTGCGGCTGCGGGACGTCGTGGATGTCCTTGTCCGGCTTGCCGAGCGCGCGGCGCATCTCGATCTGGAGGTCGATGATCTTCTCGACTTCCTCATGGGCGCGCTTGAGGGCGGCGAGGAAGTCCTCGTCGCTCACCTCGGCGGCGGAGCCCTCCATCATGAGGAACTTGCCGCGGATGCCGGCGTAGAGGAGGTCGATGTCGCTCTTCGCCTTCTGGTCGTGCGTGGGGTTGATCACCCACTCGCCGTCCACGCGGCCGATGCGGACGCAGCCGATCGGGCCCATGAACGGGATCTCGCTGATGTGGAGCGCGGCCGAAGAGGCGTTCACGGCGAGGAAGTCCGCCTCGCGCGTGCCGTCGCTCTGGATGAGCATCGAGTTGACCTGCACGTCGTTGTAGTACCCGTCGGGGAACAGCGGACGTATCGGGCGGTCGCACATGCGGGCCGTGAGGATTTCCTTGCTCGTGGGACGCGCCTCGCGCTTGAAGAAGCCGCCCGGGAACTTGCCGGCCGCGTAGAACTTCTCGCGGTACTCGCACTGGAGCGGGAAGAAGTCGATGCCCTCGCGGGGCGTATCGGTGTTCGTTACGGCCGTGAAGACCGTCGTATCGCCATACGATACGGAGACGGCCCCGGCGGCCTGCTGGGCCAGAAGGCCCGTCTCGATCACGAGGTCTTTGCCTCCTATCGAGACTTTAAACTGTTTTGTATTCTGCATTGGATAGTTTCCTCCCATGGGGAACAACAAACGGGGTCTATGGCGACCCCGAGCCCCGCCCATGGATTTTTCCGTATTTTAGCGGCGAAGCCCGAGCTTCGCGATGAGGTCCTTGTACTTCGCCTCGTCCTCGCGCTTGAGGTAGTCGAGGAGCTTGCGGCGGTTGTTGACCTTGCGGAGCAGGCCGTGGCGGGACGAATGGTCCTTCTTGTTGGCCTTCAGGTGCTGCGTGAGCGCCTGGATCTCCTTGGTGAGAAGCGCGATCTGCACTTCGGACGAGCCCGTATCGCGGTCATGGCGCTGGAACTCGGAACGGATGGCGGATTTGTCAATCTGCATTGTTTTCTTGCTTTCTTTTGTTATTTGTACGCGTTCCGGCGCCGTGACCCCTACCCGCAGCGCGCGTGCGCAAATTCGAACATCCGCAGGAACTGGCGGACGCCCGCAACGGGGAGAAATCTCCTTAGACGGTCGCAGGAACGGTGGATAGTCTATCAAAACCCTGCGGCACAGTCAACCCTTCACGCCGCAAAAACGCAAAACAGCGAAGCGCCCGGACGGACGCCCCGCTGTTCGTTCCCAAAATCGGGGGGCGGCTTAGAGCTTGTTGTTCGAGCCGAGGACCTTCACGATCTTGTGGATGTAGAGCTTCTTCATCTCCTCGCGCGCCGGACCGAGGTACTGGCGCGGGTCGAAGTGGCCGGGGTTCTGCGCG
>Ga0310697_10006858_pt1 | contig 10766 bp, 10 predicted proteins | sample 172DNAGHGlowgp2_FD_203883 | JGI IMG/M metagenome (GOLD analysis project Ga0310697, IMG submission 203883) | Sheep rumen microbial communities from Palmerston North, Manawatu-Wanganui, New Zealand - 1728 DNA GHGlow gp2 (v2) (version 2) | ecosystem: Host-associated > Mammals > Digestive system >...
TAATAGGCATTTACAATTCTTACATACTTTACAACCGATCAACTATGCACAACAAGGTGCAATATGTAGACAAATGATGATTCAGAGATTGAGAGAATTTGATAAAGGTCTTGAGAAACCCGATATGAGCCTGACTGATTGCATGGCACTATGGGGTTATTTAGGAGTCGTAAGACCTGCTGAAATTAATATAGAGAAGCAGCAGAGAGAAAAAGCAGAGTTGAGAAGGCAGACAGTCAATCGAGACATGTTCATGCGAAACATGTATCATAATGTGAATAATTTGGCTAAGAATCCTAATCCACAATATATACCTAAATATGGTTCTATTGATCCTAGGTATAATATGCCATCGCATTATGTTGATCTTACTCAAAATGAACAATCTCAACAAACTGCACAAATAGTATATCAATCAGCTGCTAATATGGGGAGACATCCAAGATTGCATACCTTGTATAAGTAGGTGATAACATGAATATATTAGAAAGGAAGGCGTATATCAATGGGTATTACAGCTTATTAGATTTATCTAACAAACAACTATCTTTTAATAATGATATAGCTGAGTATTTACGAAATTTCATTAAACCTCCTTTACGATATTATATACCAGAACCAGCATTGATATCACTATATAATATTTCATGTGATTCTAAACTAGCTAATAATCCGAAAAAACGATTTGAAATACAAAATAATATATTAGAGTCTTACGGTTTTAAACCTTTAGCATCTGGTACTAGTAGAAGAACCTTTTATTGTGTTTATGATCCTCAGATTATTATTAAACTAGGATCTGATATGATAGGTAGATCTGATAATCTATCTGAATTTATATTACAAAGAGTCTTAAGTCCGTTTTGCCCTAAGATTTTAGATGTAGATCAGACAGGTTCAGTTATGCTTAGTGAACGTGTTGAAACTATGACAGAAGATGATTATAAACGATGGATTAAAGAGATCTTTGCATTTGTAGAGAGTTACTTTCAATTAGGATATATATTTGAAGATATAGGCTTATACTCATTTAAAAATTGGGGAGTGAGAATAGGTTTTGGTCCTGTACTATTAGATTTCCCATATTTGTATCAGATTGATTGGAATAAAATGACTTGTGATAAAATAGATCCAAATACACATAAAAAATGTGGAGGGCAAATAGGTTATAACTATGAAGCTGTAATGTCTGAGATCATTTGTCACAAATGCCATGTTAGATATTCTGCTCAATATTTAGCTAAACCAATTACTGGAAAAATGATGGAAAATATATTATTAGGGAGGCAAAACAAAATGTATAATCCGCATACGATTAAAGTCGCTGTAGCTAGAGGAGATCGCATTGAATTTGATCCTAATCTGCCTAAGACTAGCCCTACAGTGGTAATAACACCACAACAACCTATGAATTATCAGCAACAACCTAAACAACCGCAAGTTCCTCAAAATAATATGAGACAAAATTGTGTTCCTCAGCCTATGAATACTCCTCCTAGATATAGTCCCCCTCAAGGGTTTCAACAACCCCCTGCAATACCATTTGCATTTCCTGATCAACAAACCATGTTTATAGTGCAGGATAATAATAGAAAAGATTTAGAGATTGAAAATGCTAAGAAAGCTATAGAATTGAAACATTATCAGAGTATTTTGAATAATATGAGTAGTGCGCAACCTACTGAAGAAGCAGTTTATCCTGATTATTTTAAAATGAAGAATGTAGCGGGGGTTGTACCTAACCTGAGTAATCCTTTTATTTCTCCTGCGTATAATATGCCTCAACAACCTTCTATTCAACAACAAAATCCTGAGACGACGGTAGATACTGCTAAAGATTATGAATATTATACTAAAGATGGTAAGACGTATATCTTTTATCCGAAACCATTGAAAAATGATATAATTCAATTTATTAAGAAAACTGAAACAAATCATGGTATAGAAGCAGCAATGTTTATAGCGTCTCATTTAGAGATTGAATATATTCCGCAGGCCCAATGGAATAGTACTAAGAAGTCTGAAGTAGCTGTTCAAAAACCTTTCCCAACCTCTCCCTCACAAACTCCCCCTCCTCCTCAATATAATTCCTCTGGATATCCTACAGTTAATATGATGACTAATCCTACTCCTGTACAGACAGTAATTGCACCTCCTACGAATCCTAGACAACTTAATGTAGAAAACCCTAATTATTGGAATGGCGTAAAAGATAATGTTCCTCTTACCACTGCTGTAATATCTAATGAAGAACATCCCACAACCGGTTTAGAGATTCTTGCACCTATGACTCCTGAACAAATCGAAGCACAAGAATTGAAAAACAGACACGAACAAGGTGTAATGGGTTATCCTGGTATTCCTCTTGTAGAGACAACTAGAGCTAAGGAAGCAATTCCTAGGATTAAAGCAATGGTAGAACAAAGATTTGGTAACTTTACATTAGATACTGATGCTGAGCAACAAGCATTCACTCTTTCACAAAACATTTCTAGATTTATAGCAGAAGATATGAAATATATTATGAATGATGATGGTAATGGTTTGGTAGTAACTGCTAGAAGAACTGTAGATAATCATAATAAAGATTGTTTTAATATTAAAGTACTAAATTATGGATCTTTTATCTTTAGTGCAGTTCTATATCCTATGCAAGATGCACAACAAACTGATCCTGCAGTTCCTTCTTCTCCTGCAGAAACTAAACCTAAAGATGATATTTCAACAGACGAGTTGATTAAGTTCTTTGAATCTACTATTAAAAAGTTTGATTCCTCCAAATATAATGATATAGAAACAGTTAGAAAAGGATTGATAGAATTTCTTTATAATGCAGCAGCTAATACTTTTAAAGGTAAGATTACAGTTCCTCGAGCTATGAAAGAAGCTACTGCATATGTAAATCAGGTTGTTAATGTTAAAGTAGTTAATATGAATGATACTAAAGTTAAGATGTTAGATAATCCGGTTAACCCTATAGCTAATGCTTTATAAGGAGTGATATTGTGATACCGCATGTAGATCGACCATTCTTTCAAAGTGCGTTGTATTGTTCTGATGATGCAGGAGCAATACCTGATGCCCTCATGCGGGGATTCACAGTAGTTGTAATAGTAGATGTGGAAGAGGTTAGACAATATCCTGCGTGTTATCCGATGTCTAGCCTCCTTCCTCCTCCTGCTTTAGTCACGATGATCGTAAATACAGACAAAGCGGCTCCTGACTATTTGCAGGTAGAACAATATTATCTACAATCGTATTATAACTATATGGCATCCCCAAATTCTGAAGATAATATAGTAAATTTATTAGCAAGTATGTATAAGACTAATAGATCGATACTTTTATATGCTGAACATGAAGTAGAGATACAATTTAAACCATTACATGTACTAGCGAACTTTTTCGCAACTCAATTTGGTATTAATATACTTCCATATGAATGTTTGTTCTATCAACAACACCCACCTATATTTAATCCATTGCCTGAGTATATATATAAGATAGCAGAATTGCTTTTTGCTAATAACTTTGTTACTAAAGAAGAATATGCTTGTATACTTCCTCCAGGCTCTGTACCGTCTCCACGAGCCATTTCTATATTATTATCTGACTATAACTATGTATTTCCTACAATGGAAATTGCTCTTACTGCAGCATGTAATATTATAGATACATATAGAAAACAAAAAGAAACAGGAAAGGTTATGCCTGTTGTAGAAATGACCAAAGTGCTAGATGATGTTAGAAACCAACAAGTGCAACAACTTATCAGTAATTCTAACACTCGTTTTGGTCCGGTACGTCAATAACGTACATAAGTAATCAATGTCTTTTGAGAGTTTATCTCTCTTTTTTATTTTAGGAGGTTATAAACATGGTATTTGAAAATGTTCCACAAAGATTGTTTTTCTGTTTAAGAAATAACGGATACTTTATGTATCATTATCCTTCTCAGGAAAACAGCTATCAAGTTTATCATGTTGAAAGACAATATATTCTTTCTATCTATGAAGATATAATTATAGTAAATAATGTGAATAAACAGATAAATATAGATAATAAACATGTGGCTAGTTTAATTCCGTTTAAAGTTGTATATATAGATCCATATGATAACATTTTTGCATTACCTATGTTTCTTACTGAACATACTATAGACTTGATTAGATTAGGTTCTAGCGAAGCTTTGAATTATGCAGAAGATAATCTTTGTCAGGCTGTTTCATTAGCTTTAATGGAATTAGCTAAGGAAATTCCATACTGCGGAAGGTTATACTCATCTATTAACCAATTTCCAGAAAATGTTCAAGAAGCTCTTAATGAAGTTTGTGCAGAGCGTGAATGTAAAAGCGATATTAGTAGAGTTTTAACAGCTTGCGGGATAAATCGTAATACACCGATGGATGAGTCTGAATATGGTGTACCTCATAATATTCCTTTAGAAGAAATACAAGTTTTATTTGATCCTAATAATATTGGTAATAGAGGCTTAGTTAAGGCTGGTTATATCCCTGAAGATTTAGAGAATGAAAGAAATATTCCTTCCGGATTAGAACGAGTTGCAATAACCGAAAAGCAATTTAATGAGCAGAACGACCCTAGTATTCAAGCTGTTATGAAGCAACCTACTCGTATCGGTAATCATGTATTTTATCCTGCGTTAAGAACGGTTGTGGATGTAGATGAAGAGATAATTCCTATTGAAGAACGTAAACTAAAAACAGCTCCTGAACTTCCTGCTGCTCCTATTTTACAAAATCCTATAGGGTATGTTCCTAAAAAGCAAAAGTAAATATATACTATATTTTAGGAGGTAGATACTATGATTAAAAAGTTTAAAGATTTGATCTGTCCGCATTGCGGTAGAAATGAACCTGTATTTTATTGTGATTTTGAGTTAAGAGGTTGGCCTTTAGGAGATTTTGATACTACGTCTGATAAACAAAAATATGATATGGATATAGAAAATGATTTTGGTTATATGGCATCTACTATGGATGAGGCTATTGAAGATGGGCATGCTAGATGTGAATGCTCTGTTTGTGGTACAGAAATCCCATATCTTGAAGAAGATGGTAAGGATGAAGCTTAATATAGTAGATCCTCAAAATGATCAAAGATTAATAGAGTATATATCAATTAGATCAATTTCAATGGCTAGACTACCATTTAACTTCTATTCATTACTTCAATATGGTATTATGCTTAATAATTTAATACCTGTACCGGAAGTAATGAGTTTATTAAAACAAAGTCGATATGGCGATGCAGATACATATTTATTTGATAAGGAGTATGCAAATCAATTAATTTCGCATACTCCTTCTTTTATTGATTTGATGAATCTTTTAAGTAATATAGAACACCAAGATGAGATTATATTGATTAGTAACTATTCTAATAGAATGATTATGCCTATATTAGATTCTTTATTAAAACTTATACAAGAAAGATATGGTATAGATTCTTATTTAATTAATACATTAGATGATATAGATCAGTTTTCAGTATCAGAATTTGCATCTCCTATACAGTATAATCTATTTGTATCTGATATACAAAGATATTATAAATTGATAAAACAACAAATCCCTATAGCTAGTGAAGCAGAATTAGAAGAGGATCTACAAGCTTTAAGAGATAGTTCTACTGAGTATTATGGAGGTTTATATGGAGTTATATGAAAGAGCTACATATATGGCTCCTTATGAGTGGTTGATAAGTAAAAGAATACAAGAGTGGGACTTAAAGCAAGCGAATATATCAATATTAAGATCTTTGAATATATTAACAGATGAACAATATACATATTATCAAAATATACCTAAACAACAGAGAGAAATTGAAATAGGTATTATGAGAAAAAATAAAGATATAGAAGCAGCATATAAATCCGGGTTAATAGCAGCTAAACAAGCTTTCTTTACACAAAATAATCTACAAGAACCTAATATATTATATATAGATCATGATTCTATAACCACAGTGCATAATTGGAGAGATATGACAGCTACTAACATTAATGGTTATATCTCTCCTTATATTCAATTTATATTGAAGAATACCTACACTTCCTTCTATAAATTACCTATGATGGATTTTCTATATTATAATACTTCTTCTCATGAGTCATTTAGATTTAAAGGAATAGATGATTATAAGCTAAGAAGTATTCATAAAGATTATTTTATAGACTTATTACTGTCAATAGCATATTCAGCTCAGACTAATTCAATACTAGATACACTAAATATGATTAAAAACGTATATGCTTTATACTGTAACAAACAAATGAATCTAAACTATTACAGAGAATTCAATCCTGAAGGTAGATTCAAAATACTAATTACTCAATTTAATACATATTATACAGATATAATAGACGAATCACATAGACACTTAATAGATATATCTTATAATACTAGTATACTAAGATTATTCTACAAAATATTTATGACTGAATACTTTAGACAGAATACCCGCTAGGCATATAGCCTAGCGGGTTGTTCCGTTCTTTTTTTTGAAAAATATACTATATAGATGTAGAGATTAAAGTTTCATCACAGAAAGGATGTGATGAAGATGAAGTGGGTTATTATGACTCTCCGCCTTATCATTGAGATCATCATCAATTTCTTCTGATCTGATAATGTGGTGCCCATGAGTCATTATATATACACTTAGTTATGAAACTTTAATTTTCTACTATGTTTTCTTCTATTAAAAGGAGGAATTTATATGTTTAATAATCCGTTTAAAAAAGAACAGAAAAATCTTTTGCCCGCGCCGTTTCAGGCCGGGACAAAAGAAAATAACATAGCTTCTCAGCTAATAGGAGCTGGGAAAGCTATTGCAGAAATTCTCTTTGGAGTGGCAGGGACCTATTGGGGCCTTTGTCACCTCAACGAGGAGGTGAAAAAAGGTAAGAAATAATCGGTTATGCTGTTTGGGAGAACAGCTTTACAAAAATCTCCCATTCTTTTTTATATTTCTACCTTTCTATTATCTTCACTTATTCTTTGATATATATTCTTATTATGATTAGCTACATAGATAGTTATAGTCATCATACATCTTCTAGCAATTAATCGGGTTAAATTCTCTGTTCCTGTGTATAACGCTAATTTAGATCTTATTTGATCACTCATATTTACTAATGCACTATCTAGCAATTCATTGAGCAATTGTCGTTCTGTTTCTGTATCTATATAATCATCATGATTAATTACATTAAAGAACAATACATCTCTATCAAAACAACTTTCTACATATTCACCTATAATATCCATTATAGTTTTTTTGTTTGATCCTTCTGTATAGTCTCCCCATCGATCTAAGTCTATGTTATTTAACATTTCTTGTTCTATTTTATTTTTTATATATTGTCTTATTGATATAGTAAGATATATTATTGATCCACTAATAGCTATCGTTAATAAATCATTAAATATAAATAGAAATACCATAACAAATAAAATACAATATCCTGGTTGAGTGTTTAATAGATTAGCTATCCCGGTTATAATATCTTTCCCTTTATTAATCGAGTATAATAGGAGATTCTGTAGTTTGGTTGTTATTGTCTCCTTTAGCTCTATAAGCGTCGTCATATCCATTTAATGTCACTCCTCTTAAATTTGCCCATGATTCTATATTATCCCTCAATTCCAATAATTTCTTATTATCTTCATTTCGATATTGGGATTTATCATTTAGTCCTCTATTTAAATATTTCATTACTTTTTCACAGATTTCTCTAGTCCAGCCTAATGGATATGATTCTAGTAATTCCCACCATTTGCCAAATATTTGATTTGGATGAACATACAATGATTTATGATGGTATAACTGATGACAACTCTTACATAGCATAACAATAGGAATTCTATTATTAGTATGCTCTATTTTTAATAAATCTGCTAAATCAAATTCAGTAATAGACCCATATCTATTTAAACAATCTTCCATTATAATAATTGCTATATCATATATATTTAGCATACAATGATGCATTTCTAAACTAGCCATTTCAAATTCATCATTATTAGTTATATAAGGGTGAAATTGACAACAGTTAATTCCTAATCCATATAAATAACTTTTATAATGTCTATAAGTATTACTATTTCTAAAGTTTCTAATAGCAGATTTTAATACATTCTCATATTCCTCATAATCATATCTTTGGTCTGCAGTAAAAGCTAATGAAATACTATAATCAGCATTAGGAGACGATATCTCAGGATTTACTTCTAAATTAGATATAAGTATATCAGGATAGTTAGCAGAATAATACATATAACTCACTCCTTTATATTATTATAGTTACATAGCTGTCGTAGATTGTAATAGTGCTTTTTTTCAATTATATATTATGGAGGTGATAAAGGACGGATTCAAAAATCTAAGCCGTCCCGGGGTTTTAGTATGACTTGATTACGGAGTCTACTAGGTGCAGTCCTCGTTATGAAGAAAAAGCACTAGCCAGGAAACGGTAGAAATACTGTGATACTGGCAGAAAGAGTAAAATGACTATTAATAGTGAAAATATTTCTAAGGCAATCTACGCCATCATTTGGGCGTATAATTGCCAACAAGAGCACTTCAATGTGAAACGCATTCACATCGAGGACGAAGCTCCTGTCGAGTTGAAGGCGCAGGTGGCGGGCATGAGCCCGTTCATGATGCGCTTGCTTGGCGTCTCAATCACCATTATGGGTGCCGCCGCAAACAAAGAGCAGTCAGAAAGCTGGGGGTACGATGACCTCGGCGACTTCATTACCATCTTCTATGTCGACCTGCTAAAGGCCGCACAAGACGATCTGGATCTGATGGTGAGGGCGTACAAGTGCGTAAAGCACGAATTACGCCATATCCAACAGTTTCAGTTCTTAAGAGAGCACGGGGTCAACCCGACGGAGGCTCTCATGCAAGAAAGTAAAGCAGAGTATGGCAATGGCCCGTTGGAAAAAGATGCTTGGGCTATCCAAGAAGGAGATACAACTCCTATCGAGGAAGCCATGGCATGCTTTCTTCAATGAAAAGGGCGAGTAGTTTGAGGAGAGATTCTACTATAAAAAAATCTCTCCATAGGCGTTAATATTTTTTTTTGTATAAATAGTAAACCTGCGACATCGAAGTAAGTTTTTATTGAGAAGGGAGAGATATAATTGGAATTTGTAAATGAGAATATACAAAGTGAAAATCCCTTTGTAGATATATTAATGAAGAACTTAAAGATATTAATATATAATACGATTATAAAAGATGAATATGCAGCAGATAGAGCAGAAACTGCAGAATCTCTAGATAATGCTGAAACGTATATGGCTTGTATGGAAAATAGAGTATCTTTGAATATGTTTAAAGATATTCCTGAACAATTCTTAAGAGAAGTAGGCTTGCCTGAGCATACTATAAGAGAATATGTTAATTTTAATCATGAGACTGAAATTATTCCTAAAGATACTGGTGGAATAGATGCTAATGGCAGATTGATTAAAGCAGGAGATACTGTTATTAGAATAGATGATAAATGGTTTGTCCCTACTATTACTCAAACAATAGAAGATTTTTTAGACTTACCTTTATATGCTAATAATGGAGAGATATATAGAGTAGAAAAGGCAGGTGGTACAGATTCATACAATAAAGATATAAAAGCAGGAGATTTGTTATTAAGAGTCAATGAAAAATGGTCTATATTGTATTTAAATTTAGTAGATAATTATGAGTCTTTGCCAGAAGATGCAGAAGTAGGCTCACAATACATTATCTTAGATTATTTATATGGAATTATTCATAATGATGTAAATGGAGTTCCTATTCAAGCAGGTAACACAGTTATTAAGCTTGAAGACGGTTGGCATTTATTAAATCCTCATATGATTAGCAGCTTTATAGATTTACCAATTAGAGCACAGTCAGGTGATATATACAAGGTAATCAATTCTGGTGGATTAGATGCTAATAATAGACTCATTCCAAGTGGTGGACATGTTGTTAGAATTAATAATAAGTGGTATATATTAAATACACATAGAGAAATTGAAAATTTTGATACTTTATCATCTACTTTGGTAGCATCTGCTAATGGAATTTATTTTGAAGCTGTTGATAATCAAGATCGAATGAATAGAGATATACATCCTGGGAATATAGTAGCTAAAATACCTGATAAGGGATATTCTGTTACATTAAATGATAGTGTCATTATAGAATCTTTTGATGATCTTACTGTATTGATGAATTCAGATCCTTTATATCAAGTATTAAATACTGGAGAAGCTGATTCTTCCGGAAGAGAAATACAAGCAAATGATTTATTAATCAAAATTAACTCTTCTTATTATGTAGCTACTATATATGGAATATCTACATATGTATCTTTGCCAGATTTACAATATGCAAAAAATGGTGATGTCTTTCATATAAGTGATTTAAATATTAAAGTAGGCAAAGTTGGCAATAGTTGGTACTTATTTAATAATCTTACAATAACTATAAATACTATTACTGAAGATTTCGTAACAGAAGAATCTAAAAATGTTAAAATAGAGTTTAATAATAAAAAATGGTATATTGTTAATCCAGAGAATAAAAGAGAAATAAATTCTTATTATGATTTGCCTGAATTAGCTACAGGAGATTTATGTAGAGTAGTTTCTGGTGGAATTGATTCTAATGGAATTACTATAGAACCATATGGGTTAGTAGTACGATATGATAATGATTGGTATAAACTTTCCTTATATAAGACAGAT
>Ga0310697_10006861_pt1 | contig 10765 bp, 7 predicted proteins | sample 172DNAGHGlowgp2_FD_203883 | JGI IMG/M metagenome (GOLD analysis project Ga0310697, IMG submission 203883) | Sheep rumen microbial communities from Palmerston North, Manawatu-Wanganui, New Zealand - 1728 DNA GHGlow gp2 (v2) (version 2) | ecosystem: Host-associated > Mammals > Digestive system >...
ATGTACTCTAATCTAAAAGATTCTGCCTTTTGGCCCGACGAATTGGTTGAGGACTTGCTTACTCCTTTCACATGGAAAGATAAAGTATTATTGGACCCATTCATGGGAAGTGGCACTATCGGTCGAATGGTTATAGAAAAAGGTGGAAGTTTTATTGGGTATGATATTGACCAAAAAACACTAAAAAAATATAAATGGATGTAACTATGGAAAACTCAAATAATAATCGAGAAAGAATATTCGAACCAAATTCGATAGAGGTTTTTAAACAACGCCTAAGACAATGGCAAACCCCATATTATCCTAATATATGTTATTTGGGCAGTTATGTTTATGATCTCATCGGTCACAGCTATAATGAAGATCCGTTTAAACCATTTGAATTGTGGAATAACAAAAACATACCGGATTTAAAAAACAAGTGGAGAATAAAACAAGAAAAATTAAACACGACCTACTATATAACAGAAATCATTCAGAAGGAGTATCTAAAAGATTATAGCAAAATCCTTCATCTTTCCATAAATAATGGAGAACGTAAAGTAGAGTTCATTTCAATTGACAATAACGTTTCTCGAAAAACTTATGATTGGAAAGGTATTGTGGATATAGTTGCAAATGGCGTAAAAGACGAAGACAAAAAGAAAGTTGTAAGTTCTTTTGATTTCCATTTTGAATTGATTGAGGAAAACAATTGTCCTCATATCTATTTTTTCCCTACCGTTCTCAATCTCAAACTTCAAGGAATAAAAGTTATCAATGTATCAACAATTATTTGTCCAAACGAACTTCTAGACTATGTGGTCGTTTATTTTCATGGAGGATTGTCCTTTTGCTCGAAAAAGCTAATCTATGATACGATTAATTACTTTTCGAAGAAAGCCTACAACGAATCAATCAAGGCGGCCAAGGCGGCAATTATGTCTCGTAATATGAGCCATAATCTGGGTAGTCATGTGATGGCTTATTTGAAGAACGATTTGAGAAATGTTCCAACTATTTTAGCCAGTAGTGTATTACACAATCTTTACCCAGATCGCTATTTGGGTAAAGAGGAAGAGATAGCTGCTAAAGTTGAACTACCTTTTTTAGTTGGGTTAGGAAACTTTATCGGCTATTTGCAGGAACGACAAGATTACATAGCAACAATTGCAAGTTCATATATCCCTCCATTCTCACCTGTGAACTTCAAAGATTCCATATATGATGAATTAAACCCAGATTTGCGATTTGATCGTCATCATGGGAATGACCCTGGCAATCATAACAGACCCCAGAACATTCTTCTCAGCTATATTGCCAAGTCAGAGAAGCTGTCGCGAATGAAAATCAATTCCAAGAATCATGACATTCTCTTAGGTTTCAAACATAATGGCAAAATCTTCGGAATAAATCCTCAAGGAAATAGGAGTGATGATGAAACCTTGACGCCAATGCGATTGGTGAATTTTGCACTGCCTGGAGGTGTTGTTGGTCGTCAGGCCATTTTTTCCATAGTGGAGAATATCATCAGAAATGCAGCTAAACACAACAATGTTCAAGGTGACTTGCATTTGACGTTTGAGATCATTGACGGAGAGGAGTTGAAGGCAAATCCGGACGGTTTTGAAAACAGTCTGTATAATGCTCCGATCAGGAATCTATATAAGAATTCCGTTGACATTGAGCATCTTATTGTCCTGACAATTACAGACAACCAAGAATGTCAGAATCCTACGATTGATAAGCTACGGAAAGCACTTCGTCAACCTTATATTGGAGAACATGCGGATTCCAACAAGGGTATTAAAGAAATCCGTATCTCTGCCACATGGCTGAGAGGCGAAGAAGATGACAGCCAGTTTGCACCATGTCCCTTGACGGACAGCGATCCCGTCGCTCAAAATCTCAAAGCTCCGATAGTTGTCATAGAGAAATCGAAAGAAGGTAATCTTAGATATGCCATCTGCCTCAGAAAGACTTATGAATTTGCGTTGGTTTATGATGAAATGGATGACGATAATAAGAAAACGTCATTCATAGGCAAATTCCAATTAGATGACGGTAGCTATAAAGTCATTTCATCGAGTTCGATTATCACTTCGGACACTTGCTATGATTATATTATTGCGGAAAATACATCTGTTTTCAATAACATTCGACCTTACGTGACAAATCGTTGTATCCAAATGGAAGATATTGTTTCTGACGCTTCGAAAAAGATTACTCCAGAGATGATTTTTGAAGCTTATGCTGGGATAAACGACGATTCTCCTTGCATTGTCATTGATGATGACAGGGTTGAAAACATTCTTTACGAGAAAAAAATAAAGAGAGCTTCCCGTCCTTATGAAGACGGATTGTTTATGTACAGAAGCCATCATTTCAGTGAAAAAGATTTTGGTGCATATTGGATTGACCGAGCAGATGGGCAATATCCTAAAAACATAGCTTGTATTGATGGCATTTCCGGTGACAACTCTTCCGACCGTTTGATTAGGCGAGAAAAACTTGACAAGAAATGGTATATTGGCCATCTCTATGCCATGCAATCTCGTGTGGCCATCCTTGACGAAAGATTGTTCCAGATTGTGCACGGTTTGGATGAGTCACAGATGACATTGGGCTCGTATGCGGCATCGAAGTTCTCGAACCTGTGTTCGGAAAACAAGTGGCCAAAAACAAAAATGACCGACAAGGAATTAGAAGATTTGGCTCAAGAGCATCTGTATATACAAACTGATGATGATTTGGATACGTTTACAAAACTCTACAATGCTTGCCTTCAAAATCCTGACGGAATAGAGGAAGCAAACGGCCTCTCAAACCGAGAGAGGATGATCAAATTCTTGGAACCTTTCCGTTTCAAATTCCAAAAGCATGTAGTGGGACACCAACACTTGACGGCGGCTTATGCCGAAAAAGGCGTAGATATTTACACCATTATTCCGCTTGGTAATAGAGAATGTCTTATAGTGGGTAATTCAGGTTATGAATATAAAAAAGAATCCGAGACACCAATTTATAATTTTGAGTTCAAACCTTTAGCTCGTATTTGGCGTGATGAAAACAAGGAATTTCATATCGATTCCTTAATGAAATTCAAATACATATCGATACATCAGGGACTTATGGATAAAATGTACACGGAGTTTGGTATAGAAGACACGGACACGGATACGGACAGTAAGAAAGCCCTATTGCATGCCTTATACAATAGAATGATGATTGGAAACGATTTGGAGAATGAGGATTCCTTTATGCCTCGATTGACTATCCATTCAGGACGGGGTAACGTTACGAAAAAGGACATGCCCAACAATCAACCTTTCCTTCAATATTCAGCTATTGAGCATGCAGTGCTGGATTGCAAATACGCCTTGGTAGAATTGTTGGATTTTGCTAAATACAAGAAATCATGAAAACTACATACTTTTTTTCGTCAAGAACTTGTTCATCAAAAGACCAGTACAAGGATTATCTACTGTATCTTCAAAATATGTCCAAAGATGGTACAATTTCTTTGGATAAAACCGATTATTTGAGTCAAATTAGAACTTTTGCCAAGGACACTGACAAAGTGGCAAAGTATGATAATAATAAAATAATTCGAAGATTGCTATCAAGAAGTCTGAGCGATGATTACCCTGTTAATGATATTATTCAGTCAATTGAGCAGAATAAGCCGTTGTTAATACAGGAAGGAATCATAAGTTCAACTCCCCAAGCTTTTAAAACAGTGTATCACTTGAAGTCTCCAACAACAGACTGGATGTTGTTTGCGGTACCTGAAATAGATGGTACAGAAGAGGGTGTTGATGAAGTTCGGAAACAGTGGTGCGATTTGTTGATCCAGTATATTCTTAAAAAAGAAGATAGTGAGTTGAAAAGCATTCATTTGTTTCTTCATGACTTAGATATTCCTGGATATGCAGACCTTACTCAACAGTTAATGGACGATGTAGAAAGTTGTAAGTTCAAAAAGCTGATAAGTGATGATACAGCAAATAAAGTTTTTCAGAAGAAATTGACGTTGACGATTACCTTTTTCAAGCACACTAGTACTTCTTGCGTTATGGACATTATTGGACCAAATAATAAAGCTCTGAATGAAAGGGTGCAAGACTTGCCTAAGGCGTTTGAGGATGCATTTGATTTTATGAAGAAAGGTGTTGGTGAAGCCAAGCGTCTCGCAAATGAGTTAAAACACGAATTAGACAAAGAAGAAAACGATGCATAAGCAGGTGTTATATTTCTCTGTATGGCCAAAGCGACGAAAGAATTTCGAAGAAAAAGCCGAAAAAAAAGAAAAGGAATGTGATTTCCAGATTGTTAAAGACGGCTCTTTTTCGTGCGCCTCAGATTTGCAATTGTATTTGGAAAATCATCATGACATTTTAAGGCGATTATATGTGATTGTTGACTATCTGCCCTTTTTTTCCGACAAATACAACTACGAAGAAGAGGCGGAAGCTATTGGTAGGGCTGTTTTAGGTTTCCCTGAGGTATATTTTCTGTTTGACGAGACATACGTGAAAGCGAAGAAAAGTAAATTCGATTTTTCGCTCTTTTTGTTCTCAAAGAGCCTGTCACTCTCACAAACGAAACTTGAAAAAAACTACCATTTTTTTGATACTAATAGCCCCGACCCTTTTGTAACATTAACCAACCAAAGATCCAATTTGTTTGACGGATCAAACCTGCGCTTTTGCTTGAAATGCTATTTGTATGATGCCATCTTGAATGTTGAACGCCATAATTTTTGTCGTGTGCAATCTTCTAGAAGCGAACATTTGGCTGTCTGTGTAGAGGAGGAACGCAGCCAAAACAGGTTTAATAGTTTTGCTTTATACGCTAACGGATTTAGGGTTTGGCCGGTCATGTCCGCCAGGGAACTGAAAGCGTTTAATGAGATGCATGCTGAAGACTTGGAACTTATTGTTAGGGATTATGATTTGCAATTTTCGGACGCAGACGAGGAAAAACATCCAGAATTAAAGATTGAAGGCAAAGAGGATGGTGAAAATCTGATAGACTATATTCGGGGAGCAAAATACTTGGACGATAAAAAGAAGTGGATTTCCCTATGCCCCAAAATAGTTGGCGCAGGTGAAAATACGCCAGAGAATTTTTTTTGGAACAAAATGACGAACGTTCCTCGATTGTTTGTCTCCAAAGGTGTTGATTATTTAGAGTTTATTACAGAGGAAGGGAATTTCTTGCAAAAACGAAAAGGAGTTGCAATTGATTTGCCACAAAACAACTTGTTTGTAAACAATGTAGCAGACCAACAGCTCCGTGGAATGTATAAACCCGTCACAGGAATCTATCACTCGTTTCAAAACTTTGAATTGATAAAAGATCGATATGACGAAGATGTTTGTTGGGAATCAGAAAAGCAAGATAATTATTATCTGAAAACATCACGTAAAGAGCATCACCATGGTGTTCCGCTTGATATTTATGATTTAACAAAGGAAATGATAGATAGAGCACGAAAATATCAACATAATGGCAAGTATGTGTTTTCTGCAATGGTAGCACAAGAAGTGATGGAAATACTTAATGGCTTCCATGAGTCGCTTATGCTCAAGGCTTATCATATCTATGTTGTTAGCGAAAATGCCATTTGTATGAATCTGTTGGGCGGGAATGAAGAATGGCTTAAAAATGATGCTTATTTCAGAGTTAATAAAACTCAACAAGAATTAAAGCGTATGTTAGCAAAACCCAACGAGAACCAAGACCGAAAGGGGCTCCATTCAAATATACTAAATCAAATCTTTAGTGATTGCCGTCAATTTTGCAAGCAGAAAGAGCATTTTAAGTCCGAGACTGTTTTTATCGGAGCTATGGGGCATCTTAACGAAGGTTACAGCATTCAAGATATAATAGATGAAATGAAATTAATTAAAAGACAAATATTGAATGAATGGGATTCTTTTTGCGAAATTTTAAAAAAATGGAGAAATAATAAGAAAAATGAAGAGTAGAAATAATAACAGTTTATACGAGCTTTTTACTAAGTGGAAAGCTAATCAACAAGCACTATGTCAATTTATAGATTATTTGTGTGACTTTTGGTATGTTTGGGGAATCCTAGTTTTTCTCGGTATTGGGTTACTGCTGCCATTCAATTGGAAATGCGATTTATGGATTTGTCGTGTTTTTATTGTTTTACTTACTGTTTTGTTCTTGTTGCGACCAATGAATGCGGTATATGGCCTTATGGGGACAAGCGGCTCTATTCGGGTATTTTTCTTTAATTTTTTATTGATTAGCTTTCTCTTTTCTTTTATTTATTACTTTGGTTTTTTCAAGAACGCTGGTGTCTCGTATGACATCAACCAACCTCATATTGCTTATGATTGTTATCCAAAAGAGAATAGAGTAACTAAACCTGAATACAGTATCGCTACTTTGATTTATTGTACTAAAGAAGGTATAGATTGCGACACGGTCTATCAAAAAACAAAAATAGTCTATCAACCCATAAGTTATATGCAAGTTCTTCAAAACACTATTATAACATCTTTGATGCAGGAGCCAACAGATTTATTTGTGGAAGCAACCACCTATAATGCAGGGATGGAATCTAATGATTCTAACACGAACTCGTCTTTGAATAAAGAAAAAGCAACGGCGTTTTATTGGATCTTGATTTTCCAAATTCTTATCTCCTGGATTTTCTTCGGTGTTTTTATTTCTCTTCTCTATAATAAATTCCGCTATGAGTCATAAGTGTGTTTAAGTCAATGTCTTCGGATTTTTTATTATGAACAAGACCCTCCCCCGCCCCACCCTCGCACCTGCCATCCTCACCATCATCGGCATCGCCATCCTGGTGCTCAACGCCTGCTCGACTTCGCTTCAGCAGGCCGACACGTTCCAGCGGTCCTTCAACGACCACGCTGAAGGATGGCTGAACCTCGTCACTCTCCTAACCCTGCTGGGCGGTTGGGTGATTACCGGTATAACATGGTTGCGGAGAAACTTTGAGTTCAAAACCCCGTCCAAGGACACCCAGGGGAAAAAACCCGTGTTCACATTCCTCACCATAAACGGCAAATCCCTTTTCTGGCAATTGAACTGGCGGGATGCCCAAAAGTCAGCGAAGGAAATCGCCAAAAGACTCCTTGACGTGAACTCGCCCGAGTTTTATGACCCCACTCTGATTGTATGCATCGGCCGAGGAGGCGCCATCTTCGGTTCCATGATCTCTTACCAGCTCGGCGAACTGCCCATCCTGGCCCTCGACAGGAAATACAACCATTTTGAAAACGGAAGGCTGACAAAGACCATGTACCCCTTCCGCATCCCTAAAGCCTATCTAAAACAAGTGCTTTTGGTGGCAGGAGAATCGCATACCAAGAAAACCCTGAAAATCTTCACAGACAAGCTAATTGAACTGGGTGCCGGTGAGATTCGGAACTGTGTGTTTTACAAGCAAATACTTCCTGAAACCTCGGATACGCCTGATATTAAAATCCACTATTACGGAGTGAGCAAAGAAAAGGACTATCTGATGCCCTGGCAGACGGAACAGTCGCTGCACCCGTCCGAGAACAAAGAAGATGCCGAAGCGCAGAATACCAAAATCGGCCGCTATGTCACGGAGTTGGAGAATAGTTTCGACTCCGAAGAATCGGGCTTTTACTGTATGCGCCATGCCGAGACAGCGGCTAATGCGAAAGACATCTTCATAGGAAGTGGCACTGACATTCCCTTGACAGAGAGAGGAAAGGAACAAGCCCGGAAAGCCGGACACTATTTCAAGAACATCGGTGTAACTTTCGACACTATCTACTATAGTCCAATGATTCGTTGTTTCGAAACTGCCCGCGAAGTCGCAGCCATTGCAGGTGGACGACTTGTTCCCGACGACAGAATTATAGAGTTGGACTATGGTGACTGGGAGGGACTGTCAAGGGAAGAAATCAAAAGCAAGTATGGCGAAGATTACAGAGATTATTGTACGGATATGTCTTGTCGGCCTACAGGCGGCAGCGAAAGTGCGAATGACGTGTCAGCAAGAATTACAGCGTTCCTAAATGAGCTTAAAACCTCCAACGCCACCATGGGGAAACAGGTCCTCGTGGTGACACACAAAACCGCGGGCCGAATACTGATGCGCGCAGCCGGGCATTGTCCTGCCAATCATTTCCGCGACATTCCGTTCGACAACGCCGCCATCGGGTACGTTTCGATACGCCCGAACGAAATCTCCGTTATTTTGGACAACAAACGATGCTGAAACATTAATAGGTAACATAAAAACAATGAATACAACATTCAACCTCCAACGTTTCCTCGACGCACAGTCGAGGGACTATGCGCAGGCCCTGCGCGAAATCAAAGACGGCCTTAAGCAATCCCATTGGATTTGGTACATCTTTCCTCAACCAAAGGGATTTGGGCACAGCTACAACTCCGAATACTACGGACTTGATGGCATGGAAGAGGCGAGCCTACTATGGACATCCTGTTCTAAGGGAAAGGCTGATAAAAATCACGCAAGCGCTGCTTGAACACAAAGACAAGCCTGCCGTTGCCATTTTGTCGCCCATTGATGCGCGAAAGGTGAAATCGTGTATGACGTTGTTCTGGTTATTGTCAGGAAACACGCTATTTAAATCTGTCCTCAACGCGTTCTATGAGGGGCGGATGGACAAGAAAGTCGCTAAATTGTTAGGAATATCAAACCTTGATAATTAAAGAAATAATAATAGAAAAAAAAAGTATATGATGAAATATTGGTTACTTATAATAGTCGTATTTACGAGCAGTCAAAGTCACAGTCATATTTCTTATCTTACCCCAGAGGCTCAAGCCTTGGTGGATGGAATAGGCGAAGTGGTGAACCCTACGGATGTGTGCTATTCAGAGGATGGCAAAGTATGGATGGAGTTAGATACCATCAATCATGCGTTGCTTGGACATGTTGAAGTCGCAGGAGGGACGACAACAGATACGCTGACGCATTATGAGCCACAGATGGAGATATATCCCAAGAAAGTTCACGTTATCGGTAACGATGACAAGATTGTGTATCTTTTTATTTATTCCCGTGGACATCTGTTATATTGCGACGAAGCGATGACGTGTGTTATGGATGAAGATGGCCTCCGTCCTGCCGCTCTTTTTTCTGTGGAAAGCGTGATAGATAGCGTAATCAGCTGTATGTGGTACGACCAATTGGTAGAGGCCAGTAACGGCTTCCCGTATGACAGTCTCGATGAGAACCGCTTTGGCATACATTACGACAGATATACCAGATGCCTGTACGCTCCTATTTTGGACAGTCATGACCCAGGTTCGGAATTTGCCGACACGAGTTGTGGTCAATACACCGGTCGTTTCGACGTGTTACGTTTTGACGGGAAGAAATTTGTCCATGATGGAACCGATGGTGCTTGGTGGCTGCGACCGGATTTGCGCGACTACAGGCGTACCGTAAGCAATAAAGCAAATTGACCTAATGCCAGACGGAACATACCGCTACACGTTTTGGATAGGTGCCAAGACTCTTGATGACCTTAGCAAAAAGCCTGATATCGTAAAGATTAGCAGGCAGAATGATTTCAATAACTGATTTTTGCGATGATGACATTGACAATTGTTTCTTTTCTAAAAGTGTCATTTTGTACCGATAGCACTACGGTAACTCGAAAAAAAAACGGGTTACCGTAGTAAAATAATGCAATTATCTTTTTTTATTTCAAAAAAAAATATTATTTTTGCACCATAATAAATCGTGTCGAGTATGGAGAATAAGAACATTGTCGTGGGCAGGCACCAGGAGCTTGCACTCTTGCAGGAAATCATCAGTTCCCCAAAGGCAGAATTGGTTGCTGTTTATGGGCGTAGGCGTATTGGCAAGACATTCCTTATTGACAAGACGTTTGGTGCGAAGTATGATTTCTACACAACAGGAATCTATGAGGGCTCTCGTAAGGAACAACTCACTAACTTCGCCAACCAGCTGAGTTTCTATGCCAAGAAGAAATGCAAAGTCCCCAGGGATTGGATGGAGGCGTTCCTGATGTTGCGTGAATATATCGAAACATTGCTGGAAAAGGAACGTATAGACATCTTCATCGATGAGCTGCCGTGGCTGGACACACCCCGCTCGCGTTTTCTGAAAGCCTTTGATTTGTTTTGGAACGGCTGGGCCTCGAAGCAAGATAATATCAAGCTGATTGTCTGTGGTTCGGCAACGACATGGATGACTAACAAGCTACTTGGTGATAAGGGAGGACTGCACAATCGGGTAACGAAGCAAATTTATCTGCGACCTTTCAACCTCAGTGAAACAGAGGAGTTCCTGAAATTGCGCGGTTTCGACCTGTCCCGTCAGCACATCGTAGAAACCTACATGGCACTTGGTGGAACACCTTATTATCTGGATATGATGAGCAGAAGTCTGAGCGTTGCCCAAAACATAGACGCATTGTTCTTCGCAGAGAATGCACCTCTGCAGAAAGAGTATAATTTCCTCTATAAGTCGCTTTTTAAAGAGTCACGGCTCTATCGGCGAGTTGTTGAAGTACTTTCAAAGCAGATGAAAGGTTTGACACGACAGGAACTGATTAAGGAAATCGGAGTAGAAGACAGCGGATATTTCTCAGATGTCCTTGAGGATTTGTGTAATTGTGATTTCATACGTAGTTACAATGCATTCGGAAAGTCAGAGCGTGACGTGATGTACCAACTTACCGACCTGTACTCATTGTTCTATCTTCGCTTTGTGAAGAACTATCATGGAGGCGACGAACACTACTGGAGC
>Ga0310697_10006863_pt1 | contig 10764 bp, 13 predicted proteins | sample 172DNAGHGlowgp2_FD_203883 | JGI IMG/M metagenome (GOLD analysis project Ga0310697, IMG submission 203883) | Sheep rumen microbial communities from Palmerston North, Manawatu-Wanganui, New Zealand - 1728 DNA GHGlow gp2 (v2) (version 2) | ecosystem: Host-associated > Mammals > Digestive system >...
ATGATCTTCTCCCTGACCACCTGGAACAAGCTCCCCGCCGACATCCAGGAGATCATCAAGACCGCCGCCGTTGAGTTCGGTAACGAGCATCGTCAGGCGATCCGCGACAACGAGGCCTCTCAGCTCGCCGAGCTCGAGGCCGCCGGCATGCAGGTCGGTTATCCCGACACCCAGCCGTTCATCGACCAGGCTCAGAGCGTGTATGATGACTTCTATGCTCAGTATGACTGGGCCAAGGATCTGGTCGAGCGCATCAACGCCCTCAAGTAATCCGCTCAATCTTCAATAGCTCATAGTGTTTCTTGCAAAGAGGCACGGCCGGCGTGCCGTGCCTCTTTACAAAACAAAGCCTTTATACATTCTTAATGCAGAGAGGTATCCGAATGAAAAACGCCATTCATCAGTGCAGCCTGGTGTTGGATAAGTTCTGCGCAGTTGTGACCGGCTTCCTGCTGGTGGCACTGTGCCTGATCATTGACTATTCCGTCATCATGCGCAAGATCTTCAACAGCCCCGTCACGTGGCAGTACGAGCTGACGCTCGTCGGTCTGTGCTGGGTCACGTTTATCGGCATGCCGATGACGTTCCGCAAGCAGGAGCATATGCGCCTGACCTTCGTCACCGACAACCTCAAGCCCGCCGTCTGGAGCGTTTACATGACCGTCATCGACGTCCTGCTCATGGTGTTCCTTGCCATCGGCGTCTTCGAGAGCATCAAGGTCGTGCAGAACGCCTGGCCGCAGTTCTATCAGACGGTGCCCTGGATGCGCCGCGGTTACTACTACATGTCGTTCCCGATCGGCGCGGCGATCTCGCTCGTCCATCTGCTCGACATCATCCTGAACCGCAAGCCCTCTGACGCGCCCACGGCCAAGAAAGATGAGGAGGTGGCAGCATGAACTTCAGCTTCGGTATTCTCGTTCTGATGCTCGTCGGCGGCTTCCTGCTGCTGATGGTGCTGGGTGTGCCCATCGCGTTCTCCCTCGCCATCGCGGCGCTGTTCACTGCCGCCGTCACCGGCCAGTTCCAGCTTTACGCCATCTTCCACCGCTTTATCGGCAACGCGAGCTCCTACACGCTGCTCGCCATCGCCTTCTTCATCCTCGCCGCCAAGCTGATGAACACCGGCGGCGTCACGCGCAAGATCTTCCGCGCCTGCTCCGCGTGGGTCGGTGCGGTCCCCGGCGGCCTTGGCCACGCGAACGTTCTCGCGTCCATCGTCTTCTCCGGCATGAGCGGCTCCGCCGTCGCTGACGCGGGCGGCCTCGGCCAGATTGAGATCGACGCCATGAACAAGGAAGGCTTCGACCCCGACTTCTCCGCCGCCGTCACCGCCGCCTCCGCGACGATCGGCCCGATCATCCCGCCGAGCATCCCCATGGTCGTCTACGGCATGATGTCCGAGGTGGACGTCGGCCGCCTGTTCGTCGGCGGCGTGACCCCGGGCCTGCTGCTCGCCCTCGCGACCAGCATCCTCGTGTTCTTCATGTCCAAGAAGCGCGGCTACCCCGTCCACAAGTTCAGCTGGAAGGAAGTCGGCATCGCCACCAAGGAGGCGTTCCTCTCCCTGCTGACGCCGGTCATCATCATCGGCGGCATCTGGACCGGTATCTTCAGCCCGACCGAGGCGGCCTGCGTCGCCGCGACCTACGCCTTCATCCTCGCGGTCATCGTTTACCGTGAGATGGGCTGGAACGACGTCAAGCAGGCGCTCATCGACACCGCGCGCGACAGCGCCGGCATCCTCTGCATCATCTGCGGCGCGGCGGCGTTCAGCTGGCTCGTCACGATGCTGGGCATGACGCAGGCTCTGAGCAACGCGCTCGTGTCGCTCACCAGCAACAAGTACGTCATGCTGCTGATCCTGAACATCGCGTTCCTGCTCATCGGCATGTTCATGGAGGCTCTGGCCGCCATGACCATCACCCTGCCGTTCCTCGTCCCCCTGATGGGCGTGTACGGCATCGACCCGCTGCACCTCGGCGTCGTGCTGGTGCTGAACCTCATGATCGGCCTCTGCACCCCGCCCGTCGGCACGAGCCTGTTCATCTGCGCCAAGAGCGCCGGCATCTCCATCGAGAAGATGTACAAGGCGATCCTGCCGTTCCTGATCCCGCTGCTGATCGTCCTGTTCCTCATCACCTACGTTCCCAGCCTCGTCACCTGGCTGCCCGGCCTGATGGGAACCTGATGGGATGACCCGAGAGCAAGGGCGTGTTCCACGCCCTTCTCTCTCCCTCTGTTCCGTTAAGGAACAGTTAAGAATAACCGCAACGAGGTAAGCGACATGCAGACGTTTATGCCTGTATCTTCCACCAAGCTCTATATCCAGATCTACAACCAGCTCCATGACGCGATCCTCTCCGGCCAGTACAAGGTCGGCGACAAGCTGCCCAGCGAGAAGGACCTGTGCGCGATGTTCCACGTCAGCCGCGTTCCGGTGCGCGAGGCGCTGTGCGCGCTCGAGCTCAACGGCCTGATCGATTCGATGCAGGGCGCCGGCTACTACATCAAGGAACCGACCTCCTACGCGAACGACAGCATCAGCGCCGTCGAGCCGCAGGAGATCATCCGCGCCCGCATGGTGCTGGAACCGGACATCGCGCGCGAGGCTGCCCTCCACATCGACGAGGAAAGCCGCGCGGAGCTCTCCGGCATCATCACGCGCCTGCGTGAGGAGGCAGCGAGCGACGTGTATACGACGGCCACCGACAAGGAGTTTCATCTCTTCCTTGCCAGGACCAGCGGCAGCACGCTCTACGCGATGATCATGGACATGATCTTTCAGGCGATGGCGCACAAGATGTGGGAGCTGATCCTCAGCCGTACGGTCTCCACGAAAAAGTACCGCGACCTCAACTACAGCGAGCACATCCACATCGCCCAGGCCGTCTATGACGGCCGCGCGGACGATGCGCACGCGTTCATGAAGGAGCACATGGAGAAGCTGTACGAACGTTACTGGAGTTAATCAACCGAAAATTTTTTAAAAGGAGTGTTTCCTATGAGAGAGCAACTCTCCGTAAAGGAGCTGCAGAACAAGTGCGTCGACCTCAAGAAGCATGTGGTCGACATGATCTACAAGGCGCAGTCCGGCCATCCGGGCGGTTCCCTGTCGGTCGCGGAGTTCGTCACGGCCTGCTATTGGCATGAGATGGATGTCGATCCGAAGAACCCCCGCTGGGAGGATCGTGACCGCTTCGTGCTGTCCAAGGGCCACGTCTGCCCCGCGCAGTACGCCGCGCTGGCGATGAAGGGCTTCTTCCCCATGGAGGTCCTCGACACGCTGCGCAAGGAGGGCTCCCCCCTGCAGGGCCACCCCTCCATGAACAAGTGCCCCGGCATTGACATCTCCACCGGTTCCCTCGGTCAGGGTATGGCCTGCGCCGTCGGTATGGCGATGGCCGCCAAGATGGACGGCAAGGACTACCGCGTCTACTGCGCGCTCGGCGACGGCGAGTGCCAGGAGGGCGAGATCTGGGAAGCCGCCAACACCGCGCACAAGTACGGCCTCGACAACTTCGTCGTCTTCGTGGACTACAACAACCTCCAGATCGACGGCACCTGCGATGAGGTCATGCCCAACGGCGACCTCGGCGCGAAGTTCCGTGAGTTCGGCTTCGACACCTATGAGATCGACGGCAACGACATGGCGCAGATGGTCGCCGCGCTGGATCTGGCGCGCGTCGTCAAGAACGGCAAGCCCAAGTGCATCTACGGCCACACCGTCAAGGGCAAGGGCGTTTCCTACATGGAGAACGTCTGCTCCTGGCACGGCGTTGCGCCCAACGAGGCCGAGTGGAAGCAGGCCATGGATGAGCTCGATGCTCAGTACGTCAAGTAAGGGAGGGCACAACAATGAGTGAAGTCGTAAAGAAAGCCACCCGCGACGGTTTCGGTGAAGCCATCGTCGAGCTGGGCAAGGAAAACAAGAACATCGTCGTCGTCGACTGCGACATCGGCAAGTCCTGCAAGAGCACGCAGTTCATCAAGGAGCTGCCCGCGCAGCACGTCAACGTCGGTATCGCCGAGCAGAACGGCGCCGGCGTCGCCGCCGGCCTCGCGACCTGCGGCAAGATCCCCTTCGTCGTCACCTACGCCGCCTTCGGCTCCATGCGTATGTGCGAGATGATCCGTCAGGAGATCTGCTATCCCAAGCTGAACGTCAAGATCGCCTGCTCCCACGGCGGCGTGACCCCCGCCAACGACGGCGCCTCCCACCAGGCCATCGAGGACATGGGCATCCTGCGCACGCTCCCCAACATGACCGTCGTCATGCCCGCCGACTACGTCTCCGCGAAGAAGCTGGTCAAGGCTGCCGCCGCGTTCGACGGCCCGATGTACCTCCGCTTCACCCGCGACGCGATCCCCGTCATCTATGACGAGAACGTTGAGCTGGAGATCGGCAAGGCCCACCTCGTCCGCGACGGCAAGGACGTTGCGATCATCGCCAACGGCGATACCGTCCGTCTCGCCATCGAGGCCGCGCAGGAGCTCGAGAACAAGGGCATCAGCGCGAAGGTGCTGGATATGCACACCATCAAGCCGCTGGACGTTGCCGCCGTCACCGACTGCATCGAGAACATCGGCAAGATCGTCACCGTCGAGGACCACAACATCCTCAACGGCCTCGGCAGCGCCGTCTGCGAGGTCGCGGCCGAGCTCGGCAAGGGCAAGGTCAAGCGCGTCGGCATTCAGGATCAGTACGGCGAGAGCGCTCCCTATGAGCGTCTGCTGGCCAAGAACGGCATCACGGTCGAGAACATCGTGAAGATCGCCGAGGAACTGTAATTCACAACCAATCCATTCAGGAGGAATTTGTCATCATGAAAATCGGATTTGTCGGCTGCGGCGCGATCGGCAGCTGCTACGCCAGCCGACTGCTCAAGGCCCACGAGGTCTGCGTTCTGGATACCTTCGCCCCCGTCATCGAGTCCGTCAAGAAGAACGGCATCCTCGTTGACGACTGCCTCCCCGGCACCGGCACGGGCGAGACCCACGCCTTCCACCCCGCCGTCGCCACCACCGACCCCAAGGAGATCGGCGTGTGCGACCTGGTCATCGTCTTCGTCCACTATCAGTATCTGGAGTCCGCCATGCGCAACGCTCTGCCGATGATCGACGAGCACACCATGGTCCTGTGCCTGCAGAACGGTCTGGGCAACTATGACGAGATCATCAAGGTCATCCCCGAGGAGCAGGTCATCATCGGCAACACCGCCTTCGGCGCGACGCCCGTCGCCCCCGGCCACGTGAAGAACACCGGCTACGGCGTGACCAACATGGGCTCCCTCAAGGCGCCCATCGAGAAGGTCGAGAAGATCGCCGAGGGCTTCCGCGCTGCGGGCCTCGAGGTCAACGTCCACAAGAACGTCATGAACGCCATCTGGCACAAGCTGCTCGCCAACGTCGCCATCAACGGCATGAGCGCCCTGCTCGAGACCAAGAACGGCTTCGTCAACGGCAACCAGTACGCCCATGAGGCCGCCCGCATGCTGGTCGAGGAGGCCATCAAGGTCGCCAACGCCACCGGCTGCACGCTCGACCACGACGCGGAGCTGGAGCATGCCTACGAGGTCTCCCGCGACACCGACGAGACCATCAGCTCCATGGTGCAGGACGTCCGCAACCACCGCGAGACCGAGATCCGCATCATCACCGGCGCCGTCTGCCGCCTCGGCAAGGAGTACGGCATCCCGACGCCGTGCAACGACCTGCTGCTCCAGCTGGTGCTGGCCAAGCAGTCCCTCTACCTCGGCAGATAAGGCTCTGCCCCGGAAGACAAGCCAAAAGCGTCCCGGCAGCAAATTTGCTGCCGGGACGCTTTGCTCATTGCTTTAAATCGCAAAAAACGCGATGAAACTGTGCATTTTTCCGGAATTGCTCTTGACAAGGCGCGGAAAATTCGGCATAATTCATTTGTATCCAAAGGATGCGTTTTTTTGTGCGCTCGCACACGAATAACTATTGTAGGAGGATGTAAACATGAACAAGACTGAACTCATCGCTGCTATTGCTGAAAAGAGCGGTCTTACCAAGAAGGACAGCGAGAAGGCTCTCCTCGCTTTTGTTGAATCCGTTGAGGATGCGCTCAAGCAGGGCGAGAAGGTCCAGCTCGTCGGCTTCGGCACCTTTGACGTCAAGAGCCGCGCTGCGCGCACGGGCATCAACCCCCAGACCAAGAAGCCCGTTGAGATCGCCGCTTCCAAGGCCCCCGCGTTCAAGGCGGGCAAGGCCCTCAAGGATGCTCTGAACTGATCTGACGCTTGAAAAGCCCCTGAAACCGGGAAGGGTTTCAGGGGCTTTTTTGTTTTCCGCGCCGGCTCAGAACGTCAGCGTGTCCACGCGCGGCAGCAGCTCGGCCAGCTGCGCGCGGCAGTGCGCGATGGTCGCGCGGCCGTCTTCCGTGTCCAGCCCGCCGCGGCGGATCGAGCGGCGCATGATGCGCGTGAAGCCGACGATGCGCGCCTTCTCCTCCACCGCGCGGATCCGCGCCTCGTCCGCATCGTCCAGATACAGGCGCAGCGTCTCGTGCCACAGCCGCGCGGTGACCTCGAAGGGCAGACCGAGAAACTTGCGGATCACCTCGTGGTCGACCTCGCCGAAGCCGACGTACGCGTTGAAGATCGAGCCCAGCTCGAAGATCGGGTGTCCCGTGCAGAGCGTGTCCATGTCGATGAGCAGGCTCTCGTCGTTCTGGAACATGATGTTCTTGATGTGGAAATCGCCGTGCAGCATGTGCAGGTCGTCCGGTACGGAAGCGACCAGCGTGTGCAGCTTTTCATACTGCCCGGCGGGCAGATAGTCCTTCAGGAATTCCGTCCAGTCCAGCACGACCGCCTTCATATCCGGCATGAAATCCGGCTTGACGACGGTGCCGTGAATGGTCTTGAGCAGCTCGACGCTCATGCGCGCGACCTCGTCCACGGTCTTCTTCCCGCTGATCAGAAGCCCGGCAAAGCTGTCGGCGTCGAGCAGCTCGAACACCGAGCCGTACCCGCCGCCCTGCACGCGCACCACGTCGTAGGGGATCGCCGTCGGCACGCCGAGCACGAACGCCGCGCGGGCAAGCTCGCGCTCGCGCCGGATCTCCGGCAGCGCGTCCGGATTGCGGTAGACCTTGATGATCGTCTCGGGATCGATGCGGTAGACCTTGCCGTTGGCGCCCGTGCCGATGATCTCGCAGTCGTCGACCGAGACCTGGCGGTACGCCTTGTTGATCGGGATCATCTCGGCAAAGCCCGTCATGTCGAAAATATCGTAAACCTCGGGGCTCACGTTGTCGATGCGCAGGCCCGCCTGCTGCTTGCGCAGACGCAGCAGGATGCGCAGGCCCGCGCTGGAGATGTACGAAAGCTCCTCGGCGTCAATGACGATGTTTCTGTCCTCGCCGTACGTTTCCCGCAGCTGCGCGATCTTCTCTTCCGTCGCCGCGGCGTTGGCCGAATCCACGCGGCCGGCAAGCCGGATCCGGAGCGTGTCTCCCTCCGGCTTTCCCGTTACGTACTCCATCTCGTCATTCCTCCACGTCCGCAAATACGGTCCTGACCAGAGCGTCATACTCCTGCCACGCAGGATAATCGCTCAGCGAGCGCAGCAGCTCCGCGACCGTGCGGTAATACCACGCCTGTCTGGCGGGATCCTTCTGGTGAAACCCCTGCCAGACGGCGTTTCCCTCCCGCTCCCAGCTGCGGTAAAGCGAGCGCATGTTGGACAGCTTGTCCCCCAGCCAGAGCATTTTGACCGCGGGATCGTCCGTCCGGCTCAGCTCCTCCAGGGATTCCCGCTTGCGCTGCTCCCAGGTGTCCTCGCTCGGCGTGCCGCGGCGTTTGTTCTCCGTCTCGGTCGCCACCAGCGCCGCGACCCGCGCGCCGAAAAGCCGCTCCAGCTCCTCCGGCGTCACGCCGGCGTCCTCCACCGTGTCGTGCAGCACGCCGGCGGCCAGCAGCTCCCGGTCGGCGCTCATCGTGCCGATGATCGCCGCAACCTCCAGCAGATGCAGGAGATACGGCGTCTTCTCCTGCTTGCGCACCGTGCCGCTGTGCGCCTCGGCTGCGAAGCACACGGCCCGTTCAAATACGTCCATCCCGCGGTCCTCCCTACACGACCTCATAGCCCGCGGCCGTTTCCACGCAGAGCACCTCGTCGCCGATGTAGCAGGTGTTGTACTGCTCCTCGGTCACGACGACCTCGCGGACGCCGTCCGGCGTCTCCAGCTCGAAGCGGTAGACCGGATCCTGCTCGCCGTTGGAATAGTCGGCGTACTTGTTTTTGAGGGGGAAGGCGATCGTCGCGTCCGGATCGAACGGCGGCTCAGCCTCCGGCTGCGTCTCCTCCGCGCCCGTCGGCTCGCTCAGCTTCCCGAGCAGCACGACGGCGGCGCCGGCCGCCAGCGCCGCGCCCAGCGCAAACAGCGTTTTCCTGTTCATCCCGTCAGCCTCCTTTGCCTGTGCAGTCGCATTGTCATCTGTTCGCCTTATTATATCATAATTGCACTCCGGATTCAAGCCGCAGTCGGCGGCGCACAGAATAACGCAAGCGCCGTCCCTTCTCCCGGAGCAGCTTGACCACGCCCGCCGCTTTGGGCGTATAGCCGCAGAAGCCTCTGGCCTGCTCGAAATCCTTCGCGTAGAATTCCTCAAACAGCGGCCTGTCCTCCAGCGCTTTCTCGCCGAAGCTGTGTACGAAGTCTTTCCAGAACGCCTCTTCGTTGCTGCACGAGCCGTCGTTTTTCACCATTGCCGCCGTCCCGTGCCAGATCCCCGCGATCAGCGCGTCCTTTTCATAGCCGTACGGAAGGAGCTTCTTCGCCAGCAGCTTGAAATATCCGCCTGTAAACTTGTCCTGATCCATCGGGAGCAGCGTCCCGTCCAGATCGAAGAATACCGCCTTGACCATCGTGCAGCCCACTCCTTATAAATAAAAACGCCCCTTCCTGACGTGCGTTGAACTGCCGAAGTCAAGACGGGGCGAACGTTCCGCAGCCGGCGCCCAAAAGCGCGGGGCGCGGAACGAATGGATATGAAAAAACCCCGAAATCATAAGAAATCGGGGCTTTTGGTGCGCGAGGCGGGACTTGAACCCGCACGTGCGTAATGCACACTAGAACCTGAATCTAGCGAGTCTGCCAATTCCACCACTCGCGCATAAGCAGTCTCTTCAGAAGAAAAATGGTGCGGATGGCGGGACTTGAACCCGCACGTCCTTACGAACACTAGCACCTCAAGCTAGCCTGTCTGCCAATTCCAGCACACCCGCATATTTTCCCGCCGTCGAACGACCGCTCCGCTATTATAAGACAACCACCATGGAAAAGTCAACCCTTTTTTTCATTTGCGGACGACTTTTTTCAGGAAGCGCCGAATACCGCGGCTTCGGCGCTTCCTCTTACAGCTGGCTCAAGACCTCGCCCACGGCGCCCGTGATGACGAGGTCGGCGCCGAGGTCGGCGCGCAGCGGCGTCTTGTTGATGACGACCAGCTTGTTCCCGCGGTAGTAGTTGATGAGCCCCGCCGCGGGATAGACCGCCAGCGACGTGCCCGCGATGATGAGCACGTCCGCGTTCGCGATGTAGTTGACCGCGCGCTCGAGGAGATCGCCGTCCAGCCCCTCCTCGTAGAGCACGACGTCCGGCTTGACGCGGCCGCCGCAGGCGCACGTGGGAACACCGGTGGAATTGCGGATGAAGTCCGCGTCGTAGAACTTGCCGCAGCGCTCGCAGTAGTTGCGCAGCGTGCTGCCGTGCAGCTCCAGCACCTCGCGGCTGCCCGCCGCCTGATGCAGTCCGTCGATGTTCTGCGTGACGATGGCGCGCAGCTTGCCCTGCGCCTCCCACTCGGCCAGCTTCTTATGCGCCGCGTTCGGCTGCACGCCGGAGACGAGCAGCTTCTCGCGGTAGAACTTGAAGAACTTCTCCGGCTTGCGCACGTAATACGTGTGGCTGACGATCGTCTCGGGGGGATCGTCCCACTCCTGGTTGTACAGGCCGTCCACGCTGCGGAAATCGGGGATGCCGCTCTCCGTAGAGACGCCCGCGCCGCCGAAAAACACGATGTTGTCCGTGTGGTCGATGATGTCCTTGAGCCGTCTGATCTCGTCCGTCACAGCGTTCTCCTTTCTCCTCCCCCGATCTTCAGCGTCCAGTTGCAGCACAGGCGGTCGAGATCCTCGTCCGTCGCCGCGTCGATGCGCAGGCGCGCGCCGCAGTCGGCGCAGATCAGGTCGATATACGTCGGCCGAACCTCCATGGTATAACGCTCGCTCCCGCAGGCGCAGCTGATGCCGTGCTCGCGCGCGGCGATGTCCTTCAGCTCGGAGAGCGCCTCGTGCATGATGAGGCTGTCGACGAACAGCTCGCCGTCCTCCCCGTGCGTCGACTCCTTCTCCGCGGCGAGCGAGAGCCGCTCGAGCTCGCGCTCGACCTCATACTCCTCGCCGATGAAGCAGCACAGCTGGTGCGTCTGCGGGCAGGCGAGGCCGACGCTCTGCGTCAGCAGCCGGTCCGCGTCCATCTCCGCCGTGTGCTCCCCGCCGCAGACGCCGCAGGGGACGGCAAGGCGGAACCGCCTGCCGTCCGTTTCGACGCTGAGACTGGAGCCGCCGCACTCGCAGCCGACCACCGCGCCCGACGCCGCCAGCGCGAACGCGGAGCGCGGGCGGATCACCTTTTTCCGGCACTGCGGGCAGAGATAGCCCAGCGTGCGCGTTTTCTCCGTCATGGTCTCCTCCTGCGGGCCTCAGCCCAGCTTCTCCATCTCGTCGACC
>Ga0310697_10006864_pt1 | contig 10762 bp, 5 predicted proteins | sample 172DNAGHGlowgp2_FD_203883 | JGI IMG/M metagenome (GOLD analysis project Ga0310697, IMG submission 203883) | Sheep rumen microbial communities from Palmerston North, Manawatu-Wanganui, New Zealand - 1728 DNA GHGlow gp2 (v2) (version 2) | ecosystem: Host-associated > Mammals > Digestive system >...
ATCGACCGGGAGGAGTATAAGATTCTGCGCGCAAAGTACGAAAAGCTCGAGATCCCGGAGGATTATCATTGAAAACAGTTGAAATCTATACCGACGGCGCCTGCAGCGGCAACCCCGGGCCGGGAGGCTGGGGGGCAATCCTGCGTTATAAGGGCACGGAGAAGGAAATCTCCGGCGGCGAGGCCAGGACCACCAACAACCGCATGGAGCTGACCGCCGTCATCCAGGCCCTGCTGCAGCTCAGAGAGAGCTGCGCGGTCGAGCTCTACTCCGACTCCAAGTACGTCATCGACGCGCTGGAAAAGGGCTGGGCCTGGGGCTGGCGCAAAAAGGGCTGGATCAAGTCCGACAAAAAGCCCGCCCTGAACCCCGACCTCTGGGAGATGCTCCTGAACCTCACCAGCCAGCACGAGATGCACTATCACTGGGTCAAGGGCCACGCCGACAACGAATATAACAACCGCTGCGACGCCATGGCGGTTAAAGAGCGGGAGAAGTTTGCGTGAATCTTATGCCTCCCTTTGGAAAAAGGGGCTTCTTACGCGCGAGAAACGTGCGACATACAAAGCGCTGCTGATCGCTTGCGGTGGTGGGATCGATCAAATTTGTACAATGTTTGATGAAAGCGTGTACAAACCGGCCGCTCCCTCAGTCAGCTTTGCTGACAGCTCCCTTTCACAAAGGGAGCTTAAAAGGAAGATGATACTATGAGCAACAAGCCCATCGATTACAAAGCCCCGCCCCTGAAGATCTTCGCCCAGTACATCGGGCGGCACAGGGGCCTTTTTGCGTTGGATATGGCCTGCTCCGTGGCGGTGGCGCTGGTGGATCTCATCTTCCCCTATGTCTCACGAAAGAGCATGTATACCCTCCTGCCCGAAAAGCGGTATCAGGCCTTTTTCGCGGTCATGCTGCTGATGGCCCTCGCGTATGTTTTAAAAGCGGCCCTCAACTATGTGATCGTGGTCTACGGTCACCGCATGGGCGTGCTCACCGAGTCCGACATGCGCCGAGACCTCTTTGAGCATATGCAGAAGCTGAGCTTCTCTTATTACGACAGGCATCGCACGGGCGTCCTGATGAGCCACATTACCTCCGACCTCTTCGATGTGACGGAGCTGAGCCACCACGGGCCGGAGAATCTGCTGATCTGCGCGCTCACCTTCCTCGGCTCCATGCTCGTCATGCTCTCCATCAGCTGGCGCCTCGCCCTCGCGCTCTTTCTGGTACTGTCGGTGAGCGTGTGGTTCACCCTCACGCAGCGCATGCGCATGAGGAGGGCCAATGTCGAGGTCAAGCGCAAGACCGGCGAAATCTATGCCGCCATCGAATCCAGCATCTCCGGCATCCGCACGGCCAAGGCCTTTGCCAACGAGGAAAAGGAGCGCGAAAAGTTTGACAATGCAAACCGGCTCTACCGCGGGGCCAAGGTGGAGTATTACCGCGCCATGGCCGGCTTTCAGAGCGGCATGGAGTTCTCCTCCGGCATTGCCCAGGTGGCGGTCATCGCCGTGGGCGGCCTTCTCATCATGGGCGGGGAATTAAACTACGTCGACCTCATTACCTTTTCCCTTTACATCACGACCTTTGTCAATCCCATCCGCCGCCTCTCCCAGTTTTCCGAGACCTATATGCAGGGCATGGCTGGCTTCACCCGCTTTCTGGAGGTCATGAACACCGAGCCCGCCGTCACCGACGCGCCCGACGCAAAGGAGCTCCGAGAGGTCAGCGGCGAGGTGGAGTACCGGGAGGTGAGCTTTTCCTACTCTAACGGCCTGCCGGTGCTGCGCCATGTGAACCTGCACGTCAGGCCCGGAGAGTGCCTGGCCCTGGTCGGCCCCTCCGGCGGCGGGAAGACCACCATCTCCAACCTCCTCCCCCGCTTTTATGACGTGACGGGCGGGGCGGTGCTCGTGGACGGGCAGGATGTGCGCAGTGTTACGCAGGCGAGTCTTCGCCGCAACATCGGCGTATTGCAGCAGGAGGTTTTCATGTTCGCCGGCACCGTGCGCGAGAATATCCGCTACGGCCGCCCCGACGCGACCGACGCGGAGATCGTCGAGGCCGCGGTGCGCGCGCAGATCCACGACGAGATCATGCAGATGCCCGACGGCTACGACAGCTATATCGGCGAGCGGGGCATCATGCTCTCCGGCGGGCAGAAGCAGCGCATTTCCATTGCCCGCGTCTTTCTCAAAAACCCGAAGATCCTGGTGCTGGACGAGGCCACCTCGGCCCTCGACACCGTCACCGAGCAGCGCATCCAGGCATCCCTGGATGAACTCAGCCGGGGCCGCACCACCATCGTCATCGCCCACCGCCTCTCCACGGTAAAGCATGCCGACTGCATCGCCGTGGTGGAGGATGAGCATATCGTCGAACAGGGCAGCCACGAGGAGCTTTTGGCGAAAAACGGCGTTTACGCGGAACTCTGCCGGGCCCAGGTGCTGTGAACGAAGAAGGTGATTATTTTGTTACAACTGATACGGGGCGGGCACCGGGATCTGCAGCGGCTCTATCCCCTGCTCGAGACCGAATTTGACAGTGAGGAGCTGCTGTCCCGCCTTCAGCTCCACCGGGGCATCTCCAACGGGAGTATCGACCTTTTGATCCTCCGGGAGGAGGAGAGCGGCATCGACGCGGGCTGCGCCCTGGTGCTGAAAAAGAACCTCTACGGCTATGTCGATCTCAAGTACCTGGCCGTCATGCCCTGGTTCCGGGGCCGGGGCCTCGGCATCCGGCTCATGCGAGAGCTTCACCGCCGCTATGCCGACACCCAGGGCATCCTCGCCGAGGTCACGGAGTTTCCCGACCCGGACACGGAGCGTGTCCGGAAGCTCAGAAAATTCTTTTCCCGCTTCGGCTATGAGGAGCTCAAAAGTAATTATAAGATCCGCGGCGTGAAGGGCAATCTCCTGCTCAAGCCCATCAAGGCCGACACCGATATTACCCCCGTCATCCACCGCATCCTGCCGGACTTCTACACCCGCTTCATGTCCGACGCCGCGCTGTGGAGCATAATGGAGATTTCATAATGCCTCCCTCTGTGAGGGAGGGGGACCGCGAAGCGTTGGAAGGAGTCGATTTCCGCTCCCTCCGTCAGCTTCGCTGACAGCTCCCTCGAAGAGGGAGCCATATCAAATCAAAAGGCAAGTAACTACATGAAGGAACTCATCAATCAAATACTGACCCACAAGGAAGCTGCCGCCCTCCCCTCCCTGCTCGAGAGCGGCGGGCTTCCTGCGCTCATTTCCGGCCTGTCGCCGGTGCACCGGGCCAATCTCGCGGCGGCGCTTTACAATCAGCTCGGCATGCCGCTTTTTGTGATCTGCCCGGACGATACCGCGGCCGAGGGCTTCGCGCGCGATCTCGCCGCCATGACCGGGAAGGACATTACCGTCCTCACCATGCGCGACTTCGTCTTCTACCCCGCCGAGGCGGTCTCCCGCCCTGCCGAGCAAAAGCGCATCGCCGCCCTCTATAAGCTCGCCGCGGGCGAGGCGGAGATCGCCGTCGCCTCCGTCTCCGGCCTCATGCAGCGCTGCTTCCCGCCCGCCCTCTTAAAGCGCGCGGCCTTCGAGATCCGCGACGGCGCCCCCTGCCCGCCCGAGAAGGCGGAGCAGGCGCTTCTGCGCTGCGGCTATACCAGGTGCGAGCAGGTGGAGGGCCCCGGACAGTACGCCCGGCGCGGCGGCATCCTCGACTTTTTCTCCCCCGCGGACAGTGAGCCTGTGCGTATTGAATTCTGGGGGGACGACATCGACTCCATGGCGCACTTCGACGTGCAGAGCCAGCGGCGCGGCGAGCCTGTGGACTGCTGCCGCATCCTCCCCGCGCTCGAGGCCCTGCCCGGCCTTTCGGCCGGCGGGGCGGGCGCGGTCGCGCGGGAGATCGAGCGCTTTGCCGCAAACTACCTGAAGCGCCGCCGGGGCGAGAACGCCCAGACCCTCGCCGCGACCCTTCGCGCCGACGCGGAAAAGCTTGCAAACGGCCTCACCCTCTCCGACGCAGACCGCTACCTTCCTATATTATATGAAGAGGCGACGGGCTTTGACTATATCCCGGAAAACGCCCTCGTCTTCCTCGACCAGCCGGGCCGCTGCAGCGAGCGATCGCGCGCCTTTGAAAAGCAGCTCGCGGAGGACATTGGCGAGCTGAATAAGCGCGGCATGATCGCCATGAGCGCGGACGGCTTCCGCCTCTCGAGTGAAAAGCTCTTCAAAATGCTGCCGGACTTCCCCCTCTACATGTCGGACGCCTTCACCGTGGGGCGGGGGCCGGTCGCGCCGAAGACCCTCACCAGCATCGCGGCAAAGCAGCTCCCCAGCTACGCGGGCTCTGCCCAGGCCGCCTGCGACGATGTGACGGCCTATTTAAAGCAGGACTACCGCGTCGTCGTCCTCGCCGGGGACGAGCGGCGCGCCAAGACCTTGCAGGAATTTTTCCATGACAAGGGCGTCGACGCGCTCATCGATCCCGCGCTCAGAAAGCTGCCGGAGCCGGGCCGGTGCCGCATCGCCGTGGGCGCGGTGTCCGCGGGCTTTGAGTACCCGGGTCTCCGCCTCACCGTCCTGACCGATGCCCAGCTTGTGCGCGCCCGGGGCAGGGCCGCGAAGGCGGGCAAAAAGCTGCCCCCCAACCGACAGCGGATCGAGTCGTATTCCGACCTCTCCCCGGGCGACTTTGTGGTGCACGAAAACCACGGCATCGGGAAATTCGCCGGGATCGTGCGCATGCAGGTGGACGGCTTCGACAAGGACTATATCAAGCTTGACTACGCGGGCGGCGACACGCTCTATGTCCCCGCCACGCAGCTTGACATGGTGTCCAAGTACACCGGCGCGGGCGAGGAAAAGCCCGTGCGCCTGAGCAAGATGGGCGGGACCGAGTGGGCCAAAACGAGAAGCAAGGCCAAGGCCTCCGCCAAGGACATGGCCAAGCGCCTGATTCAGCTCTACGCCCAGCGCCAGCGCCTGCCGGGCCACGCCTTCGCCCCGGACAGCGAGTGGCAGCGCGAGTTTGAGGAAAACTTCGGCTACACCGAGACGGACGACCAGCTGCGGTGCGTCGCGGAGATCAAAGCGGACATGGAGTCCTCCGTGCCGATGGACCGCCTGCTCTGCGGGGACGTGGGCTTCGGCAAGACGGAGGTGGCCCTGCGCGCGGTGATGAAGTGCGTCCTCGACGGCAAACAGGCCGCGATCCTGGTTCCCACCACCGTGCTCGCCCAGCAGCATTACCAGACCGCCCTGCAGCGCTTTTTCGGCTTCCCCGTGGAGATCGGCGTCCTGAGCCGCCTCGGCGCGGGGGCCGCCAATACGAAGACCCTCCGCGATCTCGAGAGCGGCAAGCTCGACCTTGTGATCGGCACCCACCGGCTTTTGGGCAAGGACGTGAAGTTCAAGAACCTCGGCCTTCTCGTGGTGGACGAGGAGCAGCGCTTCGGCGTCACCCACAAGGAGCATATCAAGGAATTATCCCGCGGCGTGGACGTGCTGACCCTTTCGGCCACCCCCATCCCCCGCACCCTGAACATGGCCATGTCCGGCATCCGCGACATGTCCAATATCGAGGAGCCGCCGGAGGACCGCCTGCCCGTGCAGACCTTCGTGCTCGAGCACGACTGGGGCATCGTGGCGGATGCCATCCGGCGCGAGATCCAGCGCGGCGGGCAGGTCTATTACCTTCACAACCGCATCGACGACATTGACCGCACTGCCGTGCGCCTGCGAGAAATGCTGGAGGATGTGACGGTCGCCGTGGCGCACGGGCAGATGGACAAGAACATGCTGGCCTCGGTGATGGAGTCCGTCGTCACCGGCGAGACCCAGGTCCTCGTGTGCACCACCATCATCGAAACCGGCATCGACATCCCGAACGTCAACACCCTCATCATCGAGGACGCGGATAAGCTCGGCCTTGCGCAGCTCCACCAGATCCGGGGCCGCGTGGGCCGCTCGACCCGCCGGGCCAGCGCCTACCTCACCTTCCGGCGCGACAAGGTGCTCACCGAGGTCGCGGAAAAGCGCCTCAATGCCATCCGGGACTTCGCCGCCTTCGGCTCCGGCATGAAGATCGCCATGCGCGATCTGGAGATCCGCGGCGCGGGCAGCCTGCTCGGCGCGGAGCAGTCGGGCCACATGATCGACGTGGGCTACGACATGTACATGAAGCTTCTGAACGAGGCCGTGCTCGAGGCCCGGGGCATCGAGATCCCGCAGCGGGCCGAGTGCTCGGCCGACCTCGCCGTCGCGGCGAACATCCCCGAGCGCTATATTGAGTCCGCCGAGCAGCGCATGGACATCTACCGCCGCATCGCCCTCATCCGCACGGAGGCGGAGGCGGACGACCTCACCGACGAATTGATCGACCGCTTCGGCGAGACCCCGCCGGGGGTCAACGCCCTCATCCACGTCGCCCTCCTGCGCGGCGAGGCGGGCCGGGCCGGCATCACGGACATCGCCCAGAAGGCCGGGACCCTGCGCTTTACGGTGTCGGACTTCAACATGGAGAAGGTCTCCGCCCTCTACGCGCGGCCCGAATACAAAAACCGCCTGCGGGTCGAGGCCGGGTCAAAGCCCTGCCTCAGCGTGAAGATCCAGAACAAGAACCGCGTCATCGACGAGGCGAGAAAATTCGCCGCCGACTGGGCGGGCTAAGCGCCTTAAGCTCCCTTTCGCAAAGGGAGCGTATGCGTTTCGGCAGAGCATGCTTGTTTCGTTCACATTTGCGTGCTATATTAGCAACTGTACATTTCCATCCTAAAGGAGAAAGCGCCATGAAAAAAATGATTTTCGGTCTGGTGGCCGTGCTGGTCCTCTTCGGGGCCGTGGTCACCTATACCCATTGGGACAACGCCGCGTCGCCCGCCGCCGTCGCTGCTTCGCCCGCCGCCGCGTCGCCCGCCGCAACGCCCGAGGTCCACAGCCTCGACTATGACGCCATCCGCGCCCTCTATCCCGCCGACACCGCCGCCATCACCCTCGGGGACGAGGTGATGAACTGGGACGTGTACGCCGACTGGCTGCGCACCAACGGCCTGCAGTATGAGGATTACTTCCGCCAGATGGGCGCCTATTACGGCGTGGCCGCGGACTGGGCCGGCTCCATGGGCGACGGCACCGGCAAAACCTACGCCCAGGGCCTTGTGCAGGAGACCAACGAGACCCTGGCAAGCTTCCTCGCCATCGAGGACATGGCCAAGAGCAAGGGCCTGACCCTCAGCGAAGAGGCGCAGAAGAACCTTGACCCCGAGACCATGGCCCACCAGATCCTGGGCGAGAACGCCACGGTGGCAGACCTTGCCGCGGAGCTGGAGAACACCAGCCACATGACCGTGCGCTCCTTCCGCTTTTACAGCGAGGCCCTGGATTACTACACCCTGCTCTCGCAGGAGCTCTACGGCGCCCAGGGCGAGAAGCTGCCGGAGGCGGACATTGTCGCCGACCTGGAGGAGCACGGCTATCTCTCCGCCCACCACATCCTCTTCATGACCATCGACCCCATGACCGGCAAGAACCTGGAGGAGGCCGAGGTCGCAAAGAAGCTTGAGCAGGCAAACGAGCTTGTGAAGGAGCTGCGCGCCATCGAGGACCGCGAGGCGCTTCTCAAGCGCTTCAAGGAGCTCAAGGATCAGTACTGCGAGGATACCGGCAAGCAGGTCTACCCCGACGGCTACACCTTCACCCCCGGCACCATGGTCGCGGTCTTTGAGGACACGCTCAAGGCCCAGGAGCCCTTTGAGGTCTCCGACCCCGTGCAGTCCGACTACGGCTTCCACATCATCATGCGCCTGCCCCTGAGCGGGGACAGCCTCCTCTTCAGCCCCCAGGGCACGCCCCAGACCGCCCGCGTCAGCGTCGCGCAGGAGCGCATCACCAAGGATCTGGACGATTATTATACCGCCCATGCCCCGGTCTATGCCGAGGGCCTGGAGGAGCTGGATCTCACCCAGTACATCGTCAAATAAAAGAGAGCCCGGAAGGGCTCTTTTTTATTTTTTCTGAAATGACGGTTAACATAAATTATTTATTATCGTCAACAAAAGGCCTTGCGCGACGGGAATTGCTATGATATAATAAAACTTGTGAAAGAGTCAAAAAAGTTACGATTGTTTACAAAATTACTCCAGAACGCGAGGATTGTACCATGAAAAAGAATGTTGTTAGAGCGCTTGCACTGGTACTTGTGGCACTGATGTGCCTGTCTCTGGTGCCGCTGGCGGCCCATGCCGAGGAGCATGTGCACAACTATGAGCCGACCCGCTTCGAGCCCACCTGCTCGGAGAACGGCTATATTCAGATGTACTGTGAGGCCTGCGGCGACGGGGGCCAGATCATCGAGTACATCCCCCCCACGGGGCTGCACAGCTTCATCAACGTGGAGAGTCCCGAGTACCTGATCCACGAGGGGGACTGTGAGCATGCCTGGCAGTACTGGAAGTCCTGCTCGGTCTGCCAGCAGAGCGCGGAGGAGGCCTACAACAAGGCCCTCGACGAGATGTATGACGAGCTCAACAACCGCAAGAACAGCGGCGAGGAGCAGGATTGGGAGACCGTGATCAAGAACCGCGTCATCCTGCTGGACGAGAAGTACAAGTTCTCCATCGGCGGCGAAGGGCACCACTATGTCCAGGTCGAGCATCAGGAGGCCACCTGCACCAGCGACGGCTGGAAGGATTACACCTACTGCGATGTGTGCAATGAGTACTTTAACTTCGAGGCCATCCCTGCCAAGGGCCACCGCTGGGGCGAGTATACCCTGACGAAGGCCCCCACCTGCACCGAGAATGGCGAGCAGGAGCGCGTGTGCGAGGTGTGCGAGGCGAAGGAAACGCTGTCCGTCCCGGCCCTGGGCCATACCTGGGGGGAGTTCAGCGTGACGAAGGCCCCCACCTGCACCGAGAACGGTGAGCAGGAGCGTGTCTGCTCCGTCTGCGGTGCGAAGGACACGGCGTCTGTTCCGGCCCTGGGCCATACCTGGGGCGCGTTCAGCGTGACGAAGGCCCCCACCTGCACGGAGGAGGGCACGCAGGAGCGCGTCTGCTCCGTCTGCGGCGCGAAGGACACGGCGTCCATCCCGGCGCTGGGTCACCGCTTCGGCGAGTTCAAGGTCACCAAGGCCCCCACCTGCACCGTTGACGGCGAGCAGGAGCATGTCTGCACGGTCTGCGGCTTCAAGGAGACCGAGGTCATTCCCGCTGCCCACAAGTGGGGCGAGTTCGTTGTGATCGAGGAGCCGGGCTGCTACGCCTCCGGTACGCAGGAGCGCACCTGTTCTGTCTGCGGCGAGAAGCAGCAGGAGTCTATCCCCGCCGCCCACAAGTACGGCGAGTTTGTCGTCACCATGGAGCCGACCTGCTATTCCTCCGGTGAGAAGCGCAGCACCTGCACGGTCTGCGGCGACACCCATGTGGAGTGGATCGACATGGTGGACCACAAGTATGAAAACGGTGTCTGCGTCTTCTGCGGCGCCGCCATGCCCGAGGGCTATGCCGCGCCCGCGGAGAGCGAGCCTGCCGGTGAGCCCGAGAACAACGAGCCCGCCGCCGAGACGCCCGCCGCCGAGACGGAGGGCGAGCCCGAGAATGCCGAGCCCGTCACCGAGGCCGTGAGCGAGACCCCGGAGAACCTGGTTTACATCCACTTTGACGGCAACGGCGCGACCGGCGGCAGCATGGCCGACCAGGGCATTGCCGCGGGCAGTGTTCAGGCGCTGAATGCTAACGCCTTCACCAGAGAGGGCTATGAGTTCCTCGGCTGGGACGTGGCCGCCGACGGCTCCGCCATGGGCGAGGATCGCTTCCTCAACGGCGAGGACGTGGAGCTGAACGCGGATGTTACGCTCTACGCGCAGTGGAAGCAGAGCGAGGGCCTCATCGTCAGCGAGAGCGCGACGTTTGAGGCGGGCGACGGACCCTGGACGGTGTTCCTCGATCCAAATGGCGGTAGACGCGTTTCCCTGCCGGAGTACGTGCAAGGCGGTCCGGGCGACAAGTTTACATTGCCTGCTATTGGTTCTGTAATCCGGCAGGATCATACCCTAATGGGGTGGAACACGGATAGAAACGGAAACGGCGACTTTTACGAAGCGGGAAAGACGGATGGTTATCCCTTCCATGATGACGAGACGCTATACGCGCAGTGGGACGTCAGAATCACGTATAATCCCAACGGCGGCACAGGCGGTCCTATGAGATCTACACCAGTATCCGGTGAGAACGTTACGCTGACTTACAATGACAACACGGATACCGTGACCGGTAATCTGTATAGAAGAGACGGTTATGAATATTTCGGGTGGAACACAGCGGCAGACGGCAGCGGTACAAGCTATGAAGAGAAGCAGACAATCACTGCTCCGAAGAAGGACCTCGTTCTCTATGCCCAGTGGGCAAAAGATCCGCTTACGGTTAGCTTTAATGCCAACGGCGGCAGCGGAACCATGGACGATGAAACGATTGACTGGGGCAATACGCTTACGCTGAAAACATACGATGGCAAGATTACACCGCCTGATGGAAAGCGCTTCAAATACTGGACTGTGACAAATGAGGACACAGGCAAGCACTATACAGACGGACAGGAAATCCCGGCAAAGGAATTTACCGACGACACCATTCTCTATGCCCAGTGGGAAGCGGACAACGTTGTTATAAGCTATTATAAGAACGCGGCTACTGCGACAGGCACCATGGCTGCGGATACGGTTCAGAGCCATCAGGACGCGCCGATCAAAGCCCTTGCTTTTAACAATCCCGGCT
>Ga0310697_10006865_pt1 | contig 10761 bp, 12 predicted proteins | sample 172DNAGHGlowgp2_FD_203883 | JGI IMG/M metagenome (GOLD analysis project Ga0310697, IMG submission 203883) | Sheep rumen microbial communities from Palmerston North, Manawatu-Wanganui, New Zealand - 1728 DNA GHGlow gp2 (v2) (version 2) | ecosystem: Host-associated > Mammals > Digestive system >...
CGCGGGATATTGAGGGCAAGCGAAACGGATGCCTGACATGGATCGCCTATGTAATCAAGAGGGCAATGGAGGTCGGGGAAAAAGCTCCCCCGAACCTAAACAGGCGGCACCCCGAATGGGCGAGCTGGATATGGCGTTTCGGCGTTGTGCTGGAGATGCGCGATGAAGTCGAGGGGATGCTCACGCAGGCAGAGGAAAACAAGAGTCGCTTGTATTTTGAGACTGACGCCATTTCCAGCTACATTCTGCGATTAGTCAAAAAACGCGGGCCTATATACGCCACTTGCGCGGAACTTGCGGACATGTTAAAGGGTGACGAGGACATACCGCAGAAGGTGCGGGACGGACTCACGCCGAAGAGTCTGGGAAAACGGATAAAGTCGGCGTGGCCGCATTACCAGGCGGTGCTTCATGCAGAAGTGAAAAAGCCGGGGGGCCTTGCACATTACCGCTTTACGCCTCCCGCCGAGGTCGGCGGGGAGGGCGACAACGTAGCTGCCGAGGTCGGCGGCTGCGACAACTACAACCACGGCGACGAGGCAACTCTTGATCTCTAAGCCGACAACACGAAAGGAATAACACCATGTCGAAAAGACTGGACAAACTACTGGGCCTGGACTTGGAAACGAACAAGACCGAAGCGGCCAAGTATCTGGAAAAGGTTAAAAATCTCAAGTCCGAGATCGCAACGCTCACAAAGAACGCGGCGGCACTGAAGAAGGATGTCGCCCGCCTGGAGAAGCGGCGCGCGGAGCTTGAGAAGGCGAACAAGGCCGCGACGGCGGCATTCACGGTCGCCGACAGAATGCGCCGCGCGGCGGAACGCGCCATTTCCCGCGAGGGGCTGGAAGAGCGTTACGCAAAGATTACCGATGCAAAGGCAAAGGCCGCCTTTCGTCGGAGGTACGCCAAGGAACTTGGGCTTAAATCGGCCCGTTAACCGCAACAGTCAACTTTAACGTGAAGGAGTTTGCAACCATGAAGCTGAAATCAATTCTCGCTGTTCTCGCCCTCGTTGGCGCAAGTGCTGCCTTTATGGTCGGCGCGGGGCAGTCAGGCGCCGAGGGATGGCGCGCGGACTTCGACGCGCTGCCCGCCACGGGCGGCGTCGCCCGTGCCACTTGCCGATTCGGGACGCTGGCGCGCGTGTACTACGACATGGACAATGCCGGAACGCTTGAACTTGTCCACGCAGTCGGCGGCGTCGAGTTGTCCAAGGTTGTGATCACGAACGCCGCAGGCGCGGCGCGCGGCATTGCCGCTAACCTGGGCTTTGTCGATGATGATGATTTCATCCGCCTCACTTCTTCGACGAACACGGCGGCGAAGATCTACATTGCCATTACCGACAAGGGCAAATTCACGGAGGAATGACAATGCTTAGGGTAAACAACTGCCTGGATGATGTGCAGACGCCCGCGAGGTCGGCTGCGACTACGCGGAAAGATCTGAAAGCCGCGCTTGCCGTCGTCGGCGAACTAGTGGACGACAAGTACTTCACAACCGACAATAAAATCATGTGCGAGGCTGGCCGAGTGTTCGCGGAGTACTGCGACAAGTTTGCAAAGCTAGTCGGGCAACGCCTCCCGATTGCGCGCGCAATCGCCACGGGGATTCCGCTTCACGACGATGGATGCCCGATAAAGGGTTATGTGGGCGGCGACGGCGAAAAGTGCTACACGAAAGAGCAGATGGAGGAGGCACGGGCGCACTATGCGAACAAGGATCCCACGGGCGGGCGGGTCTTCTTCAAAAAAGAGGCCGAGGAATATTTGAATGACCTCACAGACGGCCAAATAACTTCATTCCGCGTTGTCCATGGCGGGGAAGGGTCGACAATCCCCCTGACCGGGGCGAATGACATATCGGTTCATCCTTGCATGACGCTAGGTTTCAGGACCCTGTACAATACCACGGTCGATCTCTTCCGGGAACGTGACATTTGGAACGCCCTTCGGACGCAAAGGCCGCGCGTCTTCACGATGAAGATTGTCAAGCTTTCGATGGAGCGCGGCGGAAAGGACGGCTGGGAAAGCTAGAAGCTTCATGGCCCTTGGGAATTCCCGTTGCCTGTATCTCCATTTGTCCTCGGTGGAATAGTTAGGCACTGGCGCGACGGTTGCTTCATGGGTTCAGCCGTCGCGCCTATTTTTTGTCTGCCAGTGCGAAAAATCCACGACGGCGAGGCGGTGCTTCCGGTGAATCCGGCGACGCGGCGGAAGAGGTCGGCTGCATCCCCGGCAGCGGCGACGCGGAGGCCGTCGGCTGCACCGTGCGCTTGTCGCCCTGGTACGCGCCGGGACTTCGAAGAAGTGCCCTGCGGTCGAGGCCGAGCGGGCCGAACCTCGCACGGGGGACGCAAAGCTTCAAGAGGCTGGCACCATTGGCACCAACTGACACCAATCCGGCATGGTGGGAATCGACTTACCCTCAAAAAACTGGCACCAACTGGCACCAATTTTGGCACCAATTTTTGTAACGAAACGCGGAAATACGGGAAGAAACACGAAAGAACGCAAAAGCAGGGAAAAACGCGCTAGACCGCATGAATAAAGGGCGAAACGGGCTTTTGGAAGGTCTGGAAGAGGGTACAAAAATGGCGGAGAGGGTGGGATTTGAACCCGCGACGCAAAACGCGCGAAAGCCTTATTTCACGGGCTAATACGCGCTTTTGAAAAGCCGCTGGCACCAATTTTGGCACCAATCCTTGCATTTAGCCCCGCCATTTGTTACACTGGAAAACATGATAACACACAAAGCAAAAAACGGCAACGGAACTTTAATCCGGCGGGGGAATGTCTACTATGCCGCATGGATGTTTAACGGAAGGAAATACCGCGTTTCCACGGGCGAGACTACCGAGCGCGAGGCCCGCAAGCGGCTTGCCGAAATCATGGCCAACTTCACGAAGGGCCGCGAGACGGAAGCGGTTTTGGAGGCCGTAAAGGAATCCTTGCAGAGAGCGCAGGGGCGCGGGCTGAGGATTGCCGACGCATGGGCGGCGTATGAGGGGAACAAACTCCGCAAGCCCGTTGCGGCTTCCACGTTGCGCGTCTACCGCCTCCGCTTTGGCGTTTTCGCGCGTTGGGCGGCTGGCAAGGTCGAGAACGTGGATGACGTGACGCCGGAAGTGGCGCGGCGTTTCATGGCGCACGTTGCTGAGACCGCCTCCCCGAAAACCTTCAATGACTTTCTCGCCGTCCTTGCGCTGACATGGAAAACCTTCATGGCCGAGGGGAACGCGGCGCAAAATCCTTGGGCATGGAATAGGGACACGCGCAAGGGAATAGAGCGCAGGGAAAAGGACACGCACACGAAGTGCGAACTCACGCCGGAACAGTTGGACGCGCTTTTCAATGCCACTTCCGGAGAGATGCGGACACTCTTTTTCGTGGGAATCTACACGGGCTTGCGGCTGAAAGATTGCGCCTTGCTGAAATGGGACGCCGTAGACCTCGCGGGCGGCTTCATCCGTATCACGCCGGAAAAGACGAAGCGGCACAAGATAGCCGTTTCAATCCCGATTCTCCCCCCGCTGGCGGATGCGCTGAGGGCGGCGAGGGACGCCGGCGGCGACGCGGGCGGCTATGTCATGCCGGAACTGGCGGAACTCTACCAGCAGAGCGGCGGCAAGTATCTAAGCAACCGCCTAAAGACCGTCTTCAAACACGCGGGAATCACAACCGCCGTCGAGGCAGAGGGGCGGGCGCGGAAAGTCACGGATTACGGCTTTCATTCCTTACGTCATACGTTCGTTTCAATGGCGGCGCGGGCAGGAATCCGCCAGGCCGTCGTTCAATCGATTGTGGGACACACGAACGCGGCAATGACGGCGCATTACACGCACACGAACGAGGCGGACTTGTCGGCGGCGATGGCCGCATTTCCCGAAATCGGCGGCGGGGCCGCAGGGACACCGCAGGAACACGCTGAGGCCGTCGCGGTTGCCGAGGCACTCGCCGGGGCCGGGACGCGCGCAGAGACGCGCCTGGACGCGCTGGCGCGGCTTGTCGCGGAGATGGACGCCGACGAGATCGAGGAGGCGGCGCGGATCGTCGAGAATGCCAGGCGCAAAAAGCTTGAACGGAAGTAGCATATATGCTACTATATTTCCATGCCTTTCGAGATTAGGAGATACGCGAAACAGGACGGGACAAGCCCCGTCGATGAATGGATGGACGGGCTTTCCATTCCATTCAAGATGCGCGTGATCAAGGGCGTCGCCAAGCTTGAAGCCGGGAATTTCGGCAACTGCAAGGCTGTCCAGGGCGCGGCTGGCCTCTTCGAGCTGAGGCTTGATTTCGGGCCTGGCTACCGCCTCTATTTCGGAAGGGACGGGCTGACGCTTGTCATACTGCTTTGCGGCGGCGACAAGTCTACGCAAAGAAGGGACATAGAGCGGGCCAAAGGCTACTGGCAAGACTACAATACGGGGGATGCGCAATGAAAAGAACTCAGGCATGGCATGACAAGGTACAGGCTGACATATCGGCTTCGCCGGAGCTTCGCGCGGAGATGGTGCGCGGGGCTATCGAGAGCATGATCGAAGGCGATTTGGAAGTCGGCTTGATCATGCTGCATGATGTAGTCAAGGCGGAGATGGGCTTTCCCGAATTGGCACGGCGGACGGGCATTCACGAAAAGAGTCTGCACCGTGCGCTATCCCGTCGCGGCAATCCCACAATCAAGACCATTGGCCGCGTGGCGCGGGCCTTGCAAGAGGCATAGCCGGAATCACACCTGCGAGGCCGCACCGTGCGCTTGTCGCCCTGGTACACGCTAGGACTTCGAAGAGGCGTCCGGCGTCGCCCTGGCGCAAGACTGGCCGCGAACTCCTCACCAGGGCGACGGACGCCCGCGAGGCCGTGCCGTCGTACAACTAACGCACTGGCGGGCGGTTCATTGGCCTTTTTGCTGCCGGGGCGGGCTGCTTCCATCCCCTCTTTCCCTTTACCACGTTTGTGGGTGTCGCAACGGAAATGCTATTCGGTGTGACGCGCTGGCCGCCTTTCGCAGAATGCAAGGGGGTACCCCCATAGGTACTACCGAGACCCCGGCCACTGCAGGTGCCGACGGCTCGATCTCGCAGAGCGCGCGGGGTTGCGCGATGGTTAACAGATTTGTATGCAATGAGTCTAATTTTTCGCTTTCGGGTTGAAATGGAGTTGAAAAGGCGAAATCGATGAAAAACGGGCGAGTTATTGACAGCCGCCGGGGCCGTCGAGGTCGGCGCGGGCGTCCTGGCACGGCGGCGGCGGTCGGCGTCCTCCCCGGCTGATTTGCGGAGGAGGTCGCGGCATGGCCGAAAGGGGGGGAAAGGGGAGGTCGTTCAACGGCTTTTCCCTTTTCGTAGAATACTGGAAATCTCACAAAGGGCAAGCGAAATCTTGCCGAGACCAAGATACAACAAGACACATGCAATTCTCGTAATTGATTGCAACTAGTTTGCAAGCTCTATGCTTGTTGTTTCAAGTACGGCCCCAAGTGCGCAACAATAGGAACATCGAGAGACATAATCCAGCCTCGCGCCTTAAAAAGTGATATTTGGAAATATCACTGCTATCTTTTCGCGTATAAAAAGAAAAAAAAGAAAAGAGTAGTAAATGATATTTGAAAATACCACACCCACATGTTTCTTTATGTGTCTTAGCCGTTTTAGAGCGTCAAGCCATTTTTGGCGGCTTGCTGGATCAGGGAAAAAAGGGGGCGGAGGCCGTCGGCTGCACCGTGCGCTTGTCGCCCTGGCACGCGCCGGGACTTCGAAGAGGCGTCCGGCGTCGCCCTGGGGAGATCCACGACGGCGAGGCGGTGCCTCCGATGAACCTGGCGAGGCGGTGGAAGAGGTCGGCTGCGTCCCTGGCACGGCAGCGGCGACGCGGAGGCCGTCGGCTGCACCGTGCGCTTGTCGCCCTGGTACGGGCTAGGACTTCGAAGAGGCGTCCGGCGTCGCCCTGGGAGATCCACGACGGCGAGGCGGTGCTTCCGATGAATCCGGCGACGTGGCGGAAGAGGTCGGCCGCGTCCCCGGCAGCGACGAGGCGGAGGCCGTCGGCGGCACCGTGCGCTCGTTGTCCAGGTACGCGCTAGGACTTCGAAGGGGCGTCTCCGTGATACTGCCATGTCGAGCAGCCTCACAGCCGATCATCTCAGCCTCACCAATTTGCGTTTTCTAGATTTGTCCGATGGTGAATTTATGCAATAGAACTTATTTTGTGATGATATTACGTTAAAGTTTCGCGCCTGTTCGCGCCATGTTTCGCGGAAATTCATATAAAATATTGAAAAGTTATTTTCGGATTTCGTTATATCATTGTAAATAAAAGACATAAAATTTTTCGCGCTATTGAAAAAATGTTGTTTTTATGAATTTTTTTAATTTTCGCTTGGCAAAACATGGACCCGGCGATAAACTTCTTGACGTAATCTTGAGCGCAAACTCAAGAAAAGAGGAGTCAAACCATCATGCTTCAACCGACTGAAAAAAACTCTTGCATTTCCATTGGGGAATGTGTTACACTCTTCGTGTATTCGGTCACCATAGGCCAAAAGCCGAGGCGCGCCGGATGCCGCGGAGTTCAGAGACCGCGACACAACCTAACCACACTTTGCCCTCGTGCATTCTGCCCGTCACCTCTGGTGGCGTCTCTGAACGGAATTGCGCGAGGGTTTTTCGTTGATGGAGTTCAGAGACCATGAACGGCAAGAATGAAGCGGCGCGGAAGAACGCCGACGAACTGACGGCGGGTGCCGTCAACGGTCAGGACAACGAAGAGAGCTTCGACGCCGACGAGGAGGAGTGCATCGAGGCCGAGGTCGAGCGACGACTGGACATCAAGTTCGAAATGGCCGTCGAGGAGGCCGTCGAGAAGGAGATCGAAGAGCGCCTGGAATCAGACGCGGAACAAATGCGCTTCGAGGAGGCCGTCGAGAAGGAGGTCGAAGAGCGTCTGGAGCGCCAGGGGGAAGCTGACGCGGAGCGCTTCGAGGAGGCCGTCGAGGCCGAGGTCGAAAAGCGCCTGGAGCACTTCAGGGAGTCCGCCGAGTTTGAGATGGCCGTCGAGGAGGCCGTCGAGGCCGCAATCGGCAAGAGCGGGGTAAAAGGCGACACGAACGCCAACCTGGCAACATCCCTGCGGGACGCCGTAAACGCGGCGAAGCGCGAGGCCGAGGAATTCGGCGTCGCCTGGGACCGGACCAACACGGAACCCGCCGCGAAGACCTTCCGCGTCGAACTGGCGCTTGATGTGTCGGCCAGGCTCAAACTTGGGATTCTTGCGGCGCGGTGCAACGTCACACCGGAGAGGTGGCTTTGCGATTTCCTTCACGGCAAATTCGCAGATTTCTGCGCATCGGTTTTCGACAAACGCCACGGAAACCCGATGTGCGACGACGCCCTGGCGCAATGCGCGTATGAGGCACTTCTCCCCACGGCGTTAACCGCCATTGTCGGCGGCGCTAGCGGCGGGGCGCGCCTCGTCTTCAGACCCGCAGTCATGGCATAGGAGGAGTTTAGGTATGAAACAGACCACTAGACCGACAGCAGCCTGGATGAGCGATCATCCCTGTTATATCGCCGACGGCGACGAGAGCAACCCCTATCGTCTCACGCTCTACGTCGCGGACAATGGCGCGATCATGCTGGCCGCAGACGGCAACGGATGCGCCGACGACATCCCGCTGGAGGACATCGACGGATGGAGCGACGCCGACATCAATGAAAAGTGGCGCACCATCGACACAAACCTCCTGGCGCACGATGTCCAGGAGCTTCATGATGCGGGCTTCGATGACGAAGCAGACTATGTATGGGACTGGCTTTGCCACGCCGACTCCGCCAGGTGCGTGGGCGACTGCACCCACACTCCCGCCGAAAACATCGTCGTCGAACTGGCGCATTTGGGCGACGAAGCAACCGAGGCCGACCTTGACCTCATGATCGAGGCGCTGCACCGCAACGGCTACACCTGGGCGCGATCCGCGACCGACGGCGAGGCTGGCACCACGGACGGCATAACCGACGCCGAGTGGCAGCGCGTCATGGCCGAGGCTTTCAACCAGGGAAATGGAGGGTGCGAGCATGACAAGCACTAAGACAACCAGGCGCGCGGCACTTCCCACGACGATAGCCGGCGTCGCGGCCATGCTGAAGGCCGATACGGAAATCGACGAGGGGACGGTCGCTGAAATCGTCGAATTGCTTCACGGCGGTTCGGCGGAACCGTCGAGGCCGGAATCCGAGGAGGAGCTTCTTCCCGTCCCCGAGGTGGCGCGGAGGCTTCACCGGACGCCGAAGACGATCCATGTTTGGTGCCAGCAGGGAATCTTGCGCAAGGTGACAGTTGGCGGCAACTCACGCGCAAGCGGGGTGCTTGCTTCCAGCGTTGCGGCACTTCTGAAGGGCGGTGTCGCATGACCAGCGAAGGCAAATTTGAGACAGGAACCGCCGCAACGCTTGCAGCGGCACTTGCGAAGCTTTCCGGGCTAGACGCGGAAATGCTTCAAGACGCGATCGCCGCACACCGTGACAAGGCCGACGCCGTTCTACTCGTCGCGGCGGTGGCGGCGATGTGCCGGGCCGCCGAGAGCATTTGCACACGGCTGGACGATATTTCGCGGCGTCTTTCGAACGTCGCCGACGCCGTAGACGGCGGAAGCAGTTACTGACAACGGAGGAAACATTATGACGGACATTTTCAGAAACACGTTTCTGACACTCTGCAAGAATGAGCCTGGCATCGACAAGGATGCCGTGAAGGCTGCACTTGCCCTGCTTGAGGGCCGGGCCGCAGTCGGCGAGGATGACAGGATCCTAAAGCGCGAGGAAGTCGCGGCGATGATCCACAAGTCCGTGCGCTACGTCGATCATCTTGGAAAAATCGGCGTACTGAGGCGCGTTGTCTTCAACGGCGCGGGGCGGTCTTCGGGAATCCTGGCCTCGTCCGTAGTCGAGGCGATGAGGTCGGGGGCCGACAACATAAACATGCGGTCGATGAAGACGGAGCCGGAAAAAACGGCTTGATTCCGGACTGGCAATCCAGTTCTTGAAAGGCTTTGAGAATGACTCTTGAAGAAGTGGCGGAACGCTTCGACGATCCGAAGAAGGTTGGCAGCGGGTACAAGGCAAAATGCCCCTGCCATGATGACGCGAACGCCTCCCTTTCGATTTCCGAGGGCGGGGGCGGGCGCATACTGGTAAAGTGCTTCGCCGGATGCGACACGGCGGCGGTGCTTGAGGCGAAGGGGCTGAAGATGCAAGACCTCTTCAACGATCCAGGGCGACGCGGCGGCACCATGCCACGGCGAGAGGTGGCGCACTATGACTACCAGACGCGGGACGGCGCGCCGCTTGTGCGCGTTGTCCGGTTTGAACCAAAGTCGTTCATGCGGATGTCCCCGGACGGTCACGGCGGCTGGAAATGGGGCGGAACGGGCAACACGCCCGCCCTGTACCATTGGCCGGAGCTTGCCACTGCCTGCCGCGAAGGTGTCGCCCGCGTCTGGATCGTCGAGGGCGAGAAGGACTGCGACAACTTCCGCAAGCTGAAGCCCGCCAAAGTGAAGGAAAACGGCGAAATTGAACCGGGCGTCGTCGCCACAACACCCATCGGAGGGGCCTCCAAATGGCGAAACGAATATGCGGGGGAGTTTTCCGGCGCGGGCGAGGTGGCGGTAATCGCCGACAATGACGGGGCCGGACGCCGACACGCGCTTCGCGTCGTGGAAAGCCTGAAAAATGCGGGCCTGTCCGCAAGGGCCTTTGTGCTTCCCGACGAGCTGGCGGGCCGGAAGATCAAGGACGCGTCGGATGCCATACGGGAGGGCTGGACGCTGGCGGACTTCGAACAATGGGCCGAGGTCGCGCCGGGCCTTGAGGCCGAGGCGCAGGGCGAAGACGCCGACGAGGACGCAGGAACACTTGAGGCCGCTATCTTAGTCGCCCTGGGGCGGGAACGCGAACGGACGGAGGGCCGCGTAAAGGCGGAACGAGAGGCCGAGATCGCCTCAAAGGTCGGCATTGAATGGCTTTTGAAGCACGGGCGATTCTTCAACGACGAGGAATTCAAGGGAAGGATCAGCGGCACATACTACCTTGACGCGACGGAAAAACGGCTGCTTTACATGGGCGGCGATTCCGAGTCGCGTGATCTGCCTTACGCGCCCTGGCTGGCTTCTCGCAGCGGACTGACCATAATAGGATCGAAGTACAAGAGGCTTTTTAAAGACACGCAGGTTGTCGCGGCGATGTCTGACAAGACAACGCTTTTTAATCCAAGCCGATACTGGGAGCGTCGCGCGCGAAAGGAAGACGGGCGGGAAATCGTGTATCTTTCTTGCGGTGAGGGCTCCATGTGTCGGATTGCGCCCTTTGAAGAGCTGGAAATCGTAGATAATGGCGAGGACGACGTGGTTTTTGTAAACGAACGAACACTTTCCCACTGGGAGCTTGTGCCTTACGATGAAATGATCTGCCCACTTGACTGCGAATTGTTCGGCGGCATGATGGCAAAGAGCGAGAACTCCCGCTGGCTGTTCCTCTTTTGGATGATGTCTCTAATTCTCAATTTTCCAAGTCGCCCGCCTCTTCTTCTTGAGGGACCGATCGGAAGCGGCAAGACTCGTCTCGCAAAGGGTATTTTCGAACTTTTCGGGTTGGGGATTCCTCGCCTTGTCACCGTTGATGACGACAATAACTTGTCGTTTTGGGCGTCTCTGCACCAAGGCGGCGTATTCGTCGCCGACAACGTCGACCACGCCGTGAGC
>Ga0310697_10006866_pt1 | contig 10760 bp, 7 predicted proteins | sample 172DNAGHGlowgp2_FD_203883 | JGI IMG/M metagenome (GOLD analysis project Ga0310697, IMG submission 203883) | Sheep rumen microbial communities from Palmerston North, Manawatu-Wanganui, New Zealand - 1728 DNA GHGlow gp2 (v2) (version 2) | ecosystem: Host-associated > Mammals > Digestive system >...
CAACAATTCTCCTGCCCCCTGCCCCTTGCCCCTTGCCCCCGAAATGGAAAACTCTCTCATCATCCTCAACCGTTTGGCAAAGATACTGCGCCAGAAGCGCTTCGCCGCCGGTGCCGTTGACTTCGACCGCTGCGAGGTGCGCTTCAACATCGACAAGGACGGACACCCCACAGGCGTCTATTTCAAGGTGGCAAAGGACGCCAACAAGCTCATCGAAGAGTTCATGCTCCTGGCAAACAGAACGGTGGCTGAGAGCATCGGCAAGGTTCCCAAGAACCAGAAGCCAAAGGTTCTGCCCTATCGTATCCACGAAAACCCCGACCCGCAGAAGCTCTTGAACCTCGCCGACTTCGTCAAAAAGTTCGGGCACAAACTGAAGACGACAGGCAACCGCACAGAGATAAGCCGCAACCTCAACCACCTGCTGGAGGACGTCAGAGGCAAGCGCGAACAGAACGTCATCGAGATGATTACCCTCCGCGCCATGATGAAGGCCAAGTACAGCACCTACAACTGCGGGCACTACGGCCTCGCCTTCGACTACTACACACACTTCACCTCGCCCATCCGCCGCTATCCAGACCTCATGGTGCACCGCCTGCTGACGCGCTATGACCAAGGCGGGCGAAGCGTCGGCCAGCTCAAGTACGAAGAATACTGCGAGCACTGCAGCGACATGGAGCAGACCGCAGCACAGGCCGAGCGTGCCAGCATCAAGTACAAGCAGGTGGAGTACATGAACGACCACCTCGGCGAGACCTTCCAGGGCACCATCTCAGGCGTCACGGAGTTCGGCCTCTACGTCGAGATAGACGAGAACAAGTGCGAAGGCATGATACCCTTGCGCGACCTCGAAGGCGACTACTACGAGTTCGACGAGAAGAACTTCTGCCTCAAAGGCCGCCGCTACCACCACTGCTACAACCTCGGCGACAGCGTCAAGGTACAAGTCGCCCGTGCCGACCTCTACCGCAAGCAGCTCGACTTCAAGCTCATTATATAAAAGGTGAAAAAGGTGAAAAGGTAAAAAGGTGATACAAAAAAGGACAGGAAAACTTGCAGAAAAGTGTGTTTTGCCGTACCTTTGCAGCCGGAATAAAAAAGAGGGAAATGGTGAATGGCTTATCGAATGACCTTCACCTTTTAATCTTTTCAACTTTTCAACTTTAAGGCAATGGGTGGATTCTTCGGTACGGTACAGAAGCAGCCGTGTGCTACTGACCTTTTCTACGGTACAGACTATCAGTCTCATCTTGGTACGAAACGTGGCGGCATGGCCACTCTGAGCGACGCGGGCGAGTTCCTGCGCAGCATCCACAATCTGGAAAGCACTTACTTCCGCACGCGCTTCGAGCCGGAGCTGGACAAGTTCCAAGGCAAAGCAGGCATCGGCGTCATCAGCGACACCGACGCGCAGCCCATGCTGATGAACAGCCATCTGGGACGCTTTGCACTCGTCACCGTGGCGAAGATAAACAACCAGGAGGAACTGGCACAGCAACTGCTCGACGAAGGCGGACACCTCAGCGAGTTCAGCAGCGGCAAAATCAACCCGACGGAGCTCGTCGCCCTGCTTATTATAAAAGGTAAGGACTTCGTCGATGGCATCGAGATTGTCTTCCGCCACATCAAAGGCTCGTGCTCCATGTTGCTGCTCACCGAGGACGGCATCATCGCGGCTCGCGACTCGTGGGGCCGTACGCCCATCGTCGTCGGGAAGAAGGAGGGGGCCATGGCTGTAACAAGCGAGACGTCGGCCTTCCCCAACCTGGGTTTCGAGACAACGTACTACATCGGCTCGGGCGAAATCGTCCGCATCAATGCTGAGCAGATGGAGGTGCTGCGACCTGCCAATCCGCGTATGCAGATATGCTCCTTCCTTTGGGTCTATTATGGCTTCCCCACCAGCAACTACGAGGGGCGCAACACGGAGATGGTACGCAACGAGTGTGGCCGCGTGATGGGTCAGGAGGACAAGACGGAGGTCGATTGTGCCTGCGGCATACCGGACAGCGGCGTTGGCATGGCGGTGGGCTATGCACAGGGACATGGCTGTCCCTATATGCGTGCCATTAGCAAGTACACTCCCACCTGGCCGCGCTCCTTCACACCCAGCAATCAGGAGATGCGCAACCTGGTGGCCAAGATGAAGCTCATCGCTAACAGGGACGTGCTGAAGGACAAGCGTCTGCTCTTCTGTGACGACAGCATCGTGCGCGGCACACAGCTTCGCGACAACGCGAAGGAGCTTCACCGACTCGGAGCCAAAGAGGTACACATGCGCATCGGCTGTCCGCCACTCGTCTATAGCTGTCCCTTTGTCAACTACAGTGCCAGCAAGAGCGACTTGGAACTCATCACGCGCCGCATCATCAAGGACTTCGAGGGGGATGCCGACAAGAACCTGGAGGCATACACCCGCACCGACAGCCCCGAGTACAAGCGCCTGGTGGAAGAGATAGCCCGCCGCCTCAACCTCGACTCGCTGCGCTTCTCCAAGCTCGAGACGCTGGTCAAGGCCATCGGTCTGCCCAAGGAACGCATCTGCACACACTGCTTCGACGGCAGTTCCTTCTACACCCTCGAGGAAGAAAACAAGGTAATTGAGAGTTAAGAGTTGATAATCGGAAGTTGAAAGCTGCAGCCACCCGCTTTTCCACCTACAAAAAGAAGTGAAAGGGAATTGGCCTGCACCCATTGCTTAATTCGCTTATGACCAAAGCCCCACTCTACCTCCTTGCAGGCATTGCTGCAAATCTTTCCGCACAGGAAGCCAAGCGGTGGAACATCGTCCACATCATGAGCGACGACCACAGCTATCAAGCCATTAGTGCTTACGGACATGCCCTGAGCCGGCAGGCAAGGACAGACAACATCGACCGCCTGGCCGAGCAAGGCACCCTGTTCCGACGCGCTTATGTCGAGAACTCTTTAAGCACGCCGAGTCGCGCCTGTCTGATGACCGGCTTGTATAGTCACCAAAATGGGCAGAGGCGGCTGGACGAAGGCATCGACAGCACCATCACCTTCGTGAGCGAGATGCTCCAAACCGCAGGCTACGAGACTGCTATCATGGGCAAATGGCACATGCGATGCGAGCCGAAAGGCTTCGACCAGTACCACATTCTTGAGGATCAAGGCGAGTACTATCGTCCGCGTTTCCGTTCGCCGGAGTCCGGAGTCAAGTATATTCCCGAGGAAGGTTACGTGACAGATCTCATCACCGACCATGCCATCCAGTTCCTCGAGCAGCGCGACAAGAGCCGACCCTTTGCCCTCTTCGTCCATCACAAAGCGCCTCATCGCAACTGGATGCCGCCCACGCGCTTCCTCGACCTCTACGAAGACGTGGAGTTCCCACTGCCTGCGACATTCTACGACCGCTACGAGACGCGCGGCAACGCTGCCCATGCGCAGGAGATGAGCATAGAGAAGAACATGAAGCTGCACTACGACCTGAAGACCGACGTCCGTCGAGGCGAGCAGAACCACCTGGGGCGAATGACAGAGGAGCAGAAGAAAAAGTGGTGGGACACAGTGGCACCGCGCAACGAAGCCTTTGAGAAACAGAACCCGACGGGCGACGAACTGGTGCGATGGAAGTTCCAACGCTACATTCGCGACTATATGCGATGCATTCATGCCATCGACGAACAGGTGGGACGTCTGCTCGACTATCTCGAGAAGAACGGGCTGATGGACAACACGCTCATCGTCTATACCAGCGACCAAGGCTTCTACATGGGCGAACACGGCTGGTTCGACAAGCGCTTCATGTACGAGGAGTCGTTCCGCACCCCGCTCATCGTCTATGCCCCCGACGCTCGTCGAGCCCGCGAGAGCCAGGCATTGGTGCAAAACATCGACTTCGCCCCAACCTATCTCGACATTGCAGGCATCGAGAAGCCGCAGGAGATGGTGGGCCGCTCGCTGCTGCCTGTCCTGCAGAAAGGCAAGCAGCCCAAGGACTGGCGCAAGTACATCTACTATCACTACTACGACTTCCCGGCCGTCCACCACGTGTCGCGTCACGACGGAGTGAGCGACGGACGCTACAAACTCATTCACTTCTATGGCCCGGAGGGAACGTACGACGAGCTTTATGACCTCAGGAAAGACCCCAACGAGCTGAACAATGTCATCTCGGAGGACAAGTATCGAGGGCACAGGGAGCGTTTGCAAAAACAGCTCGTCGCCTTCCGCGCGGAGCAAAATGTCGATGAATGGTAGGAGGAATCCCTGACGACAAAGCCTTTCTTCTCCGCCTGATTCGTGAAGGCGAGCACCAGAGGCAGGACTTCAATTTCTTATTTTCTTAATTTCTTATTCTCTTAAGCTTATAAGCGGTAAGCTCATAAGCCAACATCTAGTGCCACGTTTGCGATTTACTAGTGTGACGTTTGGCATTTTAGCGTGCCAAGTCGTTACAATTAACGTGCTGAAAAAGACAATTTAACGTGTCACGATTGCCATTTTCGCGTGTGAAAGTGCCCACATAGTGCAATAATCTTTCCACTTGAAGCCTTCAGGCTGATTTTTTCCGACAGGCAAATGTGCCTCCAGGATAGGGAAAAGCATCGGAAAGAGGGCTTTATGCCCTACTTTTGTGGCATTTTTAGCAGGATTTTGACGTGTTTTCTGTCTTTTCCGAGGTTCGGCATCTTAGGTGCCGTCTTCTTAGTGATATCGTATTTCATTGATTTTCTGCTTTTTAAGATGAAACATACTGCTGATTGCAATATCAGTATATCAGTATAACAGTATATCAGTAAGATTTTTAGAGGTATACAATTTCATATCCTTTATATAATATACTAATTATTAATTAGTTATATATGTATATAAAGAGGATTTGAAATATAACTGTACCACTGAAATAACTGATATACTGATATACTGATATTGTCAGGTCTCGTTTTCACTCACTCATGTTCTCCTCTCCAAGGCCAGCCATCATGAGGAGTTCCTCGGCAGCCTCGCGGCAGAAGTCACGGAAGGTGTAATACTTCGAGTACTGTGGCAGGCGGAAGTGCGGCTGGAGGCTGCCGTCGGGCTTGCGCGTCTCTGTCCGGAAATACTTTTGCGCGTGAACATTATTGTGTCTTTACGCAGCCGTTGGGAGTCGGAAGAACAGACACCCTCTGTCTTGCGCAGAAACGGCCCCAGAATCGCACGAAATCCCTCCGACGCACATTTATACCTCCGAGGCAAAAACAAGCGCTCTACGGCGCCTTAAAACGAACCGTTAAAATTCTTTGAATTTTACCTTTCCGAAACGGCCACGCAACTAAGCCTTCCCACACAAATTCCAAAGAGAGAGGCGTTCCCACACGGAAACGCCTCTCTTCTTCTTTCTCTGCCGTCACTTTATCCCCAGCATCTTGTGCGTCTGCAACGAGAGCGACCACTTGGGATGCTGCAGGATGTAGGCTATCGTGTCGCGAAGGATGATGCGATTGCGCATCTCGTCGCCCGTATCAAGCGGCTGGAGGTAGAGAAGCCCCCTACTGCTCCCCCTTTGGGGGAGTGACTCGAGGAAACGCTCGGGATCGTCGTCTATTCCTTTATATAATACTTTCAGTTCATCAACATGAAGCCTCCCTCCTCGGGGGGAGGTTTGGAGGGGGGCTCTTTTTGGCGAACAAGTCACCCAGTCGATACCTTCGGGAAGGGGCAAAGTCCCGTTCGTCTCCACCTGAATGAAGAAGCCTGCTTCGTGCAGTTTATCAACTAACGATTGCGTGAGCTGCAAGGCCGGTTCGCCGCCTGTAATGACAATGTGACGGGGCTTCCCGCGGCTCGCCTCCCGGACAATCTCGTCCTCGCTCATCTCCCTGAAGGCCTGATGGTTGGTGTCGCAGAAGGGACACTGCAGGTTGCATCCCGACAGGCGGAGGAAGAAGGCAGGTGTGCCTGTGAAGTGCCCCTCGCCCTGCAGCGAAATGAATGTCTCGTTAATTTTCATCCTCCTCGTAGGTTGCCATGTTGCCCTCCGTCTCCTGCACATCTACGCGATAGCACTCGGGGAGCTGGTCGCAAATCCACTTGGCGATGTTCTCGGCTGTGGGGTTGCAGGGAAGCACCTCGTTGAGGTTCGCATGGTCCAGTTGCGACTCGATGCGCTCCTTGATGAGCTTGAAGTCGACCACCATGCCGTCCTTGTTGAGCTCGCGAGCCTTGCAGTAGACCACAATGGTCCAGTTGTGTCCGTGAAGCTGGCTGCACGAACTGGGATAGGACAGTTCCAGCCGATGGCTGGCAGATATAACCAATCTCTTGCTGATATAATACATAAGCGTTATTTTTTTTGCAAAGGTACAAAAAAGTTCATAGTCCATAGTCCATAGTTCATAGTTTTTTTGTACTTTTGCACTTTGAAAGCACCTAGACAGGTAAAAAGATTGGTTATGAGGAAACTTAATGAACGCGAAATCGCAGCCCTCGAAGCACAGGGTTGCACGGCAGAAGATTGGGACTGCATCCAGGTGGCAGACGACTTCTCTGCCGAATATGTACGGAATACGGAGTTCTATGGCGAGGTCACACTCGGCTCGTTCAACAAGACAATAGAAATCAGCAAGGGATTCGTCAAGCACAGCGGCATCTGCCGCGCTACCCTGCGCAACTGTGTCATCGGCAACGACTGTTTCATCGAGGACGTGGCATGCATCAACACCACCCCGGACGCTTCCTTTGGCGAAGGCTGCGTCATTCCAGTCCTCAACGAAGTGGGCGACGGAAATGTCATGATATTCGACGGTCTGAACTCGCAGCTCGCCTCGCTGATGGTCAAATACGAGCAGGACAAGGAGTTCACCGGCATCGTGCGCAAACTCATCCGGAAGAGCATCTCAGACCACAGCCTCACGGTCACCACCATCGGCAACGATGTGCGCATCACCTCCACCCACGACATCACGAACTGCCACATCAGCGACGGATGCATCATCGACGGGGCCCTACGCCTTCGCGACTGCACGCTGAAGAGCATATCGGGTGCCATCGTCACCATCGGGGTTGGCGTCATCTGCCAGAACTCGGTCATCTACAACGGTTCCAGCATCACCAACGCCTGCAAGCTGGAGAACTGCTTCGTGGGCGAGGCCTGCAAGATAACAGACGGTTTCACGGCCGAGAACAGCCTCTTCTTCGCCAATTGCTACATGAGCAACGGTGAGGCTTGTGCCGCTTTCTGCGGTCCCTTCTCGGCCTCTCACCACAAGAGTTCGCTGCTCATAGGCGGTATGTTCTCCTTCTACAATGCCGGCTCGGGCACGAACTTCTCGAATCATGCCTACAAGATGGGGCCCATGCACTGGGGCGTGCTCGAGCGCGGCACGAAGACTGCCAGCGGAAGCTATGTCCTGCTGCCAGCCAGGATAGGTACCTTCAGCGTCTGCTTCGGCAAACTCATGCACCACCCGGACACGCACAAACTGCCCTTCTCGTACCTCATCGCATACGGCGACGACATGTACCTCGTGCCAGGCCGGAACCTTACCACTGTAGGCCTCTATCGCGACATACGCAAATGGCCGAAACGCGACAAGCGACACGACCGCGGCAAGAACTCCATCGTCAACTTCGACTGGCTCTCCCCCTTCTCTGTCGGCGGCATAATGGTGGCAAAAAGAACGCTCGAGCTGCTTCAGGAAGCATCCGGAGACGTCGCCACATACAACTTCCACGACTATGTCATCAAGAACTCGTCGCTCAAGAAAGGCATCAAATACTACGACATCGCCCTCAGAATCTACATGGGAGCAGTCATGAAGCGACATCGCCTGGAACGCCCCGCATCGTCTGTCGGCACAGGGAAATGGAGCGACCTGAGCGGCTTGCTCATCCCCCTGAGCGAGGAACAGCGCATCGTCGCAGCCATAAAGGACGGCTCGCTTGGTACCATCCACGACATCCGCGAAGAGTTTGTTCGCGCCAATGACAACTATGCCGAATACAGATGGGCCTGGAGCTATCGGCTCATCTGCGAATACTATGGTATCGACGAAATAACGGAGGAGACCGCAAAACGCGTTCACGAGGACTATGTGACGGCCCGTCGTGCCTGGATTGCAGAGATACGAAAGGATGCGCTGAAGGAGTTCGAGCTTGGCGACATTGACCAGAGCGTTCTCGACGACTTCATGGCTCAGCTCGACCAGGAGACGGACTGGGAGAACCTGAGGTACGACATGTAGTCGCAGCCTATCTTTTCCTCAATTCCCAAAAAGCTATTGCGGCAGCATTCCCCACATTCAGGCTGTCCACGCCATGATGCATGGGAATCTTCACGACAAGGTCCGAGGCATCGATAATGGCTTCGGGCAAGCCGTCGCCTTCTGTCCCCATGATGAGGGCCAGGCGTTCTGTCTGCTTGAGCTGCTGGTCATCAATGTTGACATCGTCCTTCCTGAGTGCCATCGCAGCTGTCGTGAAGCCCATATCTCTCAGCTTGTGCACAGTTCCGACAGGTGTTCCGTCTTCTGCATCGAGCCAAGTCCAAGGCACGAGGAAAACGCTTCCCATCGAGACGCGGACAGCCCTGCGATTCAACGGGTCACACGAATCGCGCGTCATCAGCAGGGCATCTATGCCAAGAGCTGCTGCCGAACGGAAGATGGCACCCACATTTGTCGTATCGCAGACACCGTGGAGGACAACAATCCGGCGAGCCTCCTTGCACACCTCTTCGGGCGAAAGCGGCTTTGGTCTGCGCATGGCACAAAGCACACCACGAGTCAGAGTATAGCCCGTCAGCTGTGCCAAGAGCTCCCGGCTGCCTGTATAGACGGGCATATCCTCAGGACATCTTTCTATTATACCACTCGCATCACCCTGGATATGCTTTTGTTCACAGAGCAAGGAGACTGGCTCGAAACCTGCATCCAGAGCGACATTGATGACTTTCGGGCTTTCGGCAATGAAGAGTCCTTTCTCCGGTTCGAGTCTGTTGCGCAGCTGAGCTTCCGTTAGCGTACTGTATGCCTCAAGCTCCGGGGCTTCCAAAGAGGTTATTTCCTTCAGCTTCATCTCTTGAATACTTTCTTTCCATTAACGATAAAGATACCCTGACGAAGGTCACGACCTGTGACGCGACGGCCCTGCAGGTCAAAGACGCCCTCCGCCTTGGGCTTTTCCTCAGCTACAAACGACACGCCATCGGGATCGTAAACCACAAAGCGGAAAGTGACGATGGGACTCCACTCTCCCTCGACATTACAGATGGCGCGAAGCGTCAGGGTGTCCGAAAGGGCGATTCCGGCATTCTCCTCGAGTATGTTTACCCCTTCCGAATAGGTTTTTGCCGTAGGGGAAAGGGCTCCTGCATCATTCTTGAACCAGCTGACAGGAGCGGAACCGTCGAGGGTATAATATATGTTCGAGCCCGTCATGGTCAGTCTGCTCTCCGTCGAGAGAGGCTGAACCTCGTAGCCGATTTCCGTGTCGTCCACGAAAACAGCTGGGGCTTCTGCCTTGGGGAACCAGCCTTTGTTGCGAAGTTGCTGGATGAAAGTGGCTGTCCTGAAAGGGAAATACTGCTGCAACAGGCGGTTTCGCTCTGTCGCATAGGCTCCATCGGGCTTGTAGAGAGTGCCTTGGGAAGAATAGGGATGGATGTCCCGACGATAGTCTCCCCATCGCGCAGATTCGTCCCACAAAGCCAGACGGATGACATTGTAGAGGCTGTCCCAAGTGGCTTGGGCGGATTCGGGGGTCAGAGGGCCGCCGTGAGTGAGGGCCCGTTGCGCTTCTTCGTGGAAATGGTGGGCAAAGATGCCCTGCTTCATCAGACGGTTCATGAATCCGGTAGGGCAGCCGCGATTGTTCTTCGAGGTCACGTTCTCTGTGGGCGAGACAAGGACATTTTCCGAATCCCAGCAGATGAACCGGAAGCCGTTGTCCGCCCAGAAACGGTTCCTGTAAGCGTACCAGTTGTGATGGTCCCAGTCTGTATTGCCTCCATAAAGGTTGATGAGCATAAAGTGGATGAAGTTGTCCACATCCAGGAAAGGCGGATACTTTGCGTTTGGTTTGCCGTCGCTGCCACATCCGACGAGGTGCATGTAGCTGGAATGGTTGGGAAGTTCGTAGATGAGGTCAACCATATGGTTCCACGCATCTATGGTTCCGTAGGTGGGAATGGCGGTATGATTCTGTCCGTTTGTGTCTTCCACTTCAGTCACATCCCATTCCTCCTCGACGGAATCAAAGTGTTGGGCACAGAAATCATCACTTACACGCTCGCAGAGATTGTACATCCCCCAGTAGAGTCCGTTGAGAAAGAGGTGGACATACTGTCCCTTGCTGATAGGGTCACCCATTTTCGCCTGCGTCTCTCGCGTCCAAATATCGCGGATGTATTGTGCTTTGTTGCGCTGGGAATTGTCCCAATGTTGCCAGGAATAGCCGAAGAAAGTACGCAGGACGAGTGCGTTGAAGCGCTTCGGACCTTGCTCTCCGAAGATGGGATACTTGAGTTTCTTGGGTCCGTATTCGCTCTTGAAGTGCAGACGGAAAGCGTGTTTCGGATTCTTTTCAGGCAGCCTTCCGTGTCCCCCATGCAGTTTCAAGCAACAATCTATCGTGAGGTCATGATTGTCCGAACCTCCTATCATTTCGAACGAGACAGGCCTCTCCCACCCTCTTCCAGTTCCATCTCCTACAGGACAACCTGTAAAAATGTAGATTCCGCCCGTCTTTTCATCTGCTTCCCTGTTGAAAAGATTGCCTCTGTCTGTGACGAGAGAGACGATGGGAAG
>Ga0310697_10006867_pt1 | contig 10760 bp, 8 predicted proteins | sample 172DNAGHGlowgp2_FD_203883 | JGI IMG/M metagenome (GOLD analysis project Ga0310697, IMG submission 203883) | Sheep rumen microbial communities from Palmerston North, Manawatu-Wanganui, New Zealand - 1728 DNA GHGlow gp2 (v2) (version 2) | ecosystem: Host-associated > Mammals > Digestive system >...
CAAGCACATAAACACGAAACTATAAATCAGCCATCGCCATCCAACAAACTCTCCACAACCGAGGAACCCGTATTTGAATGTTTCGATAATCGGAGTCACCGGATTCATACACATAAAAGTATGCACGGGTACCCCCAGAAAAAACTTACTCCCAGTCTGACTCAAAGGATACACAATAGGTGTAGCATACATCCACAGCTGGACCAGGAAAGACAGAAGCACCTGAAGGTCGCGGTACTTCGTTGTCAGCGAAGAGAAGATGGTTCCAAAACCGAGAGCAAGTCCAGCCAGAAGGACAATCAGGACCGGAAACAACAGGGCATACCAGGTGAGGTGAGCATTGCAAGTTGGATCGACAAACGCATAAACAATATAAACGATGACGAAGAAACTGAATTGGATACCCAGCCGCAACAGGTTGCTGGTAACCGTTGCTATCGGCATGACCAGCCGAGGGAAATAGACTTTCCCGAAAATACCGGCATTTGCAACGAAAGTATTGGAAGTTTTGGTCAGACACTCGGAGAAATAGTTCCACAAACAAGTACCAGCCAGATAGAACAAAGGCCTCGGGACTCCGTCAGTAGGAATTCCAGCAATCCCACCGAACACGACCATGTACATGATAACCGTGAGTGCAGGCTGGATAACAAACCACGCAGGGCCCAAGATAGTCTGCTTGTACTGAGTAATAATATTGCGTTTGACAAACAAAGAACAAAGGTCCCTATAGGCCCATAGCTCCTTGAAGTCAACTGAAAACAGCTTATCCTTCGGTTTGATGACAATGTCCCATTTCTCCTCCTGCACGGAGTTCTTCTCTTCTGCCATATCTCTAATGTGATCTCTTATGCTTGAACAATATGTTACCTATCGTCCCCCAGAAATACCGCCAATCCGTGGCAAAAGGGTGTTTGTGATAGGCTTCTATATATCTCTTCTCCGAGGCTTGGACATCCTCCAAAGTCTCGGGCGTCTTCTCATCGAAATAAAACGGTGGCAGGAGCCCCGGCTTCACGCTGATGTGCAATTTCTGCATCTCGTCAGTATACATACCAAAGTACTGACGACTCAACGGCCTCACGCCCACCAATTTCATCTGCCCCTTCAAGACATTGATGAACATCGGCAATTCATCCAGCCAACTTTTGCGGAGCAAATGCCCCCAATGATTGACTCGGTAATCGTGCGCGAACTTACCACCCTTTTGCAACCCCTCATGTTCGAGGATATACGGCTGTAGATATTCAGAGTAAGGGAACATTGTCCGGAACTTGTACACACCGATCATTTTCCCTTGATAGCCTACCCGATTCAATTTCACCAAGGCCCCATAAGTAGGGTCATCGTCCCATATAGGTGTGCGGAACTTTTGTCCAAGGATAAAATACTCGCCCCTATGAAAACGCTCATCCACAACCTCAAACCCTGCCCGATACATCCGTCCCAGCAACTCGACACGGCTATAGCAGCGATTCTTCCCTTTCGTCACCCACATATAAAACCAACGAGTCGCCTTCAATCGAGCGCAGAACCGATGCCAGAAATAATGCTGGGCATAAATGAATATGCCGATAAAGCCGGGATGCGAACGCAAGATGATCTCCTTCTTCAATCCCGATGTCCGGGAATGGCACCATAGGTATCCACCATCCACCAATGCATCGTTTGCCTTATTCAGGAACGTATTCAAATGCCGGATACGTGTCAAACCCATCTTGTTGATTATGAGCCTCGGGGAATGTCCCCTCAAGGTATCAAGCGCATTCCCGTCATCTGTATTGACGATAAATGTGCTGCTATCAAAACTGTCGTGATGCGCATCAAGCCATCTCAAAAAACCAGTAAGATCATCATTCTTTGTCGCATTGAAAATCCTGGCCAGATCTTCATTTGCAACCAATTCCTCCTCCAATTTCGCCCCGGAATCCACGCCCCTTTCCGAATAATCCTTCGGAATGAACTCTTCTTCATGCTGGAGTTCAACCCAAGGTTTCTTCCGCTTGAAAAGACTCATCGCAGGGTTTTGAAAATTGCGTTGCAGACAGTTTCAATCTCTTCGTCTGTCATATACGGATGCATCGGCAGCGACAGCACCCGTTCGCACAGGCTAGTTGCAACGGGGCAGAGATTCCCGGTCAAGCCGGGAATGACGGATTGGTCACCCTGAATGACGTTTCCCCCGTCACCCCTGACCTGATCGGGGGTCTTGGCAAACGCCGTCTGAAGATGCAACGGCTTCGGGTAATAAACCATCGCCGGAATGCCCTCCGCCTTAAGCGCAGCCTGAACGGTATCGCGCTCCTCGCGGGAAGCGAAACGAACGGTATACTGTGCCCAACTTGACCGATAGCCCTCCGGAATGACCGGTGTAGCCAGCCCATTCAGGAGATCCGTATAACGTGCTGCAACCCTATTCACCGCCTCCAACTCAAACTCAGCAAAAGCCTTGAGTTTCACCTGCAGGACCGCAGCCTGAACCGTATCCAGCCGGGAATTCAGGCCGATACGCACATTGTCATACTTGAATGTTCCTTTACCGTGCACACGGTATGAAGCGATGAGCGCAGCCCATTCATCATTCTCCGTAAACACAGCTCCACCGTCTCCATAGCATCCTAAAGGCTTAGCAGGGAAGAATGATGTCGTCGCGATATCACCGAAAGAGCAGGCTCGCTTCCCTTCGATATTTCCACCAAAACCCTGTGCGCCATCTTCCAAGATCAAAAGCCCATACTTATCAGCAATAGCCTTTATCGCCTGATAATCGGCCGGCAGGCCAAAAAGGTCCACGGCAACAACAACACGCGGGCGTAAACGACCTTCAACCAGAACGCGCTTTACAGCACGCTCAAGGTCCGCAACATCAATATTGAACGTTTCCTCACAGACATCGACGAAAACGGGCTCAGCTCCCTCGAGAGGCACAACCTCCGCCGACGAGAAAAACGTGAAGTCGGGCACGAACACGGCATCTCCAGGGCCAATACACCAAGCCTTGAGCGCCAGGGTGAGGGCGTCCGTGCCATTCGCACAGGTCAGACAATACTTAACACCCACATATTCTGCCAACTGCTGCTCCAACTCCAGCACATGCGGGCCCATGATATAGGCACCAGACGCTATTGCATCCAAGACGGACCGGTCCATTTCCTCACGGAGGACCTGATACTGCTTCTTGAGATCTCTAAACTCCATAGATTCTTTCGCTACGCTCAGAATGACAGGATGAACTAAAGCTTCGCCTTTGCTCACCCTATAGAAAAGCAAGCAAGTCATTGATTTTGAGACCCTTTCGTCGGTCTTGCGACCTTCTCGGAATGACAGGGAGTGTCATTCCGAGCGAAGCGAAGGAATCTACTCGGCTTTCTCGAGGTTCTCCCCGATCAGCTTGTACTTTCTCCCGCACGAGCACACGAGACTGTCATCCAAACGGCGACCACACTCGCACACCCATCCTATCTGCCTGGCCGGTACCCCGGCCATCAAGGCATAATCTTTTACGTCTTTCGTCACAACGGCACCGGCGGCTATCAAGGCGCTGCGCCCTACCGTATGACCGCACACTATCGTGCAATTCGCGCCGAGGGAGGCTCCCTCGCGCACGCGCGTACGCGCGTAAACTCCGTGCACCGGGAAGTGCGCCCGCGGAGTATTTACATTCGTGAAAACACAGGAAGGGCCACAGAAGACATTGTCTTCAAGATCAACGCCTTCGTAGATAGAAACATTGTTCTGGATCCGGACACCATTCCCAATGTGGACATTGTTGCCAACATTCACATTCTGGCCCAGGGAACAATTCTTTCCGATGACAGCCCCCTGCTGGATATGGCAGAAATGCCAAACTTTCGTTTCGGCGCCAATCTGGACGCCGTCATCCACGTAACTGCTTTCGTGAACGAAAAAGTCTTGCACTGCCATATACTATTATATCGTTTTTATCCAATCATAGCCGAGGCATTACACCCCGGCTATGATGGAATTTTTAACTAGCTTGACTGCAGTTAATTACTACTTAATGGAAGTAATCATAGCGCAGCGGCTGAGCTCCTTCATGTTGTAGAACATGTAGTCAACACCGCCCTTCCAGTCCTTAACCAACTGATCCGGGTTCACACCAAACTCGTTGACAAGAGCGTTGTACACGGCATTCGCCCGGTTCTCAGAGAGCATCAAGTTGTGAGCCGGGGTAGCCGTCTGCTTGTCAGCATAACCGCAAACCAGGTACTTGGTATTCGGGGTGCTCTTGATGAGGTCCGCAACAGCGTTGATATTGACGAGTTCCTTCTTAGAGAGATCCCAACGGTCCACGATAAAGTTAATGTGGAACCACACCTCAGGAACCTCAGGCTTCGCAACTTCCTTCTCTACCTCAACAACTTCCTTGACGATCTTCTCGATGGTCTCCTTGTCGTACTGGTACACGGAGGTACGCTCAGCCATACGCCACTTACCAGCATCCTTGCCGAGATTGCAAGTCAGGCCCAGAGTAGCGCCGAAAATACCATCAAGTTTGTGGTTCGCAAGCCAATTCGTCTTGGTACGCTCCATGATATAGGCTTCGCCATCGAAAGCATCACCTACGAGAGCGCCACGGATATTGAGCAGAAGGCGGACATTATCGGAAAGGCGGAACGTATTCATGAGACCAGCATTAAAGGTCGCATCATGGACATTGCCCGAATCGCCAAAACCAAAAACGACACCACCACCAGCATAAGCGTCAATATCAAACACACGGTCAGGCTTAAAGCCACCGAAGATATTGAACAGATTAGCATGAGCAAGAGCAAAGACATCCAGGTAGCTACCTTTTTGGTAGGCAAGCTGCTCGGAAACGTACTTGTTATCAGCTTTGCCATACATTTCCTTCTTGTTAGGAACGAAGTTGGCAGTGATGTTACGGTCACCGTTCTGATAGTAGGGATTGCTCTGGTACAAACCCTTGAAGGGAGCCCAGTTGACACCAAGACCAATACCGAAACTCGGAGAAGCCCACTTGGTCACATACAGGTCAACAGTCGGGAGCACAAACATCTCCGGAATCTTCTTGGCGACTTTCCAGTCGTTGTCCCCATAGAACATCTGGGTACCGACACCGGCGCTAAGCTGCCAGTTCTTCCAAAAACCGTTGGTAAACACAGAGTTTTTCTCCACTACTGTAGTAGTGACCACCTTACCATTCTCGGTAGGGGTCTCTTCCACAATTGTGATGGTGTTCTCATCCTCACTTCGGGTTACTTTAACATCCTGAGCAAGGACACTGGCCGGAGCTATAATCGCGGCCGTAGCAATCAGAACAAATAATTTTTTCATATAATTATAATACTTTAGTCAAACATGAAGAAGAAAACATAGATAAACTACTTACCTCCTTCAACCTCACCTTCATTATTGCTTCCAGTCTTTTCATTAAAGATATTACGAGCAATCGCTTCATCGTACTTCTTATCCTCAGGGACGTTGACAAATATGAAAGGATTCTGAACGTTGTCTCCAACAGTATACTGAATGCCACCATCTTGATAGCTGTAACCAAAAGCCCAAGCATCCTCCTTAAGTTTATAGAAGTAGTCAGGATCCAAACCAACGATCTTCACCATACCATTCTCATCCATATCTTCGTAATTGACAACGACCTTGGTAAAGTTTGACCAATCATTGCTTTCAGGGTCACTCGTGTCAAAATCTTTGAAAGGAGACATGTAAAGCGTGAAGACGGCACTATCACCAGGGCGAAGGCCTTGCTTCTGGAGCCAAATCTGAACAGGAAGTTTGACGGTAGGACGATTAAAAATGAGAAGCGGTTCATCGCTGCCTTCTTTGTAAATACCAGACTCAGATTCGTTAGTTTGAACATTCGGACCTCCTACTGCGTCATCATTAACTGTAATAACAAAGCGGATAATCTGTTTGTAACCGTGATACCCTGTCGTAGACGTAGGATCGGGTCCGCACCAATTCGCAGAATAGTCAAATCCAGTAGTGGAAACCGTATTATTCGCAGAAGTTATGGACGGAGTAATAGCAGGAAGGCCGTATTCAGTAGGCGCTTTTTCATCACCGAAAGTCAAATATTGTTTCCCTCCAATAGTAGTTACTCCGTTGCAAGGGGCAACAAGCACCTCAACAGCATTCTCCGGATGCTCGTCAAATCCAGTAGGGACAGAGAAGGAAGAAGAAACCACATCTACAGTCACAGAAGAACCTCCAGACAAGTCAGTATTACCCGTACCTCCGGCACTGTGCGCAATGGCTTTGAAAATATTCTTCAAATCATCTGCCGAACCGCCAGAAGCATCCATGAAGAAATTACTGGAGGCCTGGGTACCACCATTGTTATAGGCCGTTGCCTCCGGATAGTTAGAGGATATGAAATTCATGAAATTGTCAAGATTCGACCCCGAAGTCGGGCTCGAGGAGAACAAACCAACAGAGAAAACCGAAGGATGGATAGTCTTAGTCTGACCTTCATGTTCAGGGTCAGGAACTACATAAGAAATATCTTTGATACTCTTCGAATTCTTAATAGCAGCCGTAGCAACACTGCTATCGAAACCAGATTGATGGTTAGGCTCACCATCGGTAAAGAAAACGATAGTCTTTCTGCTATCACTCCTTTCTTCAGGATCCAGACTATTAATAAGATTAAGGGCCAGATTCATTCCGTAGTCAGCAGAAGTTGCACCAGCTTCTCTTATAGCATCGATAGCTCCTTTAAGGTCATCTACATTAGTCTGTGTACTTGTAGTTGTGAATCCTCTTAAAACTTGAGTATAATTATAATTGTAATAACCATAGGTATTATTACCTGGAGTAATGGGAGCATTAGGATCAGTCGCCGCATCGACACCACTCGGACTGGTATAATTATAATAACTATCACCAGCAAACTTCACAATACTAATCTGATTGCCCAGAGCTTCAGACCTCTTCTTGGTGTCAGTATCATCTTCATACCAATCATTATGAGCTATCTGGTCTATGAATGCTTTTACCGCCAATTTCAAAGCAGCCATCTTGGACATAGAAGTACTCGACTGCGTATACAAAGTAACACTGCTGTTCCAAAGATCAGTATTATTAGCGGTATGGTTCGTGGGCTCATCAGTAACAACTTGGCCACTATCATTAATATACTGTCGAGTACCGTTAACTGTAAAGTAAAGAAAATAATAACGATTGCCTGAAGTACCACCACGGCCTATTCTAACCGCATAATACTGATCTTCATACTTATAGAAATAATTAGTACTCTTCGAATTATTATACCATCCACCGTTTCCTGCCGTTATGGAAGTGTGACTGGCTGCAGAATACGTATAGCTAGTGATAGTCTCATCCATAGACCCAGAAACGTCAAGCACGAGTACGATGTCAGCGGGATGAACTTCGAAAGACTGAGTGATCTCACCGGTTACGAATGTTTCCAAGTCGATGGTATAGGTACCATCATTATTGATAATAGCTCTTTTAGCATAAGCGATACTATTATCCTCTAAATAGGTACCTTCTGGGAGATTCTGAGCGGATACGGAAAGCACGGCTGCAGAGAAAGCCACGAGGGCAACTATATATTTAAATGTATTCTTCATAATGTAAATCGAAATTAAAAAGCCGTTCTACATCTTCAACTATTAAAGATCCAAAAGATCCTGCGGCGAATTTTTGCCAAGCTCTCTAACCCAAGCGGATATATAATCGTCAGTAATTTCTCCTGCAGCGTTCGTTTCAGCAGGAATTGCCTGAACAATCACATCCATAATCAGATGGACATCCCCGGCTTTTCTCCGAACACCCCAACGGTCAGGAATCCAAAACTCAGGAGAAACACCAACTGTATAGGAAGTAAACAACTGATCCGTAATCGACTCATTAGGTCCTATCGCATTAATATAATAATAATACTTGTCATATCTGACCCAATTGTTAACGATCGAACTTTCCGCAGCCGGAATTACTTCGCTTTTAGGAACCAAATCTTTGAATTCTCCATAATGGGTCTTTCCATCCTTGTCGTTCCAAGCTTCTACTCTCGCATCTCCTGTCTCAGCAGCATAACCGAACAAAATGGTTTCTTCGTCAGTGAAAACATCCTCGTCAGTTTGTACCTTACCCACCCAGTTGCCAATGAGATTGATTCTCACATACTCGTAAACATTACCATTGTTTGTGACCTTCACATTTTCTTTCGTGAATTTATCGTCGGTCATATGATCGACAAGCTCAACTTCAACATACTTGGGCTTGAGCGTATAAGTACGAAGTTCACCGGCCCGCCAGTTAGCATAAGCACCATAAGTGATTGCTCCCGTATCAGCATTCTTCGTCTGCTTCCGGGTAAGATCACCAAAAGCAATGGTATCGTGATCCTCGTGCGTCTTGTTTTCGTACTTGGTATTAATTACCTTGTAATAAACGGTCATCTGAACATCTTCAGTCAATTGCTGGGGGACAAACCAGAAGGTCAGAGAGCCATCAGCCTTATTCAAGTTATTCAGGTTACCGGCCTTTCCGAAAGTTGTTCCAGTATAGGAACCCTTATCGCCGAAGTTTCCTTCTTCCGCAAAATCAATCTCGTCCTTACCCGTTTCGTCGAAAGACTGAGTAAAGACCACATCCGTTCCTTCGTCAGATAAAGTCCAGACAGTCACATCTGCGGATGAAAAATCACCACCCTTGTCATCAACATACCCGTCGGTTTCCTGTCTCGGAGTGATGACGCACGATCCGCCATTCTTAAGACCAGTAATTTCAACCTTTGTGATATAGGTCTTGGTGTCCAGATCGGGATTGTCGAAGAAATTGGCGAACTTAATACCCGTCAACGCGTGATGGAAGAGAACAGGAATACCTGCAGGCGTATCTTTTGATGTCTTGACAAAATCATCATACTCATCTTCATCAACCAGCCTGGAAGTGAAAAGAAGGTCTTTCTGCGCAGAAGCGGAGGTCAAGGAAGAACCATCATAATCAAATGTAATGGAACCGTTGCTAGTGTTGTATTTCAGATTCTTGACGGCAGTTCCTTCCAGATCATAAGGGGCACGCATGAAGAAATAAAGAGGGAAATGTTCATCATTTAATTTATCAGCATAACCCCTTTTCCACAGGCTGGTACCCACTTTCTCGAATACTCCGTCGTCAAAGGCAGAAGATTCAAAACCGCTTCCAATAGTTCTAAATGCAGCAGCTTTGAAATCCCCGTACAAATCAGCGAAATTCTCGGTATAGGCCGGAGTACCCTTCGTTGCGGGCTCTTCATAGATACCATCCAAACGGGTAATGGTCTCCTCCAGGAATAATTGGTTCCCCATACCATCATCACCAACAGGAATCGTCACTCCTTGAACGGTGGTGATCGCCTCAGATGACCTGGTGTTTGATTGAGCAAGGCGGAAAACAACCTCACCCTTTTTTGCAGTGTAGGTTGCATACTCTTTTTCAGTGGTCCGGCATCCTGCCAGCGCAGCCATCATGAGGACTGCCCATGCAAAGTAGTAAACTTTCTTCATAATACGGTCCTCCATTGACTAGAATTCAAAGTACATCTCTTCGGCTTCGGATGCCTCTGCGTCAGAATTAATGTTGTGAAGTTCATCGACCTGCATGGTTGTAAACCCTGACAAGCAGATATTCTTCTCAAGAGACATCTCGGTCACCTTCGCACTAGGCGCCTGATACTTCCGCATTTTTTGAATACGACGAAACATTTCTTAAGATATTAATAGTTTATAATCAATCAATTAAACTTTTCCTTTCATATACCAGGCCATCAAGCCAGAAAGGATTACTATATATAATTATAATAAAAATGCCCTAAATTATATACTTTATTCAAGATACAAATTTAGACCAAATCTTTCGAAATAACAAATCCTTTTGTTATTTTCTTTCGCAAAAAAGTGTATCCTCCCCTTATGTGACAGATCTTCCGACAAATAAGCCATCCCGGAGAAAAGGATGGCAACGACACTTTTATTAATTGTTCTGTCTTTTACTATCTTTCAGAAACTAAATGTTGAAAGTGCTCCAACGCCTCCGCTACCGCCTTCTCAATCTCCTCCCCCTTCAAATCCCTCGCCACCACACTTCCGTCCGGACCGAAAAGAATCACCAGCGGAATGCTGTCGATATCAAACTGCCCATCCGGGGCAGCGTCCTCGACAAACACAAACGAGGGGAAGGGAATCCCCCACTCGGGGATGGCTTCCATGGAATCGGTGATTTCGTCGCCGTAGGTGACGCCCAGAACCTTAACTGTGCCGGCGTACTTCTTATAGACGTCCTTCACATAGGGGAGCTGCTCGCGGGCTTCGTCGGACCAGGAGGCCCAGAAGAAGGCGAGGGTGTAATTGCCTTTGCCGACCTGGTCATCCCAGAGGGTGTAGGTCAGGGACACCTTGCCGGACTTGCCCATGTTGAGGAAGGCGTTTTTGAAACCGCCGGCGGGCGGGGCATCCTGGGCCTGCAGGGCGCTGCCCGTAAAAAGGGCTGCGGCCGCGAACATCGCAGCCGCCAGCATCTTGAAAGAGCGTTTCATCGCTACTTGTTCTTGGGTTCTTCAGGAGATGCGCCGGCCAGGCCTTCGGTCGGGCCTTCGACCTGATTGTTCAGGGGATTGCCCGGGGCAACCGGCTGCTGGTCCGGAACCGCGGCATCCTTCTGGGAGACGACAGGGGCAGACGAGTCAATAACGGTCGTACCCGGATTCGCGCAGCGGGGCGGATGCGGGATGATGACGACCTTGGAAGGGT
>Ga0310697_10006868_pt1 | contig 10760 bp, 5 predicted proteins | sample 172DNAGHGlowgp2_FD_203883 | JGI IMG/M metagenome (GOLD analysis project Ga0310697, IMG submission 203883) | Sheep rumen microbial communities from Palmerston North, Manawatu-Wanganui, New Zealand - 1728 DNA GHGlow gp2 (v2) (version 2) | ecosystem: Host-associated > Mammals > Digestive system >...
CAGAGCGATACGTCCGACGCTCGAATCTGTTGAAGGCAGGAGGTATGCCAGATGGACAATGGAGGATGGGAGGTGCAGGCTGCGGGATACCATACATCCTGCGGAAAGAAGCACCCGGGATGGAGAGCCGGAAAACCGGTGCCGCACTTGATGAGCGGATTACATGGCAGAACACAGCGCGTCCTATCCCCAACCTGAACTACATAGAAAACTTGTTGTACCCGCCCCATGCATGGGGATCACGGCTGCCGCATTTGGTCGTTATCCTCGCCAAACATCTTTACGCCTTAGCCGCTTACCGCCGCACGATGCCGGTCAGGGAATACATTTATTATCCAAGCCTGTTCGGCACAAAAAGTGAGTATTTCCTCTGCCCTCGCTGCGATATCACCATGGAGAGGGAATACCAATCCTATTGTGACCGCTGCGGCCAGCGCCTGGGCTGGAGATCCATCGACAAAGCGAAAGAACGCCGCAATACATTCTGAACACGCAGCACAAGGCCGGGAGATCCATAATCTCTCGGCCTTGTTATCGTTTTGGGAACTAAAGTAGTGACGTACACGCTTTTTCTGAAGTTTTGTCGAAGTTTGTCCCAAAATGGTGAGCTCATTACATTATGGAGATGAATGGATAAATAAAGAGGTGAAGACAACATAGTGGGTTCTAAGTTCGTGCAGCCTTATGTATGGTTGCAAGCTTGTCGGTCTCCCCCCCCAATATACTCCGATTATAATGATAGTTATTCCCATAAGGCAACAAATAAACATACTCACAAACACAAAGAAGGAGTAAACAAAAATGGCTATTATCCCTCCGTTTTTTATGGAAGCAGTCGTATCATTGGGTGTTGTAACTCCTGATGGAACAAAGTTTTGGATTGCTACTGGCTTTCTTGTTGGCAGAAAAGAAAAAAGCGACCCCAGCCGCTCAACTGTTTACGTTATAACAAACAAGCACGTTGTCAGCGATAAAGACTCGTTACTAGTACGTTTTAACCATTTTGGAACAGCGGGTGTTAGTGACGTGTCTTTGATTCTTAAAGATAAGAACGGAGTCAAAAACTACTCGGAGCATGTATCCTCTGCGGTTGATGTGGCTGCCGTTCAGATTCTTCCTAGAGCAATCGTTGACAAGAATCTTAGTTTGAGTTTTTTTGACTTGGATGATCACTCGCTAACACTATCTCAGATGAAAGAAACGGGAGTTGATGAAGGCAGTTTGGTCTATGCTCTCGGTTTTCCAATGAATCTTGTAGACGAGAATGTTAAAGCTCCGATTTGTCGGCTTGGATGTGTGTCAAGAGTTGCCGATGCTTTCAATCATCCTCAGACAGCAACTCAGTTCTATATAGATGCACAAACATTCCCTGGCAACTCTGGTGGTCCTGTTATCAGTCGTCCACAACAAATGTCTATTAATGGGACTCCACAAAACATGAATGCTAATCTCATTGGTATTGTAAGTGGCTACATAAGCTATAAGGAAACTCTATATAGCAGGCAGACAGGAAGATCTCGTATGATACAAGAAGAAAACAGCGGCTTGACTATTGTCCATCCAATGGATCGCATCAAAGAAGTGGTCGAAGCTGAATGGACTCGTATTGAGAAAAAGCGCTCACAGATGGCAGCCAAGTTGCCTGAAGCCGTGAATCGCAAATAAGAAGCTGGAGTATCATTCACGTCATCCGGTAACCGGCAAGCAGGGCAAGTGCGCACACACTTGCGAAAAACCGTCCGGCTCCCGCTTTGCGGGACCGGGCGGCTTCTGCTTGTTGGGGTGCTCCCCAATCCCCCGCGTCGTCGCAAGCTCCATATCCCTCGCTTCCGGCTGAAACCGAAAGCTCGCTCATTTTGCTGCTCCTCCTCTCCCCGCGCAATCCACTACGCTGGGTTTGCGCGGGGACCCCTCTTGTGCCTGCGGCGCGGCTGCGCGATTTCTGCGAAATCGCTTTTCGGGTAGCTTACCGCTGCTCCGAAGTACGTTCCCTTTGGACGGTTTTGTCCGGGGCATCCATACCCAAAATGCGGTCAATGTTGGCCTTGGCCGTCAGCAGCTCCTTCCATTCCTTGTGGGCCTGCCGGTAGTCCCCGTAGGCTGCTTTCTTGTCCGCCAGCAGTTTTGCGTACTCGGCGTTCAGCGCCTTCACGGTGGGGAGCTTCTTTACGCCCAGGGTGTCAAAATGCTTTTTCGCCGCCTGGTGCAGCAGAATGTCCGCCTCGTGTTCCGACCGGAACTTCTTGGAGTATCCGGCCTTGCGGTAGGCAATGTAAGTATCACGGGTCTTGACGTAATTGACAATCTGCGTCCGAAGGACGGCGATCTCCGCCATGCGCTTTTCCGCCGTTTTGATTTTGTCGGACAATTCGCGATATTTCGCGGAAGCGGCGTCGGTTCGCTGGGTCAAAGCTGCATAATCCATGAGATCATGATCCTGCAGGTAGGCCACGGTTTGGGCCATCTGCTTCAGATTGAACCGCTTGGCCCAATTTGCGTAACCGCCCCCTTTGCCCTTGGCGAGTTTTTCCTGAATGTCGATCAGGAGCTGATTTTTCCGTTGGGCCTGTTTCGGTGTTTTTGCCTTCCGCTTCTTCGGACTGTGCTGCCGCTCTCCGGCAATGACCGCTTTCAGCTCCGCGGCGGAATAACCGGGACCCAGGGTGTCCATGCGAACAAAGCGTTTCTGCTCTCCGCCCCGGAGGGAGAGATTCGCCGGATTGCCCTTGATCTCATATCCGGCCTTTCGGAGCAATTCCAGCAAAGCGGCAAAGCTCTCCGGCTTCTGTTTCAGCGCCTCGTCGATCACACAGCAAAGGCGCTCCCGGTGGGAAAGGCCTGCTCGGTCGCCCAGCCATTTGTTGTAGCTCTTCCCGCTGTGCTTTGGGGCCTCCACGACGGAATATCCGTTTTCGATGCACAGCGTATCGTTGATCCTGGCCAGGGCCCGGCCGCTGCCGCGGAAGTCCCGGAATTTGCGGTCGCAGTTCAGCGTGACGGCGCTGAAAACGATATGATTATGAATGTGGACCTTGTCGATGTGGGTGCAGACGATAAAGGCGTTTCCGCCCTTGGTGAAGCGCATGGCCAGCTCCCGGCCCAACCGGTTTGCCTCCTCCGGCGTGATCTCGCCGGGAGGGAAGGACTGACGCAGCTGGTAGGCGATCACATCGTCCGCACCGCGAACCCGGCCAGTTTTCTGAATGTAGAGTTTCTTCGCAAGCAGAAATTCCTTGTCCGCGATCCTGGCACTGCATTGATAGCTGGAGACAAGCTGGCCCTGGTTCGTTTTCTCCGGATTCTCCACGTAGTCGATGATGTCGCGAATGGCCGCGCCGACGCTCCGGCCTTTTCCGGTATGCAGCGCTATGAGGCGCGTGGTGGACATGGATGCTCATTCCTCCCCAACGAAAAAGCGGCCTGCCGCGCAGACTGCTAAATCTGTATTTTCGTCTTTTCGCTCAGTTATGGAGTAGCGTCTTCAACGCCATATTCGCCCGCTGCAAGCCTCCCAACAGCTTCGCCGCAAGCATCGGCAGGCCGATGGGACTGACCGCCAGGGCAAAGCCCAGGAGTATCAGACCGTTTTTGACCGACGTGGTAAACAGGACGATCACGGCCAGGAGGCCGAGGACGCTGCTGGCGATCTGCCAGAGGAATACGGTGCGGGAGAACAGGGCGGCACAGAGCCAGACCAGCAGGGAGATCACCAGTGTGATCGGTATGATAAGGATTCTCAGAACGGTTTTCATGGGGCAGCCTCCTTTCCTATGCTCTACCGGCATTATATAGACTTGGGGCTATACCGCAAGGATACGGCGAGCGGGGCGACAGTTGATTGCTGCCGCCCCGTCTATTATCGGATCAACGCCAGCTTGGAAAGGATCACGTCGGCGGCCTCCAGCAGTCTGTCATATTCCGCTCGCAGGCTTTCAAGATCGGCGTCGTAGATACGGGCTGTTTCGTGCACCCGCTTGGTGAGCTGGTTAAGGTTATTGCTTGACCGGCGCAGAAGCACGGTCAGCTCCCGCAGCTCCGGAAGGTCCAGGTTCACCACATACCCGTCAATGGCGATCTTCCGCAGATATGCACCCATATTGCCGGTGCCGAGTTGGTCCATCTTTGCATGGATCTGCTCTTTTTCTTTCGGCGTAACGTAGAACACGACGCGCTCCGGACGTTTGCGTTTTTTCACAATTCCGGCTCCAGGAAATTCGCCGAATTATTCGGCGAATTTTTTTGAAGAGGTCTTTTGAGTTTTTCCATGATGGAGGGTTTGCCGGCAGCTTTGTTTTCTGCCAGCTTTTCTTTTTCCTGTGCCTGGGCCCTCCGCGTTCCTCGCACAAACAGATCGACCAGACCGGGGTTCACTTTGTCCACCACCAGAAAGCGGTTGTTGTCCGCACTGCCGTCGATCCGATCCTCAAAGATGGGGACGGACATAGCCCAATCCTTATTCGCTTCTGAAATGCGGCCGTCATGTCCTTTGTGTAGAACGGTGATAGCCAGAACGTAGAGCGTACGCTCATAGCCAAAAGCATCCGCTACCTGCTGCACCGCTGCTGCCGTGTCCAGTCGATGCTCGGAATAGTGCCCGCCAATTGCCTGCTCAATGGCTTCTTTGCAGGCCAGATTCAGTTTCCGAGATAACCGATACTTGTCCAGTTCGCCGTTTTCCATGGCGTATTCCTGCGGATAGAGATAGACCGGAATTTTCGTCATAAGAATTCCTCCATCGTTTTCGTTTTTTGCTTTGTGTTGGTTCTCTGCGGCAGGGGCTGCTTCAGCCGCTCCAGGATGGAGGGCTTGTCCCGTTTTTCCAACGCCTGCTCCGGCTGGGGGCGGCCGCCGTTGAGATTGAGCTGCAGGTCCAGCTCCACCAGCCGCGCCGTCTTTGCGGTCAGCTCCGCATCATAGGGGAAGGGTTTTCCTACCTCGGCCTGGGCCGCCTCCTGCTGCTTATACAGATTGTCCAGCTGATTCTGCACCGCCTTCAGACGATCCGGCATCTTCGTCAGGGCGTTGTCGATGCGGGTCAGGTTGCCCCTGGGGTCCTCGCCCAGCTCCACGCGATGGGACATTTCTCCCTTGAGGGTCAGGATGTAGCCCGAAATGAAGCCGCTGAACTCCACGGACATGGTAAAGCCTCGGTAGCTGCTGATCTCCGCCGACTGACCGACCTTCACTTCCTTGGCAGCGTCGATCAAAGCGGCACCGGCGTTTTCTTTGTCAGTCAGAGTGTCGCCCCGGATCTGCATTCCGATGAAGCTCTCCTGGGGTAGCGGGTGATCCGCAAGCGTTTTCATGTCCGCCTCAAAGCCCCGGATATACCCCTTGTTCTGCTCGATCTGCTCCGGGAAGTATTTGAGTAGCTGATCCTCCAGACGGTACTGCTTGCTCTGATGGTCCGCCTTCATGATCTTGAGCTTGGACACCTCCACGTCCAGGTCCATGCGTTCCTTGATGCGGGGGTCTCCGGCGCACAGGGCCTTGATCTCCGCAAAGGAGAGGGCGGTTTCGTCGATGTCCTCGCAGGAGCGGACCGGGGATTTGCTGGTCATGATTTGGCTGATGAACTTCTGCTTGTTTTCCACCGTCTGCCAGAGGTAGGCGTCGAAGGTCCCCTCCGTAACATAGCGGCAGACGTGAACAAGCGGATTTGTATTTCCCTGGCGCTCGATGCGGCCTTTCCTCTGGGTGAGATCGCGGGGCCGCCAGGGACAATCAAGGTCATGGAGTGCAATGAGCCGGTCCTGCACGTTGGTCCCGGCTCCCATCTTCTGTGTGCTGCCGATCAGGACGCGCACCTGGCCGGAACGCACCTTGGCGAACAGCTCCCGCTTCCGCACCTCGGTGTCCGCATCATGGATAAAGGCGATCTGATCCGGGCGCATCCCGCCCGCGATGAGCTTTTGCCGAATGTCCTCGTAGATGGTGAAGGAGCGCTCCTTCGTTTCTTCCAGGGGGACGAGGGTTTCCAGCGCGTGGATCTCCGGGTTATCCAGCTTGCTGCCCTCCAACTTTGCCGCCATGGGCTCCGTGACCGTTCTCCCCTTGGGGGTGGAAATGTCGCAGAAGACGAGCTGGGTCAGCTTCTTATCCTCGCCCTCCCGCCAGAATTGCAGGATGTTCCCCACGCACTGATTGACTTTGGTGCACTCCTCGTCGGGGAGCATGGGATTGATGATCCGCTGGTCCAGGCCCAGCTTCCGCCCGTCCGAGGTGATCTTCAGCATATTGTCCTCGTGGGCGTCCACCGCGCCGCTGTGTACCCGGCTGGCCCGTTCCGACAAGGCCTTGACCATCTCCTTCTGCATCTCCGTGGGCTTGGATACGAAATTATGGAACTCCACCTCCGGGGTGGGAAGATGGAGCTGGTCCGCGGTCTTGATATCCGCCACTTCCTTGAACATGGTCATCAGCTCAGGGAGATTGAAGAACTTGGCGAAGCGCGTCCTTGCGCGGTAGCCGGTACCCTCCGGGGCCAGCTCCAGTGCCGTGGTTGTCTCCCCGAAGCGGGAGGCCCAGCAATCGAAGTGGCCCATGCCCATTTCCTGCAGTCGGTCATACTGTAAATAACGCTGGATGGTGTAAAGCTCCGTCATGGAATTGCTGACTGGGGTGCCGGTGGCGAATACCACGCCGCGCCCGCCGGTCAGCTCGTCCATATACCGGCATTTGGCGAACATATCTGAGGACTTCTGCGCGTCGGAGGTGGACAGTCCCGCCACGTTCCTCATCTTTGTGAAGAGAAACAGATTCTTGTAATTGTCGCTTTCGTCCACGAACATCCGATCCACGCCCAACTGTTCAAAGGTCACGACATCGTCCTTTTTACTGCTGTCCTGGAGCTTTTTCAGCCTCGCCTCCAGGTTCTTTTTCGTGCGCTCCAGCTCCTTGATGGTAAAGCGTTCGCCATTGTTTTCCTTGACTTCCTCAATGCCGTTGGTGATTTCTTCGATCTGTTCCTCAATAAGCCGCATCTGCCGTTCCGGGCTGATAGGGATCTTCTCAAACTGCGAGTGCCCGATGATGACGGCGTCGTAATCTCCGGTGGCGATCTTGGCGCAGAACTTCTTGCGGTTATGCTTCTGGAAGTCTTTTTTTGCGGTGACGAGGATGTTGGCGGAGGGATAGAGCCGCAGGAACTCCGCCGCCCATTGGTCGGTCAGGTGGTTGGGTACGACGAAGATGGATTTGCTGCAGAGGCCGAGACGCTTGGATTCCATGGCGGCGGCGATCATTTCAAAGGTCTTGCCCGCGCCTACTTCGTGAGCCAGGAGCGTATTCCCGCCATAGATAACGTGGGCGATGGCGTCCCGCTGATGGGGCCGCAGGGTGATCTCCGGATTCATGCCGGAAAAGACGATGTGGCTGCCGTCGTACTCGCGGGGCCGGGTGCTGTTCATTTCCTCATTGTACTGCCGCACCAGCACCGTCCGCCGTTCCGGGTCCTTCCAGATCCAGTCCTTGAAAGCGTCCTTGATGAGCTGCTGCTTTTGCGCAGCCAGGGTGGTTTCCCTGGCGTTGAGGACGCGGCGCTCCTTGCCGTCCGGGTCGGTGACGGTGTCGTAGATGCGGGTGTCCCGGAGGTTCAGAGCGTCCTCCAAAAGCCGGTAGGCGCTGGCCCGGTCCGTGCCGTAGGTGGTAAAGGCGGCGATATTGTTATAGGGGATATTGCTCTTGCCCTCGATCTGCCACTCCGCCGTGTAGGGGGAATAATGGACCTGGATTCGCCGCTGCAGGTAGAAGGGCGTGTCGAAGGTGTCGTACATGAACTCCTGGATATAAGACTTGTCGATCCAGGTAGTACCCAGGCGTACTTCGATCTCCGAAGCGTCCAGGTCTTTCGGTTGGGCTTGCTGCAGCGCCTCCACGTTGACCTGGAACTCCGGGTACTGTTCCGCAGCTCTTTCCGCCTGCCGCAGCTTCCGGCGTACGTTGCCGGAAAGATATTCGTCGGCGGTCTGCCAGCCCTGATTCCATTGCTCGCCGCCCTCGGCATAGTCGAAGGGGCCGGTGGCCGGGTCTTTGAACAGGACGCCCCGCAGGTCTTCCACGATCTGCGGGATCTTCTCCTGACCGCCCAAGAGGGAGGCCATGAAGGGGAGGTCCACGCAGGCTTTTTCCCCGATGGATACGCCCAGGGCTTCCACGGCGGTGTCCACATGATCGACGCTGTGGGATTGCTTGATGGTGCGCTTGGTGAAGAAGTCCGCTTTGCGCTCCAGCTCCCCGTTTTCATCCAGGACCTCCAGGGAGCAGAGCAGATAATAGCTGTCGTCGTCGGCAAAAGCCAGACGGTTGCCTCTGTCGTTGATGAGGCCATATTTCTCGGTGAAGGCGTCGTAAAGCCGGTTCAGTTCCGCTTGCTTCTCCGCCAGAGTGCTGTCCGGGGTGTATTCGTCCATTTGAAGGTCGATCAGCTCCCGCACACAGTCCCGCAGCTCCACCATGCCCTTGACGCGATCCCTGGCGGTGGCGTTCAGGTCGGGCTTCACCATGATGCTGTTTTCCCGGTAGTACACTTCGCCGTCCACCACGGTGAAGGAATAGTTTTTCACGTTCGGGTCTGCCGGCAGCGTTTCCGTGACTGCTTCTCCCTCGCCCAAATCCGGCAGTTCCGCTTCCGTATAAGTGCCGCGGATGTACTGGATAGCGTCGTGAAGCTGGTCGCCCAGCTCCAAGCCCGCGATAGGCAACACGGTGAAGTCCTGGTGGCCGTATTGCGTACTGTCCGAGGACTGGCGGCCCAGGATCATCTCCGGGTGATCCACGAAATATCTGTTGATGGCAAATCCGTCGTCGTTTTGGCCCAGCTGGACCCATTCAGGCTCAATGTCGATGGGATGATCCCGCTTTTGCAAGAAGATGATGTCGGATACCACGTCCGTCCCAGCGTTGGCCCGGAACGCGTTGTTGGGGAGGCGGATCGCGCCAAGAAACTCCGCCCGCTGGGCCAGATACTTCCGCACGGCGGTGTCCTTGGCATCCAGGGTATAGCGGGAGGTCACAAAGGCCACCACACCGCCGGGACGCACCTGATCCAGCGCCTTTGCGAAAAAGTAGTTGTGAATGGAAAAACCGAGCTTGTTGTAAGCCCGGTCGTCCACCTGGTAATTGCCGAAGGGTACGTTGCCCACGGCGAGGTCGAAGAAGTCCCTGCGGTCTGTGGTCTCAAAGCCCGCCACGGTGATGTTGGCTCTGGGATAGAGCTGCTTGGCGATGTGCCCGCTGATGCTGTCCAGCTCCACACCGTAGAGGCGGGAATCCTTCATGCTCTCTGGGAGTATCCCGAAGAAATTGCCGATGCCAGCGGAGGGTTCCAGAATATTGCCGCTCTGAAAGCCCATATTGCCGACGGCCTCGTATATGGCGCGAATCACGGTGGGCGTGGTGTAATGGGCGTTCAGGGTGGAAGCACGGGCGGCAGCGTATTCCTCCGGCGTCAGCGTTGCATACAGCTCCTTGAACTCGTCGGACCACTTATCCTTGCTTTCATCAAAGGCGTCTACAAGTCCGCCCCAGCCCACATAACGGGATAAGGTTTCCTGTTCCTCCGGGGTCGCCTGTCTGCCGTCGAATTCCAGTTCTTTCAGGAGGTTGATGGCGTCCATGTTGGCCCGGAATTTTGCCTTGGGGCCTCCTTCCCCCAGGTGATCGTCGGTGATGCGGTAATTTTCCGCCGGAGGCAAAAATGGCGCAGGCGCGGGCGGCTCCGGCTGGCCTACTTCCTGGGCAACTTGTTCTGCATCGGATATAACCTGCTGGATGAAGGGGTCCCGGTCCAGGGCCTCCGGGTCCACTACTTCGCCGTCCACGATCCCAGCCTGGGCCAGACGTTCCCGGATGGCGATTGGGTCCACGTCATCCATGCGGTCATATTCTTCCTGGGTATAGAACTGCTCCGCCTTGATGAGCTGGGCGATCCGGCGCTGGACCTTGGCCCAGGACAGGATGACTTCATCTCCAGGCTGGCCTTCTCTGCCTGCATAGCTGATGTGCAGAGGCTGGGAAACATCGGTTCCGTAATACTGCGCGGCCAGCCATGCCGCTGTTTCCTTCTCCCGCCCATGCTCGTTCATATAGCGAACTACGGCCCGCTTTGTTTCAATGTCCGGGAACATAGTGCGAAGATGCTGGTCGATGTCCTCCTGGGTCAGCTTTGGCGATGGGGGCTGCTGCGCCAGTCCCTCTGCAAGCAGAGGGGTTTCTCCTGCCGCTTCTTTCGTGTTAGCTACATGGGTTCTTTCCCATTCTGCTTTGGCCTCCGGGGTCAGATAGCGGTCCTTCGCCATAAGCGTGTCGATCCGCTTGGCGACCTTCGCCCAGGAAAGGCTTGCAACCGGCGCATCCGGCTTTTGCAGCACAAGCCCTTTCGGACTGTGATCCTCCCAACTGTGGAAGTTGTGGGACACGGTGCTGTTTCCGCCGCCTGTGCCGTATTCGTTTTTCAGGAAATCCGCCTTTTCCCTGGACGTATGCTCCTGCTCCCAGAAGGAATAGATACGGCCCGCCGCTCCTTCTACATTGCCGCCGCGGGCAAGCGTGGCGTCGATTTCGTCCTCCGTGATGAAAGAGGAGACGTTGGGCACCTCTATCATGTCGGATGCGTACTCCCGGCGAGGCAGCGACAGCTCCGAGACCGTACGCAGCACTCGATCCGGACGATAGAAGCGGAAGCGCATCAGTTCTGAATCCTGCATCCATGCCGCTGTGAACGCTTCCAGCTCAGTAAAAAAGGTCTGACGGGCATCCTG
>Ga0310697_10006873_pt1 | contig 10757 bp, 10 predicted proteins | sample 172DNAGHGlowgp2_FD_203883 | JGI IMG/M metagenome (GOLD analysis project Ga0310697, IMG submission 203883) | Sheep rumen microbial communities from Palmerston North, Manawatu-Wanganui, New Zealand - 1728 DNA GHGlow gp2 (v2) (version 2) | ecosystem: Host-associated > Mammals > Digestive system >...
GCATGGTCCAGGGCGTCGAGGAAGATGAATCCTCCGCGGAAGCCCAGGGCTCCGATGACACCCAGGTTGACCTGGAAACCGGTGCTGTAGGTGACAGCCTCCTCCTTGCCCACGAATTTCGCGAGCTTGGCCTCGAGTTCCTCATGGATGTCGAGGGTGCCGTTGAGGAAACGGCTGCCGGAGCAGCTGGTGCCGTATTTTTCGATCGCTTTGATGGCGGCCTCCTTGAGGCGGGGGTCGTCCGAGAGTCCGAGATAGGAGTTCGAGCCGAACATCAGGACCTTGCTGCCGTCAGCCATGGTGACGATCGGGTCCTGGCCGGAGGAGATGGGGCGGTAGTAGGGGTAGATCCCCGCAGCCCTAGCCTCGACTGCGCGCGTATCCTTGGCGCAGAGCTCGTTCAGGATTTTTTTCATTCGTTACGGTTTAATCAATTAGTACAGGATGCAAAGATACACATTTTCCTTAATATCCAACATTTCCTGGCCATTCCACCCACCTTCCGGACCGCTGGCGCGTGCCGGTTCGGAACGTGCATAACGTCCCGAATTTCCGGACGTTATGCACGTTTTCGGCCGTTTTCGTGCACAACGTCCGCGATTCAGGGACGTTGTGCACGGCCGGCAGCTCCGAGACCTTTGTCCCGGAGACCGGATACGGACCGAAAACGCGCCGGCAGGATTTGGACGGGTGCGGGCAATCCGCTATATTTGCAGGACTATGTATTATGTCTCCAAAAAGATCCGCATCGCCGCGAGCCACCACCTGGAAGTGGACTACCCCACCAAGTGCGCCCGGCCGCACGGACACAACTACGAGATCGAGGTCTTCTGCAAGGCCCCGGGGCTCGACGCCAACGGGATGGTCGTGGACTTCAAGACCATCAAGGAGCGCGTGACCGACAAGCTCGACCACCGCGACCTCAACGAAGTCCTGCCCTTCAACCCCACGGCGGAGAACCTCGCCCAGTGGATCTGCGACCAGATCCCGCACTGCTACAAGGTCATCGTCCGGGAGACTTCCGACAACACCGCAACCTTCGAGCTATGATCACAGAAGAACAAGCCAAGCAGCATATCCGCGAACTCCTCGAGTTCATCGGCGAAGATCCGGGCCGCACGGGCCTGCTGGAGACCCCGGACCGCATGATCCGGATGTTCGGCGAGATGTTCCGCGGCTACGACCCGGCCCAGGCGCCGGTCGTGACCACCTTCCCCAACGGCCAGGACGGCATCATCTACGACGACATGGTCGTGGACACGGGCCCCTTCTACTCCGTGTGCGAGCACCACTGCCGCACCTTCTTCGGCGAATACTGGTTCGCCTACCTGCCCAACCCGAAGGGCCGGATCCTTGGGCTGAGTAAGATCGGGCGCGTGGTGGACTACTGCTCCGCCCGCCTGCAGGTCCAGGAGCGCCTGGTCCACGACGTGGTGGAGATGCTCACCGAGGCGCTCGGGACGGAGAATCCGCCGCGCGGCATGGCGCTGATGATGCGCGGCCGCCACATGTGCAAGGAGAGCCGCGGCGTGCGGAAGAGCGGCGTGATGACCTCCACCTACCTCACCGGCACCTTCCGGTCCAACGCGCAGACGCGCAACGAGTTCCTTTCCTATATCAACAGTACCAGCCATGTATAGGGTCAAGAAGACGCTGGAGGTCTCGGCCAGCCACCATATCTCCTTCGCCGGCGGCACGCAGACGGAGCCCGACCACGGCCACAACTGGAAGATTACCATCTACTGCGCGGCGGAAGAGCTGGACGCCGACGGGATGGTGGTCGATTTCTGCGAGATCGAGCGCCGCATCTGCGGGGCGCTCGACCACCGCGACCTCAACGAAGTCCTGCCCGTCAACCCCACCACCGAGAACCTCGCCCGCTGGATCTGCGACCAGATCCCGCAGTGCTACAAGGTCGAGGTGGAGGAATGCCCGGGCAACGAAGCCTCCTACGAACGATGAAGATCGCCGTCATCGGCGGCGGGGCGGCCGGCTGCTTCTGCGCCATCGGCGTGAAGCGGGCCCGGCCGGACGCCGACGTGACCGTCTTCGAAGCCGGGCCCAGGCTGCTGGCCAAGGTGGCCGTGACGGGCGGCGGGCGGTGCAACCTCACCAACAGTTTCCGCGACGTGGCGCTCAGCGGGCGCGCCGAGCCCGGGCTGATGCGGCTCGAGGAGGTGTATCCCCGCGGCGCGCAGCTGATGCGCCGCGCCCTGCGGGTGCTCAGCCCGGCCGACACGCAGCGTTGGTTCGAGGCGGAGGGTGTGCGGCTTATCACGCAGCCCGACCAGTGCGTCTTTCCGGTCAGCCAGGACGCCATGCAGATCGTCCGCACGTTGGAGCGCGGGTTGCGGGAGGCCGGGGTGCGCGTCGTGTGCAACGCCCCGGTCGAGCGCATCGAGGCGCTGCCGGACGGGGGATTTGAACTGACGGGCTCGGGGGATATGCCCCCGTATGACAGGATCATCGTAACCGTGGGCGGGAGCTCGCAGCAGAAGCTGCAGCGCCTGCTGCCGGAAAGCGTGGAAGTGACCCCGTGCGTGCCTTCCCTTTTCACCTTGAAAATCCCCGACGCGGGCCTGCGGGCCCTGATGGGGACCGTGGTGGAGCAGGCGGCGCTCTCGCTCGCCGGCACGAATTTCCGCTCCCGCGGCACGCTGCTGCTCACCGACTGGGGCGTGAGCGGCCCGGCGACGCTCCGCCTGAGTTCCTACGCCGCGCGCCATCTGGCCGGCTGCCAATACACCGGGACCCTGCATATCAACTGGCTGGACGCCACTGAGGCGGAGGCCCGGGCGTGGATCGCCGCGGCCGCAGCGGGCGACGCCCGCAAACAGGCCGCCTCCACGCCGCCGCCCGGCATCACCGCCCGGCTCTGGCGCCACCTGCTGGGACGCGCCGGCCTGCGCGAAGACCTCCGCTGGGCCGAGCTCGGCGGCAAGGGCGCAGCCCGGCTTGCCGCCACGCTCACGGCCGACGCCTACCCGGTCGCCGGCCGCGCCCGTTTCAAGGAAGAATTCGTGACCTGCGGGGGCGTCGCCCTGACGGGCATCTCGATCAACACCTTGGAGTCCAAACTTTTCCCAGGCCTGTTCTTCGCCGGCGAGGCGCTGGACCTGGACGCCGTCACCGGCGGCTTCAACCTCCAGGCCGCCTGGTCCACCGCGGCCGTCGTCGCCGGCGCCCTGGCCGCTTCCGACGCGGCATAAGCCGCTGCAAAGCCCCGCGCCCATTCTCCCTCCTCCTCCGGGACTGCCCTGGTTCCCCCTGAAACTTCGCCCCGACACCGCCGACCGTTCACAACGTCCCTGAAACGCGGACGTTGTGAACGTTTCAGGCCCTTTTCGTGCATAACGTCCCGGTTTTTCGGACGTTGTGCACGCCCAACGGGTCAGATGCCGTCCAGAAGTCGTGCTGCAGTATCATATGAGAGTCCGGTTACACGCGCCAGCTGGTTGACCTGGCAGCCAAAGCGGAAGCGGAGTTGCCGCAACATCTCGGGTTGTTCCGTTTCGGACAGGTCTTCAAATCCGGATTTGCCGAATAGGGTCCGGCACAGGTCTGGCAGTACGGAAAGGATGGTCTGATCCCGGAACGAAGGAAGCTCTGATCCGCCGGCGCCGATGCGTCTTTTTGCCTTGGAGGAATTGACCAGAAAGTAGTTCATCCGCCTAGGTGTTTGGAACCGTTGCTCCACATACTTGATATTCAAATAGGAAGAGGGGAGGATGTAGCCCTCGTCACAGAGCGTCCAGTGATCCGGAAGTTCGCAGGCGCAGTGGAGAATGCGCCTTTTGGAACGGATGGACAGTGCTCCGAGAGGCCGGCCTTTCTTCGGAGCGGGGTTGAAGAAAGCGTCGCCGCTTCCCCACGGATATTGGGATGCATGAAGGCAGATATTGGCCACTACACTATTCATCTGCACATAGGCGATGGCTCTCTCCAGCGATTCCTGTCCGTCATCTTCCGGGATCTCCTGCAGATCAAGGTCATTGTCGCGGAGATGCTCCTGCAATCCATACTTGCGCTGCAGGTATCGGGAATAGCGGGCTTTGAACCCATGGATAAAGGCCAGGACATCCTCTCGGGTCCCATACAATACGAAATGTACGTGATTGGACATCAGGATAAAGGCGAGGACAACCACCCGGGACCGGGATACCTGCACAGCGACATAATTCATCCCCACTTTGAAATCTTCCATCTCCCGGAACCAAAGACCATCCTCCAGATGGTCCGTGGTCACTAACCAGACTTTCTTCATGTATTTCATAGTCGTTCGTTTTTCACAAATATAGCGGAATGCGTCTTCCCTTCCAAATCCTGTCGGCGTTTTTTCCCCGTTATTCTGCGTTAAGGTCTTCCCCTTTTTTGTGGGCCCGGGTGGGTCTCACACATCCGGGACCGTGCATAACGTCCCTGAAACGCGGACGTTGTGAACGAAAATGGCCGAAAACGTGCATAACGTCCATGATTTTCGGACGTTGTGCACGCTTCAGGCCGAGTTGAAGGGAGGATCAGTCTATCTTGTAGGTCTTGCCGTTGATGGTGATGCTCTTGACTTTCTCGCCGTTGACGGTGATGGTGCCGTCCTTGGAGAGCTTGACGCCGGGCATCTTCCCGAGGAGCGCCTCTACGTCGGGGTTCCCCCGGGTCGTGACCTCGATGATGGTCCCGTCGAAATCGTATTTTTTCTTGCTCTCCGTCCGGTTGAGGACCGAGATGCCGGCGATGTCCCCGGGCGCGATGGAGCGGAAGGCCGATCCGTCGTCGACCAGCGTGCCGTCGATGACGTAGCGGAACTGTCCGTAGGTGTTCAGCTGTTTCTGCAAGGCCCCGGATTTCATCAGGGAATCGGCCTGGATGCGGAATCTGTCGGTCTGCTGGCGGAGACGTTCCAATTCTTCCTTGGAGAAGAAGTCCCCGGAGAAGGAGATGACGGAAGGGCCCGTGGTGATGGAGTGGACCGTCACGGCCTTGCGGCCGGAGCCGGTCGTGGAGATCTTGTAGTCGCGGATGGTCTTGCCCTTGAGCTGGCTGCCGTCGAACTTGTCGACGGTCACGTTGTCGATGACATAGAGGGTCTGCTGCGCGCTGAGCGCAAGCGGGGCGAGGAGCAGGAGAAGGAAGAGGATGATGTGCTTGTTCATGATGGATGCTTGTTAAGGGTTGAGGGCGACCAGGTCGAAGGAGGAGCCGCCGTCCAGCGGAGTCAGCAGGAAGGATGCCGTGGTGCTGTCGCTGAAACGGGCCGTCATCACGAAGCCGTCGCCGACGGGCAGGAAATCGTAGCTTTCCGCGCCGGCCGGGTCGAGCCCGGAGATGAACTGCACCTGGCGCAGGAGCTCCGTAGCGTCGGGTGCGGCCGGTTGGGGGGCGTCGGGCCGGCGGGTCAGCAGGAAGACGCCCGTGAGGACGGCGGCGAGACCCGCGGCGGCGACGCCCCAGCGCCGCACGCTCCGCCTGCGCGCATGGCGGAGGATGCGGTCGAATTCGTCGCCGGCGTCGGGAAGCGCGGGCAGCGGCTGCGCCGCCAGCGCTTCCGAGAGCCGGCCGACGGCGGGGTGGGAAGCTGCGAGCTCCCTTTCTTCCGGGACGGAGGTCTCGGCCTCCAGGAACCTGTTCAGTAAGTTATTGTCAATCATTGCTAGAAAGCCTTGTAGAATTCGTTGATGATCTGCTTGCGGGCGGAGGAGACGGCGCTCTTGACGCTGCCTTTGGGCCGTGCGGTCACGGCGGCGATTTCGTCGAGGGACATTCCGGCGGCGCGCAGCTCCAGCAGGCGCCGGGTGCCGGCCGGGATCCGCGCCAGGGCCCGCTCGACCCGGCGGCGGTCCTCCTCGGCGTCGAGCGCGCCGGAAGCGGTCTCCGGGGCCGGAAGCGAGGCGGGCAGCGGAGCGGCCCCGCCCTGGCCCCGCTCCCGGCGGAGGAGCGACACGCAGAGGTTGCGGGTCACGCGGGACGCCCAGGCCTCCGCGTTGAGGACTTCGGCGCCTCCGTTCAGCGCCGTCCAGAGGCGCAGGAGGACCTCCTGCACGATGTCCTCCGCGTCGGTCCGCAGGCCGGAGGCTCGGATGAATTTCCGGGCCAGGGCGAGGACCCTGGGGCGCACGGCGGCGAGTTCTGTGTCGAAATCCTTTTGCATACTCACCCTTAAAGACGCAAAAACCGTGAAAAGTCAATCAAATAATCCTTATATTTCGAAAATTTTTCGCCCATGAAGAAGTTCCTCCTCTGGCTGCTGGCCATCGTGCTGGTGCTCGCCGCCGTCGTCGCCCTGGTTTGGGGCGGCGAAATCCGCACCATTTCCTCGCTCCGCAGCGTGGACGGCAATCCCTACCTGTATGAAATGACGTACAAGGCCTCCTACGACCTGGATGACATGATCGCCAAGGAAGTGGACACCAACGCCGAACTGCTGGACTACGTCGTCAAGCGGATCGGCAAGGGCATCCCCATCAAGATGAAGAGCTCCCAGGTGGCTGACGAGAACGGCGAACTGGAGACCATCCACTGCACGAGTTTCCAGGCCCTCGACGCCGACGGCGAGGGCTACCTGTTCGGGCGCAACTACGACTATTTCAAGAACCCGACCCTGGTCACGCACTCCTATCCGAGGGAGGGCTATGCCTCCCTGGCCGTCACGGACATGTCCCACCTCGGCTACGGCCTGGAGAAGCTCCCGACGACCTTTATGAAGAAGGTCTCCGCCCTGGCCGCCATTTACGCGCCGGTGGACGGCATCAATGAGAAAGGCCTCTGCATGTCCATCATGGCCCTGCCCCACCAGGCGTCGCAGCAGGACACGCCCAAGCCGGATGTGGGCACCTCCGCCATCATCCGCCTGGTGCTCGACCGCTGCGCCACGGTGCAGGAGGCGCTGGACCTGATCGCCTCCGTGGACGTGCGCCACGACGCGACCGTCGGTTCCGGCTACCACTACATGATCGCCGACGCGGCCGGAGACTGCGTCGTGGTCGAATTCGACCGCGAAGACGGCTGGAAGACGATGCTCGTGCGCAAGCCCGCCGGGCAGAACGCGATGGCGGTGACCAACCACCTCCTCTCCCCGAAGTATTACTCCGAAGAGCCCGACATCTACGTGGGCAATCCCCACAGCCAGAGCTGGTGGCGCTACAAGACCATCTGCGCCTTCCTCGAGGAGCACAACGGCATCCTGACGCAGGACCAGGCGCAGGAAGGCCTGGCCCTGGTCCACTGGAAAGACCTGCCCCTGCCCAACGGCCACGTCGAGGACACCCAGTTCAGCAACGTCTACGACCAGTCCGCGCTGACCCTGCGCCTGCGCAACTGGAACGACTTCGAGACCACGGAGTCCTTCTCGCTGAAGCGGAAATAATCAAACCTTCTTGCGTACGCCGCGCACGGCCTCGGCCGCGAGCGGGTCGTCCGGCCAGGCGTGGCGCGGATAGCGGCGGCGCAGCTCCTTGCGAACCTCGAAATAGGTCCCGGACCAGAAGCTCCGCAGGTCGGTGGTGAGCTGGACGGGTTTGAAGCCGGGGGAGAGGAGTTCCATCAGCACCGGCCGCCGGCCGTCGTCCACCCGCGGGGTGTCCACCAGGCCGAAGCATTCCTGCAGGCGCACGCGCAGCACGGGCGCCTCGGCGCCCTGGCGGTACTCCAGGCGGATGCGGCTGCCCGTCGGGACGGCGATGTGCGTGGGGGCCAGCCGGTCGACGGCCTGCTGCTGCGCGAAGTCCAGCAGGCTCCAGAGGGCTGCGCACAGGTCAATCTTCTTGAGCTCAGCGACCGTGGTGGCGCGGCCGATGAAGGGCGGCAGCCACTGCGGGGCGGCGGCCAGCACGGCCTCCGTGGCGAGATCCGGCAGGTCCAGCTCCGGGTGCCACGCGGCGACGGCCGCCACGCGCCGCTGGAGGTTCCCGACTTCGTCGGAGAAATCCAGCATCGACGTTCCCTCCTTCTGCGCGGCCTCGCAGATGACGCGCGTCAGCTCCTCGCGTACCCCCTCCGAGAGGGGACGGGCGTCCACCAGCAGGCTGCCGATGCGCCGCTCGCGCCGGGCTGCCGCGGCGCCTGCCTTGCCGTCCCAGGCCACGCGGTCGCGGGTGCGGATCAGCGCGGGGACATCTTCCGGGTCCAGGGGAGCGGCGAGCCAGATGCGGCCCAGGGCGCCAGGCCGCACGCTCAGGCTGGCGACGGCCAGCCAGTCGCAGGCGGCCAGCGCATCCTGCGGATCCACGGCCGCCAGCTCGCCCGTCGCCAGCTGGAAGCGGCCGGGGCCGTCGCCGCGTGCCTTCGCCACCCGCTCGGGGTAGGCGGCGGCGAGCAGCCGTCCGACAAGATAAGGGTCCGGGGCGCCGCCCGCCGGGGAATCCCCGGGGCGCTGGGGGCCGGTATTGCCCCTGGCGGAGGCGTATTGGTCTGCGATGGTGAGGATGCGGGACCAGCGGCCGCCGCGGCTGCTCCGGCGGGCGGCGCGCAGCGCGTCGAGCCGCATGGTGAGCGCGGCATCGTCTGTCGACGCCGCCAGCGGATCCTTCTCTTCGAGCAACGCGGCGATATCGGCGGCCAACGCACGTTCCTGCGGACCGTCGGCGCCCAGGAGCAGCTGCGCGATGCGCGGGTGGCAGGGCAGGGCTGCGAGGTCGCGTCCGTGGCGCGTGATGCGCCCGTCCGCGTCCACGGCGCCCAGCAGCTCCAGCAGCCGCGACGCCTGCGCGAGGTGCGCGGCGGGGGGCGGCGTGAGCCAGGCGAGCCGCTCCGGGTGCGGCTCGCCCCAGGCCGCCGCATCCAGCACGGTTCCCGCCAGGTCGGCCTCCAGGATCTCCGGGACACGGGTCGCCGCCATCCGGGCCTCGGTTCCGCGACCCCAGAGCCGGTAGCACACGCCCGGGGCCACACGTCCCGCGCGTCCGCTCCGCTGGTCGGCCATGTCGCGGCTGATCCGAACGGTCTCCAGGCGGCTCAGGGCGTTCTGCGGATCGAAGACCATCCGCCGGCAGAACCCTCCGTCCACCACGACCCGGACGCCCTCGATGGTCAGGGAAGTCTCCGCGATCGGCGTGGCCAGCACCACCTTGCGCGCTCCGGGCGCGGAAGGCGCGATGGCCGCCCGCTGCTGCTCCGGAGGCAACATGCCATATAATGGGAAGATGGAAATCCGCCCGGAACCCCTCCCGTCATTTGCCGTTTTGACCTTCTCGTCTCTCGTCGGTCTGACCTTCCCGTCATTCGCCGGCCTAACTATCCCGTCATTCGCCGGCTTGACCGGCGAATCTCCCGCCGCTGCGCCGATCCCCTCCAGCAACTCCGCGCAGCGCCGGATCTCCGCCTCGCCGGGCAGGAACGCCAGGACGTCCCCCTCGTGTTCGCGCAGCGCCACGCGCACCCAGTGCGCCACGCGCTCGGCGACATTCTCCTGCGAGGCCTCTTCGGGGGTATGCCGGATTTCCACGGGGAACATCCGCCCAGCGCTCTCGATGAGCGGGGCGTCCAGCGCCCGGCACAACGCCTCCGTGTCGATCGTGGCCGACATCAGCACGATCCGCAGGTCCGGCCGGAGGAGTTGCTGCGCCTCGCGCGTCAGCGCCAAGGCCACGTCGCTCGCGAGGCTCCGCTCATGGAACTCGTCGAAAATCACCACGCCTACGCCTTCCAGCGCCGGGTCGTCCACCAGCATCCGGGTCAGGATGCCCTCGGTGACCACCTCGATCCGCGTCGCGGAACTCACGCGGCTCTCGAAACGGATCCGGTATCCCACCGTCCGCCCGACCGGCTCGCCCAGCAGCGCGGCCATCCGCTCCGCGATCTGGCGCGCGGCGATCCGCCGTGGTTCCAAAATGATGATTTTGGAACCTTCTGGACCCGATCCATCTCCGTCGACGAATCCGGCCAGTATCGTCAGGGGCAGGACGGTAGACTTGCCGGCCCCGGGCGGCGCCGTCACCACCAGGCACGCCGCATCGGCCAACTGCCGGTTCACGGCATCGGCGATCTCCAGCACAGGCAGTCCGAGCTGCCGGATCGGTCCCAGGTTCAACATACAAGGAACAAAAATACAAATAATAATACCGCTCGCAACGCTCCCGGCCTGGGAATTCGCGGAACTGGGAATCAAGGACAATGCTCCCGGCAGGGTAATTCCCCAGAAGCGGGAAGCAAAGACATCGCTTTCGGCCCGGGAATTCGCGGAACAGTGAATCAAGGATAATGCTCCCGATAGGGGATTCCGCAGAAGCGGGAAGCAGATACAACGCTTCCGGCTCAGGAATTCGGCTGGAGTGGGAAACAAGAAGATGGCCTGGAGGCACGTGCAGCGGGGTCGAGTGTTTCCCAAAGGCCGAAATACGGGCCATGGGAAACGACGGGGCGCGCCCGAGGCCGGTGCAGGAGGGTCGGTTGTTTCCCACCTCCGCGGACAGGGCCGGAATCTGAGTGCGGGGAGACAGGAGGCGTGCCAGAGGCTAGTGCAGGTGGGTTGGTTGTTTCCCTCCCGAGCGGACACGCTCCTGACGGGAGGCTGGGCAACCGGTGTGGAAAGGAGGTCGGAGTCCGAGCACGGTGAGATAGGGGGCACCGCTACGGCACCACGGCCGGCTGGGAGCCGCGGCACCAGGGGCAGGAGTAGAGTAATCGGCTCCAAGGTTCCCGACAAGGGAATTCGGCAGGAGTGGGAAACAAGAAGATGGCCTGGAGGCACGTGCAGAGAGGTCGAGTGTTTCCCAAAGGCCGAAATTCGGGCCATGGGAAACGGTGGGTCACGCCTGAGGCTAGTG
>Ga0310697_10006874_pt1 | contig 10757 bp, 6 predicted proteins | sample 172DNAGHGlowgp2_FD_203883 | JGI IMG/M metagenome (GOLD analysis project Ga0310697, IMG submission 203883) | Sheep rumen microbial communities from Palmerston North, Manawatu-Wanganui, New Zealand - 1728 DNA GHGlow gp2 (v2) (version 2) | ecosystem: Host-associated > Mammals > Digestive system >...
TGATGGCGGAGTAAGCGTTCTTGTAACCGTCGGCGATGGCGGTCTTGACGCCCTTGCCGGCCTTGATTTCTTCCTTGATACGTTCGAAGATAATCACGTTCGAGTCAACGGCCATACCCAAGGTCAACACGATACCAGCGATACCAGGCAGTGTCAGCACCGAGCCGAGGCAAGCCAGCACACCAAACAGGAAGAATACGTTGACGAGCAGCGCGACGTCGGCCACGAGACCAGCTTTCTTATAGAAGAACACCATGTAAACCAGCACGAGGATGAAGGCGAACACCATCGACCACATACCCTTTTGCACGGCTTCTTTACCCAGCGAAGGACCAACCACTTGTTCTTCCAGGATTCTGGCGGGAGCAGGCAACTTACCGGCCTTCAGGATGTTGGCCAAGTCTTGAGCTTCTTCGATGGTCATGCCACCACCAGAGATGGAGGAACGACCATTCGGGATTTCGCCGTTGACGACGGGGTAGCTATAGACATAGTCGTCAAGAACGATGGCGATTTGCTTGCCGATGTTCTCGCCAGTGAGGCGCTTCCAAGCCTTGGCACCTTCGGGGTTCATCTGGATGGTGACTTCCACTTGGTTGCCTTGGCCGTAGTCCTGACGGGCGTCGGTGATGACTTCACCGCCGAGGGCGCACTTGTTGTCGCGCGACATCTTCAAGGCCACAAGGTCGAGCACTTCAACGGTCTCGCCATCGTTGCCAGTGAGCTTTTCGGGCTTCACGGTCCAGGCGAGTTTCAGGTTGCGGGGGAAGAGGCTTCTGGTCTCAGCCAGCATCTCGTTGATGGCGGCGGTGTCCTTCACTTGAGCCATACCGACACGAGCCGAGTTACTATTCATAACCATCAGTTTGGCGAACAGCGGGTTGTTTTCGGCAAATTGGTCGGGGTTTTCTTCTTCCGTCACTTCCTCTTCGGCGTTCTCGTTGAGTTGGCCGAGAAGGTCGTCGTTGGCAGTGCTGTCGGCAGCGGCCATGGCGGTGCTGTCGGCTTCAGCGGTCATCGTGCTGTCAGCTTCTTGTGCTTCAGCGTTTTCAGCAACGGTCTCGCTCTCTTCCAGGGCGTTTTGGGCCTTGCGGGTTTGAGCCAGCTTGGTGTTGGCGTCCATGAGATATTGCTGAATCTCGGAGAAGTTGTAGGTCTCCCAGAATTCGAGTTGTGCCGTTCCTTGGAGGAGCTTACGCACACGCTTTGGGTCCTTGATACCGGGCAGTTCGACGAGGATGCGGCCCGAGTTCTCCATCTTTTGGATGTTGGGCTGAGCCACGCCAAAGCGGTCGATACGGGTGCCTAGGATCTGGTATGAACGGTCGACGGCGCCGTCGCATTCTTCCTTCAAAACTTTCAGCACATCGTTGTTGCTGGAGTTGACGGTAATGCCTTTGTCCTTGAACTCATAGAGGAAAATGGAAGCAAGTCTGGCGTTGGGGTCAACTTCCCCGAAAGCTTGGCCGAACAGCGTGACGAAGTCGCCTTCGCTCTTCTCCTGTCTTTGCGTGGCGATATCCATCGCTTTCAAGAAGGTGGGATCTTGAGAATTGCCCGACAAGGCTTTCACGATGTCTTTCACCGAGACTTCGAGGGTGACGTTCATACCGCCCTTCAAGTCCAAACCCAAGTTGATTTCTCTTTCCTTTGCATCGCGATAGGTGTATTTCTTGACCAGCAAGTTGTACACGTTCACGTTGCTCATCGAGTCCAAATAGTAAGTTTCTTTCTCGTCTTTGAGGAGATTAAACTGTGACTCGTCTCCGTTTGCCAGTTTCGTAGCCTCGGCTTCAGCGAACTTCTCTGCCTTTTTTTCTACACGCTTGGTCACCAAGGTGAAGGAAAGCTGATAGAGAAAGATGAGCGCGAAGATAATGGCTATCGTCCTGATTGCTCCTTTGTTTTGCATTGTAAAACTGATTTAATTATTTGACTTTTAATTTGTTAAATTTCCAATTGTAGCCTTTTTACTCAATTACGAGCCTGCAAAAATAGGATTTTTCTTTTTAATACCCAAAAAATACTTTTTTCGCATAATTTTTTATGCGACATTTTTAGTTGCGTTTTCTTGTTTATATAACTAATAATCAGTTATTTATATTTCAACCACTTGAATATCTCCTTGTAAGAAAGTTTTTTGCCGTACATGAGGATGCCCGTCCGGTAGATTTTTGCCGCTATCCAGGTCATTAGTATGAAGGTACCGGCCAACAGCAGAACTGAGACCACGATTTGCCAAATGGGCACGCCGAACGGTATCCTCACCATCATCGAAATGGGAGAGGTGAAGGGAATCATCGAGAGCCACACCGACAATGAGCTGTCGGGGTTGTTGACGATGTAGAACGACGAAATGATGGCCACCATCAGCGGTACGGTGATAGGCAGGGTGAACTGCTGCGAGTCGGTGTTGTTGTCAACCAACGAGCCGACGGCAGCGTATAAGGTGGCATAAAGCAAATAACCTAAGATAAAGAATATCAAGAAACTGAGGATGATGGCGCCGAAGTCGATGGAGTGAACGATTTGCAGGATGTTTTGCACGCTTTCGTTGTTCATGATGTCGTTGGAAGTGATTTCCTGTGCCATCACGGTGCCCGACGACAGCATCTCGGGGTTGCTGATGCCGATGAAGGCTGAGAAGCCCACATACAACACTGCCGTCAGCAGAATCCACAACACGAACTGGGTGAGGGCCACCAGCGAGACGCCGATGATCTTGCCCATCATCAGTTGGAAGGGTTTCACTGAACTGATGATGACTTCGATGATGCGATTGGTCTTTTCTTCCGCCACGCCTTGCATCACCTGGCCACCAAAGAACATGATGAACATGTAGACCAACATGGCCAATATGATGCCAAGCATGAATTGTATTCTGGTAAAGGTCTCTTTTTCATTGCCTTTGTCGTCCATGCGCATGATTTGTAGGTTGACATCGGTCTTTACTGCATTGACGATTGCGGGGTCGACACCCTGTGCCATCAGCTTCTGCTCTTCGATTTCCTTTTCCATCACGCTGCTGATGTAGGTCTCCATCTCCATGGGCACCTGCCGTATGCTGTAGACAACGGCGTTCGAAGGGATGTTGAGTTGTGTGGGCGGCACATAGAGTGCCATGTCGAAGACTCCTGTCTTCACCATCTCTTTGACCGAATCGATCGATTGGCCGTGCATGGCGACGAAAGTGTGGTTGTCGTTGCTGTTGAAGCGTTCCTCGAACCAGCGGCTCTCGTCGACGACGGCCACGCGCAGGTGGTCGGTGCTCGCGTTGAGGGCGAGCATGATGGGAATGATATAGATGGCTGCCATAAGGATGGGGCCGAGGAAAGTCAGGATGAGGAAGCTGCGCTTGCGCACTCGCGTCAGGTATTCGCGCTTGATGATGAGTCCGATCTTGTTCATGACGCTTGGTTTTGGGATTGTACTTCTTGGATAAAGATGTCGTTCATCGAGGGCAGCACCTCCTTGTAGGAAACGAGTTGCCCGATTTGCATCAGCTGGCTGAGCAAGGCGTTGGGCGACTCGCTGTAGGTGGTCAGTTTCATCTCGTTATCGGCGTCGGTTGGCTCCACCTTTATATTATTATAGGTGTCGCCCAAGGCGTAAATCTGCTGCGGGTTGTCGGTGCGGACGATGATCTCCTGCTTGTGGGTGTCGTGTTGCCGTTTGATGTCGCCGACGCGTCCTTGCAGGATGCTCTTGCCCTTATTAATTAAGGTGATGCTGTCGCAGAGTTCTTCCACCGAGGCCATATTGTGCGTCGAGAGCAGGATGGTGGCGCCCTTGTCGCGCAGCTCTAGTATGGATTCCTTCAAGAGGTTGGCGTTGATGGGGTCGAAGCCACTGAAGGGCTCGTCGAAGATGAGGATGTCGGGCTCGTGAATGATGGTGGTGATGAATTGCACCTTCTGCTGCATGCCCTTTGAGAGTTCCTCGACTTTCTTGTCCCACCAGCCGCTGATTTCGAATTTGTCGAACCATGCCTTCAGCCTTTTCTGCGCTTCGGCTTTCTTTATGCCCTTGAGTTCAGCGAGGTAGATGGCTTGTTCCCCGACTTTCATCTTCTTGTAAAGGCCGCGTTCCTCGGGAAGGTAGCCAATCTGGGCGATGTGCTTTTGGCACAGTTTCTCGCCGTTGATAAGCACCTCGCCGCTGTCAGGGGCGGTGATTTGGTTGAGGATGCGGATGAGGGTGGTCTTGCCCGCGCCATTAGGACCCAAAAGACCGTATATGCATTGCTCTGGAATGTCAATGCACATACGGTCTAAGGCAATGTGGTCAGCATATTTCTTCGTGACCTCGTTGACGGATATTTTAGTCATGTGTTATTTGATGCGTTAGTTTTGCCATCATTGCGAGGAGGAACGACGAAGCAATCTAGAGTAATAACTAAAGTGTTACATGTCTAGACTGTTTCGTGCCTCGCAGTGACGCGAAGCGTGTCGAATATTAGTTAAAATAATCCTTGATTTTACTGAAAAAGCTCTTCTCCTCAGCAGTGGGGGTGGGCTTGAAGTTTTCCGACTGGGCGAGTTGCTGCAGCAGCTCTTCCTCTTTCTTGTTGAATTTCTTCGGGATCCACACATTGACGTTGACAAGCATGTCGCCACTGCCGTAGCCGTTGAGGATGGGCAAGCCTTTACCTCTCAGCCTCAGTACCTTGCCACTCTGTGTGCCAGGTGCAATCTTCACCCTCACCTTGCCGTCGACGGTGGGCACTTCGGCCTGCGTGCCAAGGATGGCCTCAGGGATGGTGATGAATAGGTTGTAGATCAGTGTGCTTTCGTCGCGCTCGAAGTCGGGATGCGGTTCCTCTTCGATGAGGACGAGCAGGTCGCCGCTGACGCCGTTGTGCGGTCCGGCGTTGCCTTTGCCGCGTACGGTGAGTTGCATGCCTTCGCCCACGCCGGCTGGGATGTCGATGTCGATGACTTCATCGCCTTTCACGATGCCCTCGCCACCGCAGTGGGTGCATTTCTTCTTGATGATAGTGCCACGTCCGCTGCAGGTGGGACACACCGAGGCGGTCTGCATCTGTCCGAAGAAGCTGTTGACGGTCTGCACCACCTGGCCGCGGCCGTGGCAGGTGGGACAGGTCTCGGTGGAGCCGTCCTCCGAGCCGCTACCGTGGCAGTGTGTGCACGCCACGTATTTGCTGACCTTGATTTTCTTCTTCGTGCCGTGGGCAATTTCCTGAAGGTTGAGCTTCACCTTCACGCGCAGGTTGGATCCACGTTGCTTGACGGTGCCGCCACGGCTGCCGCCTCCGAAACCGCTGAAGCTGCTAAAACCGCCGCCACCGAAGTCGAAGCCACGACCGAATACACTGTTCAGGATGTCATTGAGGTCGAAGTCGCCAAAGCCACCGAAGCCGCCGCCACCGCTGGCCGAGCCGCCGTCCATACCAGCGAAACCGTAGCGGTCGTAACGCGCCTTCTTGTTCTCGTCACTCAACACGGAGTAGGCCTCCGAGGCTTCCTTGAAGTTCTCCTCGGCGGTCTTCTTCTCGGCGTCGGTTCCGTTCACCCACTTGTCGGGGTGCCATTTGAGGGCGGCCTTGCGGTAGGCGCTCTTTATCTCATCGGGTGTGGAGCTCTTGTTGACTCCTAGCACCTCGTAGTAATCTCTTTTTTCTGCCATTCTTGATTCCTTTCTTAGTTACCAACCACGACACGTGCGAAACGTATCACCTTGCCGTTCAGCTTGTAGCCTTTTTGGATGACGTCGAGCACTTTGCCCTTCTTGTCCTCCTCGGGTGCGGGAATCATCGTCAGGGCCTCGTGTTCGTCGGTGTTGAACTCGGCACCCATGGCTTCGATTTCCTCTAAGCCTTTCTTTTTCAATGTGTCTTTCAGCTTGCTATAAATCAAGGTGACACCTTGCATGTCGGCCTCGTTGCCGTTCTTCTCCATGTTTTGCAGTGCACGCTCAAAGTCGTCGAGCACGGGCAGGATGTCCTTGATGACGTTTTCCGAGGCGGTCACCGTCAGTTCCAATTTTTCCTTGGCGGTGCGCTTGCGGAAGTTGTCGAACTCCGAGAATAGGCGCAGGAACTTGTCGTTCAGCTCGGCGTATTTGGCCTTTTCCTCTTCCAAAGCCTTCTCCTGGGCATGACGGATCTTGAAACGTTTCGACTTTTTGTCGGAAACATTGTCACCTTGGGCCTCTTTGGCTTCAGCGTTCTCATCTTGTTTGGGCTGTTCTTCGACGGGTTCTTGGTTGTTTTCCATGTCAGGATTGACGGTGTCTTTCAAGGCATCGTCTTGATTGTTAACGTTTTCGTTTTTTGTCATGATATGTTTGCTTTTCTATTATTTTCGATTTATCGCCCATTGACATATCAAAACACTTGCCAAAAGTAGGGTTTTGACAAAATGGCAGAAGGAAAGTGAAACTTAAGGTTAGAGGCGCTCGATAATGGGGCCATTGCAGCTGAGGGCGTTGACGCGCTTGTCGATGTACTGGTAGCCGCGTTCGATCTGGTCACTGTTGTCGATGATGCTGTCGCCGTGTGCCGAGAGGGCGGCGATGAGTAAGGCGACGCCGGCACGGATGTCGGGCGAGGCCATGCGGATGCCACGTAAGGCATGATGGCGGTCGAGACCGATGACGTTGGCGCGGTGTGGGTCGCAGAGGATGATCTGTGCGCCCATGTCGATGAGCTTGTCGACGAAGAACAGACGGCTCTCGAACATCTTCTGGTGGATGAGCACAGTGCCTTTGGCTTGCGTGGCCACCACAAGCACGATACTGATGAGGTCGGGTGTGAAGCCTGGCCACGGTGCGTCGGCCACGGTGAGGATGCTGCCATCCATGAAGGTCTGCACCTCATAGTGTTCTTGGGCGGGGATATGGATGTCGTCGCCGCGGTAGTCCATCTGGATGCCGAGTTTGCGGAATACGTCGGGGATGATGCCTAACTGGGCGATGCCCGCGTTCTTAATGGTGATTTCGCTGCCCGTCATGGCGGCCATGCCGATAAAGCTGCCCACTTCGATCATGTCGGCCAGCAGGGTGTGGTCGGTGCCGTGCAAGCGACTCACACCATTGATGGTCAGTAGGTTGGAGCCTACGCCTTTGATGTCGGCACCCATATTGTTGAGCATGGTGCAAAGCTGTACGAGGTAAGGCTCGCAGGCGGCGTTGAAGATGGTGGTGGTGCCTTGTGCCATCACGGCGGCCATGACGATGTTGGCCGTGCCGGTGACCGAGGCTTCGTCGAGGAGCATGTAGCAGCCTTTCAGGCCACCTTGTTGCACGCCGACTTGATAACTGTTGAAGTCAAAGATGGCACCGAGTTTCTGGAGGCCGATGACGTGGGTATCGAGTCTCCGCCGACCGATCTTGTCGCCACCGGGCTTGGGCATGTAGGCCTTGCCAAAACGGGCCAGCATGGGACCGGTCATCATCACGCTGCCGCGCAGTTTTGATGCGGTGCTTTGATAGTCCGTGCCGTTGAAATAGTCGAAGTTGATCGACTTGGCCTGCAACGTGATGTCGTGGCGTGTGGGACGCTCGATGCTGACGCCCATGCCTTCGAGCAGGGTAATCAGGTTGTTGATGTCGAGAATGTCGGGAAGGTTGTGGATGGTGACTTTCTCGTCGGTGAGCAGGCAGGCACAGAGAATCTGCATGGCCTCGTTTTTCGCGCCTTGCGGGAAAATGTCGCCTTGCAACTTGCAACCGCCTTTGATTTTCAGTGATGCCATTATTTAATGCTGAATTAGGAATGCTGAATTAGGAATGCCGGTCATTCCGCATTCCACATTCCGCATTCATCATTTGTAATTATAGTTTGCCTAACTCTTGCATGCGTTTTTTGTAGGCAGGGTTGTTCGGATTATTCATGTTGGCCTTCAGGTTCGGCACTTTCTTCTTTTTCTTCTTGCCTTGCTGCTGAGGCTGCTGCTTGGCTTGTGGCTGTCCTTTGCCTAGCGTGTCGCTGTTGCCGTTCAGCTTCGACTCGTCGGCGATGACGAGGCGGCCACCGCTGAGGGTCTTGAGGTCGTCAAGGATGACTTGGTCGTTGACGACGCTCTTGTTCCATTCCATGTAGTTGCGTTTCATCTGCCCCGCCAGCGAGTAGGCAAGGGCCTCGCGCACGTCGTCGTTCTCCTCTTGCGATGCGGCCTCGATCATCTTGATGAGGTATTGACCGTAGTGGCCGTATTTGATGTCGTTGTTCTGATAACCGATATGCTGTGGTTTTTTCTGTTGTTCGGCAGGAGTCGGAGGGGCGAAGGGGCTGTCCAGGTCGAGGTTGTAGCCCGAAATCATGTAGAGATGGTCCCAGAGTTTGTGCTCGTAGTCGCTCGACTGCTTGATGCCGGGGTTCATCTGCACCATTACGCTGATGATGTAGCGGGCGGCTTCGGTGCGCTGCTCGCGGTCCTCGATCTCAGGCAGTTTCTTGATCATCTCTTGTATGCAACGTCCATACTCTGAGATGACGATTCGCTCTTTTTCTGTATTGTAGGTTAGTCCTGTTTTGTCCATAGTGATCTAAATTTGCCGCAAAGATAGGGATTTTTATTTGATTATAGCCAACCGCGCGAACTTCAGCATGAGCATCTTCACTCCAGCGGTATCGAAGCGTACAGAGGCCTTCTTGTTGGCGCCAGCGCCATCGACACTGAGGACTGTGCCTGCGCCGAACTTGGCGTGCATCACGCGCATGCCTTCCTGCAAGAGGTCGGGGTTGGATGGCTCAAGGTTTTGTGGAATGGGCGTTTCGCTAACGTTGGGTCGAGCAGAAGGCTTGTCCTCGAATTTGCGGAAGCCATGCTGCTCCGGCTCGGTGATGGGCTTGCCAAAACGTCCGCCGCCGAAGATGCTTCTGCCGCCACCTAAGGATGTGGTGCCTCTGAACGATGCCTTCTGGGTCTGCTCTATGAGTTCCGCGTCGATTTCATCCACAAAACGTGAACGCTCGCTGAGGGTGAGGTTGCCATAGCGATAGCGTTGCTCGGCATAGCTCAGCGTCAGCTTGGTCATGGCGCGGGTGATGGCCACGTAGAACAGGCGGCGTTCTTCTTCTAGCTCTTCACGTGTGCTGAGGCTGAGGATGCCTGGGAAGAGATTCTCTTCCATGCCGACGACGTAGACATACGGGAACTCCAGACCCTTGGCTGAGTGTATGGTCATCAGGCTGACGTAGTCCTCGTCGGGGTCGTCTTTCTTCATCTCGCTGTCGGTGAGCAGGGCCACGTCTTCCATGAACTGAACCAGGTCGACGCGGGCGGTCTCGCCCGTGGTCTCGTCCACCTGTCGGTCGCTGAACTCCATAATGGCGTTGAGCAGCTCCTCTACGTTTTCCACCCTCGAGACGCCTTCAGGTGAGTCGTCTTCCTTCAGCACTTTGATAAGCCCGATGGTGTTGGTGATGTGCTTGGCCAGTTCGAAGGCGTTCATCTTGGCTTGCAGGGTCTGGAAACTCTTCATCATCACCATGAAGTCGCGGAAACGGTTGATGGTTCCCATGTTAAAATCCTGCGGAAACACGTTGTTCTCCATGCATTTCCAGATGCTCGTGCGTTGTTCGTTGGCGGTGACCATCATGCGCTCGATGCTGGTCTTGCCGATGCCGCGTGCGGGGTAGTTGATAATGCGGAGCAAAGCCTGCTCGTCCTCGGGGTTGATGACGACGCGGAAATAGGCCAAAAGGTCCTTGATTTCTTTGCGGTCGTAGAACGACAGTCCGCCGTATATTTTATAAGGTATGTTCTGCTTACGCAGCGCCTCTTCCATCGAACGCGACTGTGCGTTGGTGCGGTATAGGATGGCGAAGCTCTTGTTGGGCAGGTGACGCGTCATCTTGTATTGGAAGATGCTGTTGGCCACCATGGTGCCTTCTTCGGTGTCGCTGTTGGCGTGAATAAGGCCGATGAGTTCGCCCGCTTCCTTGTCGCTCCACACCTTTTTCTTGATTTGGTCCTTGTTGTGGGCGATGACGGCATTCGAGGCGTTGACGATGTTCTGGGTGGAGCGGTAGTTCTGTTCCAGCCTAATCAGCTTATAGTCGGGGTAGTCGTTCTTGAAGTTGAGGATGTTCTGGATGTTGGCCCCACGGAAAGCATAGATGCTTTGTGCATCGTCGCCCACCACGCAGAGATTTTCGAACAGTGCCGCGATGCGTTTCACGATGAGATACTGGGCGTAGTTGGTGTCCTGGTACTCGTCGACGAGGATGAACTTGAAGTGGTTCTGGTATTTGTAGAGCACGTCGGGGTTGTCGCGCAGCAGGATGTTCGTGAAATAGAGGATGTCGTCGAAGTCCATGGCGTTGGCGCGGTGCAGACGGTCGTTGTAGAGCTTGAACAATTGGGCGATGAGCGGCTTGTTCGACTTGCGGTCGGTTTCCTGGATTTCGGGGTTGTTGGCGTAGTCCTCGGGCGAGAACAGGCTCGACTTGGCCGCCGAGATACGCGACAGTACCTGCTTCGGTGGGTAGACTTTGGTGTCGAGGTTCAAATCCTTGAGAATTTGCGTGATGAGAGCCTTGGAGTCGTCGGTGTCATAGATGGAGAAATTGGACGTGAAGCCTATCTTCTCCGCTTCGATGCGCAGGATGCGGGCGAAGATGGAGTGGAAGGTGCCCATCCACACGTTGCGGGCGTCGCTGGCGTTGACGAGTTGCATGATGCGTTCCTTCATCTCACGGGCGGCCTTGTTGGTGAAGGTGAGGGCCATGATGCTGAAGGGGTCGACGCCTTCCTGTATCATGTAGGCGACGCGGTAGGTGAGGGCGCGGG
>Ga0310697_10006877_pt1 | contig 10753 bp, 7 predicted proteins | sample 172DNAGHGlowgp2_FD_203883 | JGI IMG/M metagenome (GOLD analysis project Ga0310697, IMG submission 203883) | Sheep rumen microbial communities from Palmerston North, Manawatu-Wanganui, New Zealand - 1728 DNA GHGlow gp2 (v2) (version 2) | ecosystem: Host-associated > Mammals > Digestive system >...
CTGTAAAGGCGATATCCGGCGACACGGGCCTGCGGGTAAAGGCCGAAAGCAGGGACAGCGTAAGGGCGATTCCCGCCGACGGGCCGTCCTTGGGCACGGCACCCTCGGGCACGTGAATATGGATATCCGTCTTCTTGACGATGGCAGGGTCTATGCCGAACCGCTGCAAACGTTCACGAACAAGGCTCAAAGCAATCTGGGCAGATTCCTTCATCACGTCGCCCAGCTTTCCGGTGAGCAACAGGTGACCCTTGCCCGAAAGGAGCTTGCATTCCAGCGTGAGGATTTCGCCGCCCACGCTAGTCCAGGCAAGGCCCGTAATCACGCCGTGATGTCCAGGAGCGGGCAGGCGGTTCTCGGTAAAGCGGGGAACGCCCAGGTATTCCTGCAGCTGCTTTTCGGTCAGGTCCTTCTTGACCTTCTTGCCCATGACAATTTCTTTGGCACGGTGTCGGACGATACTTTCCAGAGAGCGTTCCAGTTCACGGACGCCAGCCTCACGGGTCCATTCCCGAATGACCTTTTCGATGAGAGCGTCAGAAATAGAAATGTCCTTGTCCAGAACCACGCCGCAGCGCTCGCAGATTTTTGGAATCAGGAACTTCGATGCAATCTGCTTCTTTTCGTGAGCGTAATAGCCGGGGAGCCGCACCACTTCCAAACGGTCCCGCAGGGCGTCGGGAATTTCGGCCTCGGAGTTGGCGGTAGCGATGAACAGCACACGGCTAAGGTCCAGGCCCACTTCCATAAAGTGGTCCGTAAAGTCGTGATTCTGTTCCGGGTCCAGAACTTCTAGCAAGGCGCTGGCAGGGTCGCCCCTGAAGTCGGCGGCCATCTTGTCGATTTCGTCCAGCAAGAGCACAGGGTTCATGCATTTGGCCCGGCGAAGCGCCTGGATAAAACGGCCAGGCATGGCGCCAATGTAGGTGCGGCGATGCCCACGGATTTCGGCCTCGTCACGGACACCGCCCAAGGTAATGCGCACAAAGTTTCGCTGCATGGAGGCGGCGATGGATTCCACCAGGGTGGTCTTGCCAACACCGGGAGGGCCCACCAGGCAAAGGATGGGAGCGCGACGCTCCGTGCCCGTCAATTTCAGCACGGCGATGTATTCCAGAATGCGGTCCTTCACCTTGTCTAGCCCGAAATGCTTGGCATCCAAATCCGCCTTCACCTTTTTCAGGTTCAGCACTGTATCGCTGTAAACGCCATAGGGCATGGAGAGGAACCAGTCGATGTAGTTCCGCACTACCGCATATTCCGGCGTGGTAGGGTGCATCAGGCGCATGCGGGCGATTTCCTCTTCCATCTTTTCCATGATGGCCGGGGAGAAATTTTTGGCCTTCAGTTTCTTCAGCAGCTGGTCCGGTTCCGAGGAGGAATTTTCGCCATCGTTCAGTTCGTCTTGCAGCTGGCGGATCTGTTCACTGATGAACCATTCCTTCTGCTGCTGGGCCATTTTCTGGCGAACGCTCTGCTGGATCTTGACCATCACGTTTTCGTTGTCGTCGGTGATGGACATGAGGGCCAACAACTTCGCGGCCATGTCGTCCAGAGATTCCGCTTCCAAGAAGTTCTGCTTTTCGGCCAAGGAAATCTGCAAGAAGGGGATTATCCCGTAAAAGGCGTTCAGCTGGCTGTCCATGCCAAAAAAGGCATCTACCATGCCTTCGGCAATGTTCCGCTTGGCGGCATAGTCCCTGAAGTTGGAAAGCACATCACCGAAACTTTCGGTCTTGTCCTTGTTGCCAACAGGAACTTTCCGGGGGGATACCGTCACATGCAAGAATCCGTCTTTCAGTACGACAGAACGCAAGTCCACAATCTGCTCGCCTTCCAGCACCACCTTCACGCAACCGTTGGGGAAAGGCGTCACGTTGCTCACGTGGGCGGCAACGCCTACCGTGTACAAATCCAAAAGCGGGTTGGAAATTTCTTCTTGCTCAACATCCTTCTGGGTCACCAAAATAATTTCGCCATCGTGGGCCTCGGCGTATTCCAGAGCACGGAGCGAAATATCGCGGCCCACCAGAATACGGCGGGTCGTAAAAGGGAAAACAATAGCGTCCCTCAAAGGCAAAAGAGGGAATACCTTAGAAAAATCAAAAGCCATATTTCAATAATAGTAAAGCAAGCAAAACCGGGCGTTACGCCACGTTCTTGCCGGCTTTTTTCGAGGATTTCTTCCCGGAAACCGCCAGAGGGTTCAAACCCCTGCGGATAATTTCGTCTGTAAGCACCAGCTTCTTGGCCCCTGTACCGGGCATTTCGAACATAGCCTGCTGCAGGGACTTTTCCATGACGGAACGAAGCCCGCGGGCACCCGTCTTTCGGCTCATGGTTTCACGGACGATTTCTTTGAGGGCCTCGTCGGTAAAGTCCAGCTCGATGCCGTCCATGGCAAAGAGGCTCTTGAACTGCTTGACCAATGCGTTTTTCGGCTGGGTCAAGATGTTCAGCAAGGCCTTCTCGTCCAATTCTTCGAGAGCCACCGCAATAGGCAAGCGGCCTACGATTTCGGGAATGAGACCGAACTTGATCAGGTCATCGGGTTCCAGCTGCTTGAAAAGTTCACTCAGGGAATTGTCGGATTCGCTCCGGATGTCGGCGCCAAATCCCATGCCACCCTTGTTCACCCGCTGGGCAATAATCTTGTCCAGGGTCTCGAAGGCGCCACCGCAAATGAACAGGATGTTCTTGGTGTTCACCTGCACCAGGGGCTGTTCCGGATGCTTGCGGCCACCCTTGGGGGGCACTGCGGCAACGGTCCCTTCCAAAAGTTTCAGCAGGCCCTGCTGCACACCTTCGCCGCTCACGTCGCGAGTGATGGAAGGGTTCGCCGTCTTGCGGGCAATCTTGTCGATTTCGTCGATGAAGATGATTCCACGTTCTGCACGGGAAACGTCATAGTCCGCGGCTTGCAACAGGCGCACGATAATGCTATCTACGTCTTCGCCCACGTAGCCCGCTTCGGTAAGCACGGTGGCGTCGGCAATGGTGAAGGGCACGTCCAAAAAGCGGGCCATGGTCTGGGCCAAGAGGGTCTTGCCCGAACCGGTAGGGCCCACCAGAAGCAGGTTGGACTTTTCCACCTCCACGGTATCGCCGTTCGGGTGAGCCTGCTTGTAACGCAGGCGTTTGTAATGGTTATAGACCGCCACCGAAAGGGCAATCTTCGCCTGTTCCTGACCGATAACAAAATCGTCCAGGTGGGCCTTAATTTCGGAAGGGAGCGGAAGGGGCTTCTGGCTTGCGACCTCTGCCGCCTGCTTTTCTTGCAAGGAACGGGACTTGTCCTCTTCGATAATGCGGTAGCACATGGAAACGCAGTCGCTGCAAATATGCACGCCTGCGCCGGCAATCATCTTGTCCACCTGCTCGGCGGACTTTCCGCAAAAGCTACACGTTACCGCAGGGCGGTTTTTCCCATTCCTGTACATGAATCTTAGACTCCCTCTTTACGCGGGACAAAGACTTCGTCGATGACACCGAAAGCCTTTGCTTCTTCTGGTCCCATATAGAAATCACGGTCCGTCTTTTCGCGGACTTCGTCGATAGACTTGCCGGTGTGCTTGGCCACGATTTCGGCAAGGGTATCCTTGGTGCGAATAATTTCTTTGGCGGTAATCTGGATGTCGGTGGATTGGCCCGTGGCCGCACCAGAAGGCTGGTGCAGCATAATGCGGGAATGGGGAAGCGCATAGCGCTTGCCCTTGGTACCTGCCGCCAAGAGAACCGCCGCCATAGAGGCACAGTTACCGATGCAGATGGTGGCGATGTTCGGGCGCACGTGCTGCATGGTATCGTAAATGGCAAGTCCTGCCGACACGTAGCCACCGGGGCTGTTGATATACAGCGTGATATCCTTCTCCGGGTTCTCGTACTCAAGGAAAATCAGCTGCGCCATGACGTTGTTCGCCACTTCATCGTTGATGGGCGTGCCCAAAAAGATGATGCGCTCCTTGAGGAGGCGGGAGTAGATATCATAGGCGCGTTCACCACGCCCGGTGGTCTCAATGACGGTAGGAATGATCATTAACTAACCTCTTTTACTTGGATTCTTCGGCAGCCGGACGGATACCCACGATAAAGTCGGCAGCCATCTGGAAGCGGAGTTCTTCACGAAGCTGGTTGATACGGCCAGACTGACGGAAATGAGCCTTCAGGTCGTCAAATTCAATGTGGTAGGCCTTGGCCATTTCCTGCAGGCGGGCGTCCACCTGGGCCTGTGCGGGGCGGATCTTTTCCTTGTTGGCCACGAACTCCAGAATGCGATGCTTCTTGATTTCGCGGATAGCTTCGGGGGCCAAAGTCTTCATCTGTTCTTCGGTGGGTTCCACCGCATCCTTCGGGTCCTGCACGTTGCGGTTGATGGACCACTTGATGAGGTCTGCCACACGAGCGTTAGGAACCTCGAACGGGTTCTGTTCGATAAGCTTGTCGATGGCCTCGTTGATGGCCTTGGTCTTGGCGGCATCCTGCTTCTGGTTGGCAAGGCTTTCGGCGATATTGCTCTTCAGTTCGGCTTCGTCCTTGACGCCCACCTTCTGGCAGAATTCCTCGTCCAGGGTAGGCGGAACAATCTGGCGCACGTCCGTCACTTCCACCTTGAACTGGGCGGTCTTGCCGCGGTAGCGTTCGTCCTTGTGGTCATCAGGATACTTGAAGTTGATTTCCTTGGTTTCGCCAGCGTTGGCACCGGTCAGGCCCTCGTCAAAACCGGGGCTGGCGGATTCGCCCAACAGGCTACGGAATTCGCGGTTCTCGGGCAGTTCCTGCTTTTCGCCGTCAATCACCACTTCCAGGTAGTTGCCCACCACCACGTCGCCCTTCTGGGCTGCGCGGTCCACATGTTCGTCCTTGCTCCACATCTTCATCAGGTGGTCGAATTCGGCCTGGACTTCTTCTTCGTGGACTGCGGTCTGAGGAACGGTCACACCCGTGTCGGCATAGCCCTTGATGTCAATTTCAGGGTCGATTTCCACTTCCACCGTCATGGTAATGGCGGATTCCTTGTCGTCGTTGAACTTCACGACCTTCAACTGGCCCACGGGGATGATGTTCGCCTTCTTGAGTTCGGCGTTCAAGACGGCATCCACGGTCTCGTTCACGACCTCATGACGGATAGAATCGCCAAACTGCTTCAAAATCATGGCCTTGGGAACCTGGCCCTGGCGGAAACCCTTCAGCGTCACCTGCTTTTTGTACTGGGACAGCTTCTTTTCGAAAGGAGCCTTCAGGTCCTCCTGGGGGATATTGACTTCGAGGGTACGCAGGGTTGCGCTGGTTTCTTTGATTTCAACGGACATATAGACTCCGGTATTCGTTAGTAGATTAAAATTTCTGCGAGGGGTGGGAGTCGAACCCACACACCGAAGTACCAGATCCTAAGTCTGGCGCGTCTGCCAATTCCGCCACTCTCGCGATTTGAGGACAAAGATACAAAAATCCTTAAGACAATTTATGCCAAAACATCTATTTTATGCCTCGTTGCAGGTATTCAAGAACATTAAGATTGGCGTTTTCATTTCCCTGGTAAACATACTTATCCAGGGCGTCAATATTCTTGTTCAAAATATTATCGCTAAAAATCTGGGAATTGTAAACTACGGCCACTTTGGAATCCTGCAAAGTGACTACTCCATCTTTTGTGCCATTGCCGATTTCGGCATGATGACCCTTATTTTAGCCTACTTTGGCAAACGGGCCACCGAAGGTAGGCTCTTTACCCATGTACTCCAGCTTCGACTGTTCATGACCGCCATTACGGCCGTGTTGATGGCGATATTCGCCTTGACCGTGCGGCGTAACCACCCCGCCTTCTATGGCGAACTCGTCCTTATCGCCGGGCTGTTCTTCCAGCATGCGTTTTTCGACTGGTACTTTATCTGCGGGAAGTTCTGGAAAAAAATGCTCTTTTCCAAAGTTCTCCACACCATTTCCTTCACCCTGGTCATGGGAGCCTGCCTTTATTGGCTCCACTTCGATTCCATAGGGCTTATCGCCCTTGCCATGGTACTTTCTGCCATACCCGCCTTCGGTTTTGGCGTAAGCCAGGCATTCTCCACCAAGATCCTGAAAATCGGCAACCATGCCAAGAAATTCTTCTTGCTGATGTTCAAGTCGGCAGCGCCCTATGCACTTACTAGCCTCGCAAGCCTCGCCTATCTCCCTGTAGGGCTCTACACCGTTTCCCACTTTGCCCCGGCAGAATTTTTGGGCGCCTATAACTTTTCCCACAAGCTGTTGTTGCTGGCCTCCAGCCTTATGGTCTTTTTCATCTATTCCAGCGTATTGACCCTGCACCAGAGGGACAGCCGTAAATTGAGCCTGCGGGACCAGGCACTGTTCACGGGATTCATTATTTTGGTCATGTCGCCACTCTGGGCGATTCCGGAATGGACCTTGCGCATTATCTTCTTTGCGTCCCCGTGGACGCCAGAAACCCTACAAATCAGTAGCTATTGCCTAAGGGTCCTTTCCATTTCTCTGTTACTACAGGCCATCCGTCTCGGGATGATTTCTACACTGCTCAAAGAGAAAAAGACCGTCCTCTATGGTGCCATGATTAGTGCGGGCGGACTCTTAAACATTGGCATTTGCGCCGTCGGGGCTAGAATCGGCGGACCCGACATCATCCCCTTCCTCACCTTGAGCGGGGACCTGTTCCTTACCCTCTTCCTCGCTACTTACTTTGTCAAGAACCGGCGCATTGGCTGGTAGCGGCAAGTACTTCATGCAGATTGTTGTGATGGCAAATAGGGCTGCCATCCAGAGCCAATATATTCCCTGTTTGTAGCCAGGTGTAAAAAACCACCAGCCAACAAAGTATATAAATAAGGTATAGAACAATATTGTTCTTGGAGAAAACGGAGTGTTTAGTCGCAAATAGAGAAGTGTAAGAAGCATTCCCATAATTAAGGGGAAGACAAACACTCCAGGAGCGTATAAATCTTTATAAACCTCCCACAAGTAACTCACAGTGTTGAAACCATACTTCTTTTGAACGCTTTCATCAAACAGACCATCCCACCGCATACTTTTTCTTATAGAACCCGTAGCTCCCGTATATTCCAGCATTCCAAAAAAGAAGTCTATGCCGTAAGTATGTGGGTGATATTCCCTATCACTTGGTGGGTTAATGGCATAGTCAAAATTCCAATAGTTATTAGCCATATACATGTAAGGCAACAAGGCCACCTTCTTTGCCGCCACACTCTTCAGCGAGGTCCCTCCATACTGATGACGCAGGCTGCTTATACCCACAAAAGCCGCAATAGCCAAAGAGATAATAACGAGTATAAATACCGGAGAAATTTTTCGGTGCAAATAATTATACAGAATCACCAAAAAGCCTAACCCAAAAAACAAGGACCCCCTATTGGGATACGCAAAAAAATTCAACATCATAACAAAAAACACCATAAAGCGGGATAGGTTTCTCAAGTGCTTAACTGGGTTAAACTTTGAAAAAGAAGCCACTTCAAACAAAAGAATACACAACGGGCCGGTGCCAAAAAAAATCGGGTAATAGCCATAATTTGTATCCTTGGTCATCCAGGAGCCGGGATCATCTGTCAGAAGAATCAAATTACCAGCAACTCGAACGTAGCCGTAAACGCCAATCAAAAAAATTAGGAATATACCAAATGTCATTAAAACATGCAATTTCCAGTTGTATCCAAATTGTCTTACAGGTTCACTGCAGGTAACAGGGACATTCCGCATTTTGGCGACAAGCCTTACCAAGAGACCACCACCGCAAAAACAGACCATAGCACCTATCCAAAAAAGCCACGTCTTCAATTTAAAATCTGACATGGCATAATCTAATTTCAAATAGGCTACGGCAAGGGTAATACTTTGAGAAAAACAGTAGACATTTACAGGCGAAAAGAAATCCTTTTTTAATAGCCAAGATTGGAGAAGGCAAATAAATGCAACGGAAAACAGGAGTGCGCTTACCGGATTTTCAACAACCCAGGAAAACATTACCTTCTCCTACGACCCCTAAACTTGTTTTTCAGCAATTGCAGTTGATTCCCTACCCCAGAATCTTGCCCAGATTCCCTTTCAAAGAAAGCCCAAAGGTTGCAAACAAAAGTTGCAAGTATCGTAGCCACAAAAAAGGTAAAAATCAGAATTGCTCCTCTGACAGGGAATACCTTCTTGTTGTTTTCCCAAGGCGGTTCCAGCACATGCAAGTTTGTCAAATGCTTGGCCTCTTCCAACTGCATTTCCTCGCTCTGGACTCTCAGCATTTGATACAAGGCCGCCAAAATCTTAGCCTCTGATTCGTACTGCAAATATTCAGCATTCAGTTTTGGAGATTTTTTAAGAGAAACTAGTCCCATATCTCTACTATTGCCTTCAAGAGTCCCCTGCATAGCGGAATTGACAGTCTGATAACGTTTGAACAATTGTTCATAACGTTTGCTTCTTTCTCCGCGGTCCTCTTTTTCGTAGGCCATTTCCATAGAAATTTCTTCCCGCTTTCCTTGGAGTTCGCTCAGATACTTGATTGTTGACTCCATCTGTATTTCAGGATCGTAAAAATTATTATCTGACTGGAACTTTGCAAATTTTTTTGTCAGGGCCTGAATGGCTTTCCCGCAGGAGTCTAGACGGCTTTGGAGATATATTCTGGATTGCCGAGCTTGGGATGTTTTATAAGTATTGAACGCTGAATCAGCCTTTACAAGCATAAAATCAACCATCTGGGCAGCAAGTCTATAATCCTTATCTTCGATGGTGACTTCAAACATATTTTCGTTGTTTGTTTTTATCTCAAATCTTTTCCTAAATGCCTTCAGCAAGTCTGCAGGATATTTTCCTTTAAACCGATAATGTCTTGCCAAATCAAATTGCTGAATCACTTGATTATGGAGTTCCCACGAACTGAATATAGTCCACACCACATCTGCGTCATCTGCACCCGAAGAAAAATTCAACATGGAGCTCAGGCCTCCAAGGCCTCCTTTGCTCCCCCCTCCTAAAATGCTACTGACTCCACTTGCAATAGACCCGGAATTTTCGGAAGGTGGGGTCACTATAGCGGTAGCCCTGTAAATCGGGTCTATAACCCACATCACAAGAACAAAAACCACAACAAAGGGTACAACAACTATGGCCGAAAACGTCTTGAAATGCTTCAAGTTGTTGTTCAGCAGCTGAAGGCTAACCTCTATAAAACTTAAGGATTCTTGCCGTTCCATAGATCAGTTCTTGCTATTGTTGTAGGTTACATAAACAATAAGTGCTGAAGATATCACGGTCAAAAGAGAAGCGAGAAACAACGTAAAATCTTTAAAGCTTTCGTATCGGCTTCTGGGAATTTCTATCAAGTCTCCCGGCAATATTTCATCTTCGGCCACTTTAACAGATATCGCCTCGGGCTCTTTTCCTCGCCATACCGACACCTGTCCCCAGCTACCCGTTGTAATATTGATTCCTGCCGCCGAAATGTAATCAATGGCATGCCATGTGGGATCATAGGGGAACTTTCCCATGGTCGTGACAGCACCACCTACATATACAACCATTTCTTGAATGGAAAACTCCACTTCTGTGTTAGGAGCTACCTTTGTCAGTTTCATTTCCGACATGGTTATCCACCTGGTCGGCTTGCCTGGTTCCCTAACGCAAACAGACTTGTAGCCTAGGTTATCCATCCGACTTCCGCCGGCGAGATTGAAATAATCCTGCAAAGTCCGGCCATCCTGATAAGCGACACTCGTCCTGGAATCTGGGAAAATCAACACTACATTGTCACCTACCGCCACAAAGGGAACATATATTTTATCTCCCTGTTCCAACATAATATCAGCGCTAAAATCACCCCGTGCAGACATGGCGTTGTAATCTATGTGCAAGGTGTCGTTTGCGCGAATCACCCAAATATCCTCGGTGTTTGCATTTGATACGAGACCACCAATCTGACGAATGAAATAACTCAGCCTTGTCTGGGATTCTACCAAATGCTGCCCGACCTGAGCTACTGCACCCATAGCGTTAATTCTGAATTTCTTCAAAGCTGCCAACTGCACATAACAATATTCCCGCTTATACCGCCTTGACACCAAATCCAAAATCAGCTGGCGTGCCTCCGCAAGGGTCTTGCCACCGACATTAACAGCACCGCATTCTTCTATAGCGACAGAGCCGTCAGGATAAACCTGGACAGTAACATAATTGTTTTCTAACACAAGATCCAAAAAATCACCCGGTCCCAACACATAACTGGAATCAACGGACTGGTCCGCATATGTTGGACTCAAGGCTATTCCACTACGGTTTGATACCGTCGGAGAAGAACTCAGAGAAAAGAAACTGCTTTTTTCTTCCGCAAAGGCCGCTAGCGAAAAAGACAGAACCAAAACTATGCATGTAATCACATGGTGCATAAACAGTTGCTCTAAAACGAATGTCCCCTAAATATACAAAAACACCCCGCTCAAAAAAGCGGGGCGTTTTCAATATTTCTAGAAATTATTCTGCAGCCTTGCCTTCGCCTTCGACCATGTTGACGGCTTCGGACTTGGCAGGTTCGGCAGCGCCCTTCTTGGCCTTCACCACGATTTCGTCTTCCACGAGACCCACGAGGGCCATTTCGGAAGCGTCACCGGGGCGGTTGGGGCCGAGCTTCAGCACGCGGGTGTAACCACCGTTGCGGTTTGCATAGCGCGGGCCGATTGTGGCAAACAGATCCTGCAGGACCTTGGGATCCATGATGAAGCGGGCAGCTTCACGACGG
>Ga0310697_10006878_pt1 | contig 10753 bp, 9 predicted proteins | sample 172DNAGHGlowgp2_FD_203883 | JGI IMG/M metagenome (GOLD analysis project Ga0310697, IMG submission 203883) | Sheep rumen microbial communities from Palmerston North, Manawatu-Wanganui, New Zealand - 1728 DNA GHGlow gp2 (v2) (version 2) | ecosystem: Host-associated > Mammals > Digestive system >...
GGAATAAACAATATCAATAAACAACACAAAACCAATCAAATCAACTTGGTTAGGATTTTGTTTAAGCTCTTCAATTTCTTGTTTGAGCTGATCCTGTTTAATTCTCTCCTTTTTCAGGAGCATTTGCCTTCTGATTACGTCGTATATGACGAAGAGTGCAAGAGGAATGCCGATGCAAACCAGCATGCCCTTGGGGCTCTGTATGAAGAGGACTGCATTGCCCACTCCCTGGAAGCGCCGTTCGTACTTACCGATGACGTGGTCCGGTGCAACCGGGTTGGCATCTTGTACGTTGTTGGCGTCACCCTGTGTGGTGTATGTGCCGTCTTCGTTTACAGCGATGATTCTGTGGGTTACGGCGTAGTCGCCTTCCATGAATGCGATTACGTCATTCACCTGAAGCTTTGTGGCGTCACAGTCATGAACGAGAATCAAATCGCCAACGAGTATGGCATCCGCGCTGCCGTCGTCCATTGATCCGGACAGAACGACAAGTGGCGTATAACCGAATACCGATGGTGGCTTCGAGTCATCCATGGCGCCTTTGATGATCAGGATAGTGTTCATAACCAGGATCGGGAGGAAGATGATACAGAGTATCGCACCCAGAACCGTCAGCACTATGTGACCAACGCTTTTCGCCGGCTTTTCCTTTCTCAGATTTTCAGACATGTGGCTGTACCTCCATGTGAATTATACCACGTGCATTATATATTATATTGCACTCCACGAGAACTATATCACGAAAGTTCTACCTTGTCAACACAATTTTTACAGTTTGTCAAAAAGTTTTGTGAAAAATGCACATATATTGTTTTTCGAATTTTGGTTAAAATTCAGGGATAAAGGACCTGCATGTGCCCGCTCCGGTCAGTTTTCCAAACATGGATTTGTTCGAAGCGGCGCTTGTGAGGACGAGAATCTTGTCACCCTGGGTCACGAGCTCCTGTGCCATGGGCGGCACTGAAATCTCTTTAAGCATGCTGTCGCTGTCGACATAGTAGAGGGGTACCTTCTCCCCGTTCAAGGCGGAATACGTGTTGTCGGATGTGAGATTTGTCTTCATCGGGTCGTCGTAGATACGGAGAGTTGAGCTCTTCATACCTTTGGCGGATGACAGAGCTGGCCGCTCTTTAAAACGCACATGCCGGTGCAGTTGTCAGGCACGGCATATGCTGCCTCCGGCTGGAGCGCGGCCTGCTCGCTCTCGGACAGAGCCTGGACGAGCGCCGTGATGTCATACATGAGCATTACGGCATTGAGCTGCTCACCGTTGTCGGATTCAAACTTGTGACTGCCGGGAGTGTCATAGCCTTCCTTGTTGTAGTACTCACCCATGAAGATGTAGTCGTTGTTAATAAAGAGACTTTCGGGGCGGTTCGCGGCGGTGAAGGTCGCAAACGGGGTCGCGGAACTTAAGTCTGAGTCCGTGACCTCCGCGAGTCTGTACACGTTTATGAGTTCCGTTCCCGTGGAAAGGAACACATAACGGCCGTGAACCGCAATGCCGGCAGCGCTCGGCGTGTCGGCCTCCCCGCCTGCCGTCTTCAGCTCAACATATGTGAAATCGCTTGTGGCGGGGTCTATTGTGTAGATGCGCGAAGCGGAATTGTCAGACATGCTGCCGCTGACTAAATAGTAGCCGGAGTTCTCGTCATAGGTTATGCCTTTCGGAACGAACCCTTCGCTGAGCCCCGGGATCTGAAATTCCTTTTCGCTGTTTTTATAGAATGATGCGCTTGCCGTCCTTATCCATATGTTGAGGCCGCCTATTGTGAGGCCGACCAGAAGAACGAGGCAAAGCAGCACTTTGAATATTGCTTTGATTACTTTCATTTTACCTGCCACTCCTTTAAGTCCTTGACTTCGTTGTACAAAGCCTTGTATGAGTCGTGTCGGGATTTTGAAATAATACCGTCTTCCACTGCTTTTATGACTGCGCAGCCCTTGTCCGTCGTGTGGGAACAGTTGGTTGCGAATTTGCAGTTGTCAATAAAGTCCTCAAACTCGGGAAAGCAGTACTGGAGGTCCTCTTTAAGGATTACTTCCTGCTTCAAGAGTTCAAGGGATGCAAAGCCGGGCGTGTCTGCGACATATGTGCTGTCATCCAGTTTTATGAGCGTGCACTCCCTGGTTGTGTGCTTGCCGCGGCCGAGCTTTTGGGAAATCTCGTTTGTCTCAAGATTGAGATGCGGGTCTATCTGATTGAGCAATGTAGACTTGCCCACACCCGAGTTGCCCGTGAAAGCGGAGATCTTGTTTTTGAGTATTTCCTTAATCTCTTCCGTGCCCTCTCCTGTCTTTCCGCAGGCCTCTATGACATTAAAGACGGTTTTTTTGTAAATATCTTTCAGATCTTCTACGTCAGCGAGGTCAATTTTATTCAGAACGATTACGGGCTCGATATTATTTTTGACTGCAATGGCCGTCAGACGGTCCACAAGCAGCGTATTCGGTCTCGGCTGTGTGCAGGAGACAACTATTACCAATTGGTCGATATTGGCAACAGGAGGCCTCAGAAGGAAACTCCTGCGCTCTTTTATCTCATCGATTGTGTTGTCCGTATTTTCATTTACTGTTATTACGACATTGTCACCCACCATGGGGGTGATTTTTTCTTTTCTGAAGACACCTCTGGCCTTACACTCAAAAATGCCTTCGGCGGTTTCCACGTAATAGAAACCGCCTATGCCTTTTACGATTGTTCCGTTTTGGGTGTTTTTTACCATACTCACCTAGTTCGCAACCAGTGTGATTGCGTCAGTTGTATATGCCTTTGTGCCGGCTATCGGCATCATGGCAACTACCTTGTCAGTATCCTGGTATTCACCGGCGAACTTGATATTTGTGAAGCCTGAGGAGTTCAGGATCTGTTTAGCGTCAGCTACGGTCTTGCCTACAACGTTCGGTACTGCAACTCTTACCTTAATCGGAGTCTCCTTGGCGTTTGTGATTGTAGCCGGGTCTGTGGAGAAGTCGATTGTGCAGGTATAGATGGTCTGGCCGTCGAGTTTGCAGACTACGTTCTTGGTCTCACCTGAGCCTGTGAGCTTGTATGAGAACTTGGAGCCGTTGCAGTTGAGCGTCTTTGTGTCATAGAGCTCGTTTCCGACGTAGATCTTGAGTTCAAGGTCGTCGGGTGATACAGGAAGCGTGAAGCTGATTGTGCCTGTGCTTGAAGGAGCCTTACCGGAGGAGATGATGATATCTACCTTTGTGCCGGCAGGTACTTTCTCCTTGGCGTCTATGCTCTGCTGGATGACGGTGCCGGCGGGTTCTTTCGAATCCTCTTCCTTGACCGTACCAAGTTTCAGGTTGACGCTTGAGAAGTACTCTTCAATGTCAGCCTTGTCCTTGTTGTAGTTGAGACCTACGACTGACGGTACTTCCTTGAGGTCGGGGTTGTCTTTTGCAGGTGCGGCGACATTGATGATTATCATCGTTGAGGTGTCGGCCTTTGTGCCCTGCGCGGGTTCTGTGCTGATTACCAGACCTTCCTTGTAGTCATCCGTGTACTCAGGCACCACTTTCGTGTTGACAAAGCCTTTTGATATAAGTTCCTGCTTTGCCGTACCGAGTTCCATGCCGTTGACTTCAGGTATCTCTACCTGCGAGCCGTTTGAGACGACTTCAATCTTGATGACTGAACCCTTCTTGGCCTTTGCACCCTTGTACGGGCTCTGCTTGCAGATCTGGCCGCCCTGGTACTTCGTGTCTGTGGATGTGACATACTTGACGTCGAATTCCCAGTCAGCGTATTTCTTATTGCCCTCTACCTCTGAGGCATAGTCCTTGCCGAGGAGGTCAGGTACTTCAATCTTGTCGTTCTTGAAGATGTCGGTGAAGAGGGCGAGGATGATTATGATGATGACTATTACAGCGAGGAGGGCCGAAGCGACACCGACGAGGATCGGCAGAACTCTGTTCTGTACCGAGTCGTCATCGTCATACTCGTCCTCTTCGTCAATCTGGACGGGCTGGACATGTGTCTTCGCGACAGGTGTCGCGATGACCTTGGCAGCCTCCTTCTGGCTTATAAACTGTGTGGGCTCCTTGTCGACGAAGTATGAGTAATCAAACTTGACTGAAGGGTTGCGTTTGAACTCATCGAGGTCGAGGAGCATTTCAGCCGCGGACTGGTAGCGGTCCTTGGCATTCTTCTGCATTGCGCGAAGAGTTATCTGCTCGAGGCCTACGGGAATCTGCGGATTGATTTCGCGCGGATGAACGGCCTCGTTCTGAAGCTGCATTATTGCCACTGAAACGGCGCTGTCGGACTCGAACGGAAGTCTTCCTGTTATCATCTCGTACAGGACTACGCCGACCGAGTAGATGTCGGCCTTGTCGTCAGTTATCTCGCCGCGCGCCTGCTCGGGGCTTATATAGTGAACGGAGCCTATGGCTGACTCGTTCATTGTGCGGGTCTCACCGCGTGAGAAACGGGCAATGCCGAAATCCGTTACTTTGATATTACCGTTCTGAAGCAGCATTATGTTCTGGGGCTTTATATCGCGATGAACAATACCCTTGTCGTGGGCATGCTGGAGAGCGCGGAGAATCTGGGTCGTAAAGTGGACTGCTTCCTTCCAGTTTATGACCTTCTGCTGCTCGATGTACTCCTTGAGAGTGATACCCTCAATGTACTCCATGACGATGTACTGAAGACGGTCGCCGAAGGATACATCGTACACCTTTACAATGTTCGGGTGTGACAGTACGGCAATCGCCTTTGATTCATTTTTGAACCTTCTGCGGAACTCCTCGTTTGCGAGGAACTCCTCCTTGAGTATTTTGATGGCGACGATGCGGTCATCTATGTTGTCGTATGCCTTGTACACGACAGCCATGCCGCCCACACCGATTATCTCTCTGATTTCATAACGGCCATCAAGTCTTTTTCCTACATAAGTATCCATACACAAGCCCCCTATCTCGTAATCGCTACGGCTGTAATGTTGTCGTTGCCGCCGTTTTCGTTTGCCATATCAACAAGTGTGTCGGCGACTTCTTCGAACGGGTTCTCGGACAGAACCCGCAGAATCTCATCCTCAGTGACCTCGTTCGTAAGGCCATCCGTGCAAATGAGCAGGGTTTCATCTCCTTTAATGTCTTCGACGGTGAAATCCACCTTGACTATTTCCTCCACTCCGAGGGCACGGGTTATCAGGTTCTTCTGCGGGTGATCCATGGCCTGTTCCCTGGTTATCTCCCCACTGTCCACGAGTTCCTGTACCACCGAGTGGTCTTTCGTTACCTGTCTAAGCTTGCCGTCGGCCACCAGGTATGCCCTGCTGTCTCCGGCATGTGCGATGTATACTGCTTTCTTCGTGATGAGCGCCGCGACAACCGTTGTGCCCATTCCCTTGAGTTCCTCATTGGCGGAAGCCATGTCGAAGATTTCAAAGTTGGCGTTCGTAATTGAAGTCACAAGCAGGTTCTTAATGGAGGAGGATGTCATGTTCTCCCTGTAGCTGCCTGTTATCCGTTCCGAAATGGTCTTTACTGCCGCGGAACTCGCTATGTTGCCGCCGCGGTAGCCGCCCATTCCGTCACACACAACCACCCAGGTGACCCCGTTCTGGAATTCACCGGCGGCGTATGAGTCCTGGTTGTTCGGACGCACCTTGCCAACATCTGTCTTTGCGGATATTCTCATGACTCCCCTCCTTTCGTTTGTCTTCTGAGCTGTCCGCAGGAGGCGTCTATGTCACCGCCGAGGCTGCGCCTTATGGTGGTGGTTATGCCGCCTGCTTCGAGAATCTTTGAGAATTCCTTAATTCTCTCGTTATTGCTTCTCCGGTAGTCATTCTCACGGACTTCGTTTGCCGGAATCAGGTTTACGTGGCACAGCATGCCTTTGAGCCTTTTGGCAAGTTCCCTTGCGCACTCGTCCGTGTCGTTTATGTCTTTCATCATGGCGTACTCGAAAGAGATACGTCTGCTTGTCTGTTTTGTGTAGACCCTGCAGGCCTCGAGAAGTTCCTCAGTGTTCCACTTTCTGTTGACGGGCATTATCCTGTCTCTTATCTCGTCATTCGGAGCGTGAAGGCTCACCGAGAGAGTGTACTGCGGATGCTTTTCAATTAGGTCGTAGATTTTCGGAACTATGCCGCAGGTCGAGATGCTTATGTTTCTCGCGCCTATGTTCAGGCCGTCCCCGTTTGTTATGAGCTCGAGAAAACGCAGGACGTTGTCATAGTTGTCGAGGGGCTCGCCCATACCCATGAGGACTATGTGCGAGACACGGAAGTCCTTGTCCTCTTTCCTGTTGTCACGGGTAATGGCATACACCTGGCTTAAGATCTCGCTCGGGGCGAGGTTCCTCACACAGCCGTCGATGGTGCTGGCACAGAAGGAACACTTCATGTTGCAGCCCACCTGGCTCGAGACGCATACTGTGTAGCCGTACTTGTACTTCATGAGGACGGATTCGATAAATTCACCGTCGTTTAACCTGAAGAGGTACTTCTTTGTGCCATCGAGTTTCGAGACGAGTTTCTTTTCGATGCTGCAGTTTTTGATCTCGCAGAGTTCATCGAGTTTTGTTCTCTGCTCCTTTGAGAGATTGGTCATCTCGTCAAAGGACTCGGCGCACTGTCTGTGAAGCCACTCGTATATCTGCTTTGCGCGAAACTTCTGAAGTCCCAGCTCTTTTGCCAGGTCTTCGAGTTCGGCAAGTGTCAGTGATTTAATATCCGTTTTCAATCTGCGGACTCCTTTTTGAGAACGGCGTAGAAGAAGCCGTCACAGTCCTCATCCTGAGGAAAGATTGTCCTCTGCTCCTTCAGGGTGAAGTTCGCGCTTTCGTCAAGGAAGCGTTTCACCACCTCTTCATTCTCCTGCGGGTTTAAGGCGCAGGTCGAATAAAGGAGGGTTCCGCCCTCTTTAACATAGCGCGCGCTATTAACTAATATATTATATTGTAAAAGCGGTAACTTTTCAATATCCTTAACTTTTTTGTAACGAATCTCGGGTTTTCTTCCGATGTCACCAAGACCGCTGCAAGGCACGTCACAGAGGACTTTGTCGGCATGGCCGAGGGCCTCTTTATACTGTTCCGCGTTGTTTACCTGCGCCCTCACTGAAAGGAGGTTTAAGCGGGCGGCGCCGGCCCTGATGAGCTTTACGCGGTGCTCATGGATATCGAAGGCGAAGACCTCGCCTTCGTCGTTCATGAGCTCGGCAATCGTGAAGGTTTTTCCGCCGGGCGCCGCGCACATGTCAAATATGCGCTCACCGGGCTGAGGGTTTAAGGCTTCGCAGCAAAGCTGTGAAGACTTGTCCTGAATGTGCATATCGCTTGTCAACTCATCAGGATTTTCGAGTATTTTCAGCCCTTCGGTCCTGTGTCTTGCATATATTTTCTGAGGACCGTTTGCATGTTCAAGTATGCCGACGGTCTTCTCTTTTCCGTATGCGTTTATCCAGAGATCTATGAGTTCCTGCGGGCAGGAATACTTGATTTCAAGGTAGTTTTCGTCCGTCTCGTCCGGGAGTATCAGTCCTTGGTCATTTATCTTTCGCAGGACGGCATTTACCAGGCCGCTCGCATATTGGCTTTTGTTTTTCTTGGTCAGCTCTACGGCCTCGTTTATAGCTGCCCTCGCGGGAATTTTGTCCATGAACAGAAGTTGGAGGGCGCCGAGCCGGAGTATACAGAGGACCTCCGGCTTCAGCCGTTTTATCGGCTGTGTAAGGCATTTTTCAAGGTTGTAGTCGAGCGTCAGTTTTCTCTCCAGCACACCGTATACAAGTGCCGTGAAAAATGCCTTGTCGGCGCCCTCGAGGGTATTCCCCTCAAGCACACCGGCAATTGATAAATTCGAATACGAATTCTGCTGTTCAATTTTCAGAAGTGTTTCAAGAGCAAACTGCCTTGCACTCTTCATGTTATCTCCTTCTGCCTCTGCCGAGGAAAATGGATGCGAATCTGAGAAGGTTTACAAGGGCTGTTGCAAGAGCAACGACATAGGTCATTGCTGCAGCTGTAAGTACCTTTTTGGCACCGACTCTCTCGTCACCTTCTAAAATACCCTGTTCCTCAATAACCTTAAGGGCACGGCGGCTTGCGTCAAGCTCCGTAGGCAGGGTTACGAACTGGAATACGAATACGAAGGCATACATGATGATACCTACGTAAACCAGGGTCTGACCGAGGTCAAACATACCCTGCATGCTCTGAAGAACGACACCTATAATTGCTATCGGTATGCCGAGCATTGAACCGATATTGCAGACAGGTACGATCGAGTTCCTGATTTTTATCGGAAGATATCCCGTTGCGTGCTGTGCAGCGTGGCCGGCTTCGTGGCAGGCTACGCCTATGGCAGCGACACTTGTGCTGCCCGCTACGGGCTCGGAAAGGCTGATTATGTTTGTCTTCGGGTTGAAGTTATCGGTGAGTTCACCGGGGATGCGCTCAATACCGACATCGGTGATGCCGTAATAGTTGAGTACCATCTGAACGGCGCGCTCGGCGGTAATGCCTTTCGAGCTCATTACCTGAGCATATCTCGAATAGGTTCTCTTAACCTTGTTGGACGCCGCCATGGCGATGAAGAACATGATTATGACGAGGTAATATAAAGGGTCCCAATACATTATTCGAACACTCCTTCCAGTGTGTGGCCGAGAAGATACGCCTCCGCGCTCATTCTCCTGCCGCTTTGGGGTTGAATTTCAGTTATTTCTATTTCTTTATTGTTTCCCGTTGCGACAAAGAGTCTGTCTTTTTCAGTTCTTATCGTACCGGGTTTTTCGATGGTTCTGTTGTCTGTTTTTCTTGTTGTGTGAATCTTGAAAGTTGCGCCGTCAAGCGTTGTCGTGGCTGTAGGCCAGGGGTTCAGGCCCCGCACCTGATTGTGGATTTCCTGCGCGGTTCTTGTCCAGTCTATCGGGCACTCGTCCTTGGTGAGCATTTTCGCGTAACAGGACTTTGCATCGTCCTGTTTTACCGCGCTCTTTCTGAGTTCCTCTATGTTTTCAAGGGTCTCTTCTATAGTGTCGGCTGCGAGCGCAGCAAGCCTGTCAAAGAGCTCACCTGCGGTTTCGTTCACGCCGATTTCAGTCTTTTTTACATTTAAGATATCGCCCGTATCAAGGCCCTCATCCATGAGCATTGCGGTGATTCCGGTCTCGGTCTCGCCGTCTATGACCGCGCGCTGGATGGGCGCTGCTCCGCGGTACTTCGGAAGAAGCGAACCATGGGCATTTACACAGCCGTATTCCGGGAAATTCAGGACATCGCTTTTGAGAATCTGTCCGTATGCGGCAACGACTATGATATCCGGCTTTAAGTCCTCGAGTATCGGCATGGCCTCGCCGTGCTTTAAACTCTCAGGCTGAAATACGGGAATATTCAGTTCTTCCGCCTTCACCTTGACGTCTGAAGGGGTCAGTATCATATGTCTGCCCTTCGGCTTGTCAGGCTGGGTGAATACCCCCAAGACTTCGTGCTTCTCCGCCAGTCTCACAAGTGTCGGGACGGCAAAGTCAGGGGTGCCCATGAAAACTACTCTCATTATTCTTCCTCAGCTGTTTTCCGCTCTTCCTTCGGGGTCGGATTCGGGTTTAAACGCTCGGTGAAGAGCACACCGTCGAGGTGGTCGAGTTCATGGCAGAAACAACGTGCCTTAAGCTCTTCTCCCTCATACTCATGCCACTCACCGTTCCTGTCCTGCGCCTTTACTTTCACGTAGGCGGGACGGATGGTTTCATAGTATTCACCGGGTATGGAGAGGCAGCCCTCTTCGGCGCACTGCTCCCCTTTTCGTTCGATTATTTCGGGGTTTACGAGTTCGAGAAGACCCTCGCCTATGTCCATTACGACAACCCTTCTGAGCATGCCGACCTGAGGCGCGGCAAGACCTACGCCGTCAGCGGCATACATGGTCTCCGCCATGTCATCAAGAAGCATGTGGAGACGGTCGTCGAATTTCTCAACCGGTCTGCACTTTTTCTTGAGTATGGGGTCCTCTTTCGTAACGATTTTTCTCAAAGCCATTATTCTTACCTCATGTGATATCGGGAATTGCATTTACGCCGGAATTTTCTTTATCCCTCGCGAACTCCATCAGAAGTTCCGAGAGAAAACGGCGAAACTGCGCATTGTTTTTACACTTTATCGTGAGACGGTACCTGTACTTGTTCGAGACCTTGACCACGCGCTCCGGCATGGGACCGAGGCAGATGAGTTTCAGGTCCTTGTACTCGTCCGTCTTAACTTTCTTCTCTATGTTTTTCAGAAAATTCGTGCCCGCTTTAAGCACTCTCTCCTCCTTTGCTCCCTGGAAACTGATGAAGCAAAGGTTGCAAAACGGCGGGAATACACAGGCCTTGCGCATGGTGATTTCGGTGTTGTAGAAGGCATCGAAATCCTGGCGCGTCGCAAGTATGATTACGTCGTTTTGCGGCTTTATTGTCTGGATGATGGCGCGGCCCGGGTACTTGCCTCTTCCGGCCCTGCCTATGACCTGTGTGAGAAGGTCAAATGTAGTTTCCATCGACTTGTAGTCGTCATTGTAAAGCTGCTGGTCTGCCGAGAGGACGCCGACCAAGGTGACATTTTCAAAATCAAGTCCCTTGGCGACCATCTGCGTACCTATCATCACATCGTACTCGTGGTTTCTGAAAGCCGCGAGTTTCTCGTCATATGAGTGCTTCTGGAGGGTCGTGTCGGCATCCATTCTCAGGATGCGGGCATCCGGCAGAAGCCTGTCTATCTCCTCCTCAAAGCGCTGCGTACCGGCTCCCG
>Ga0310697_10006880_pt1 | contig 10751 bp, 6 predicted proteins | sample 172DNAGHGlowgp2_FD_203883 | JGI IMG/M metagenome (GOLD analysis project Ga0310697, IMG submission 203883) | Sheep rumen microbial communities from Palmerston North, Manawatu-Wanganui, New Zealand - 1728 DNA GHGlow gp2 (v2) (version 2) | ecosystem: Host-associated > Mammals > Digestive system >...
GCGGTTGCCGCCATAGGTGCTGCGCGAAGGCGTGCCCGCAGAGGGCGATGTGGAGCGAGAACTGCCGCCAACGGTAGTGCGCGGGTTGCCGGAGCTCGGACGATTGCCGTAGTAACCAGAGGAGCCGTCTGTGCGACCGAAGCTATCTACGCCACGTCCGTTGCGGTAGCCTGCATTGCGACCCGTCTGTCCGGGACGGCGGCCGCTGGGCGACACATAGTCGCGACCGTGGTGGCCGTGGTATGCAGGACGGTAGCCGTAGTAATACGGGCGATGCCAGCCATAGTAACCGTACCAGTAGCCGCCGTAGTAGCCCCAGTAGGGACGGCGCCAGCCGTAGTAACCGTACCAGTAGGGATCGTAGGCGCCCCAATACCAGTCGTTCCAGTAGTAGGGGTCGTCGTAGATGCTCCAATACCAGGGCGAGCAGTAGATGCTGGTGTAGCCGAAGCGCGTCAGACGGCGTGTGATGCCGTAGTCCTCACCATCGCTGTAGCCCTCGCGATAGCCTTGTGTGTAGGCGTCATCGACGGCGCTCCGCATCTGATAGGCTGCAGTGGTATCGACATAGGTGATGGAGTCGCGCGTGTTGTTGGCATAGGGGCTGTAGGCTCCGCGACGGTTGTACTCATCAACGTCGCGCACAGCACCCGTGGTCACGGGCAGATAGTCGGAGTCGTCGGGGTCATCGACATAGGTGATGGTCACCTGCTCGGTCTGCGGCACCGTAGGGGTATACTTTTTCTTGGAAGCCATGGTGTAAGCACCGCTCTGTCCCCAGCTGAGGAGGGGTACAGACAACAGCATTGCTGCCAATAATGTACGTGTCTGTTTCATATCTGTCACTATTTTATGGTTTCGATGGTGCAAAAGTACGGCCATTTGTGGAGACCGCAAAGGGGAAAATCCTACTTCTTAAGGGTAATTTCCCTACGGTTTTGCTCTGCAAAGATAGATAAAGTATCGCGCGCGAGCAAAGAAAATAGGAAAAAAGGTGGCTGTAAATGAAATTTTGCTTACCTTTGCAGCCGAATTAGAGGCCCAAGGACCTCTGGTAATTGAGAATTAAGAATTGAAAATTGAAAATTAATAAGCAATTATGAAAGCATTCGTATTCCCCGGTCAGGGTGCCCAGTTCCCCGGAATGGGCAAAGACCTCTATGAGAACAACGCCGAGGCCAAAGCCTTGTTTGACAAAGCCAATGACATCCTCGGTTTCGATATCACCAAGATTATGTTCGAAGGCACTGCCGACGAACTGAAGCAGACGAAGGTCACACAGCCTGCTGTGTTCCTGCACTCTGTCATCACGGCCATCTGTCTGGGCGACAAGTTCCAGCCCGACATGGTCGGTGGTCACTCGCTGGGCGAGTTCAGCTCCCTGGTGGCTGCCGGTGCCTTGAAGTTCGAGGACGGCCTGCGTCTGGTGAGTGCCCGTGCACAGGCCATGCAGAAAGCCTGCGAGGCTCAGCCCTCCACGATGGCCGCCATCATCGGTCTGGCCGACGACGTGGTGGAAAAGATATGCGCCGAGGTGGCTGCCGAGGGTGGCATCTGCGTGCCTGCCAACTACAACAACCCGGGTCAGCTGGTCATCAGCGGCAGCGTGGAAGCCATCAATGCTGCCTGCGAGAAGATGAAGGCTGCGGGTGCCAAGCGCGCCCTGCCCCTGCCCGTGGGCGGTGCCTTCCACAGCCCCTTGATGCAGCCCGCCAAGGATGAGCTGCAGGCTGCCATCGAGGCTACCGAGTTCCACACACCCAAGTGCCCCGTCTATCAGAATGTCGATGGCCAGGCCCACACCGAACCCGCCGAGATCAAGCAGAACCTCATCGCACAGCTCACGGCCAGCGTACGCTGGACACAGGAGGTGCAGGCAATGGTGGCTGCCGGCGCTACGGAGTTCACAGAGTGCGGCCCCGGCAAGGCCCTGCAGGGTATGATTGCCAAGATTGCCAAGGATGTCGAAGGCCTCGTCGTCCGCAGCGCCGCCGATCTCTAACCCACTATAAGCTATTAAGCAATTAAGCTACTAAGCAACTAAGCCCAAAGCCCTCCCCTATGACCAATAAACCCATCATCTATCAGGTCTTCACACGACTGTTCGGAAGCGATAAGGGCGTCAACCAGCCCCATGGCGACCGCTCCGTGAACGGCTGCGGCACCATGGATGATTTCACGCCCGAGGCACTGGCGCAGATCAAGGCGTTGGGAGTGACGCACATCTGGTACACAGGTGTGATTGAGCACGCCACGCAGACAGACTACAGCGCCTACGGCATTCCCCGCGACCATCGCGCCATCGTGAAGGGCAAGGCAGGCTCGGTGTATGCCATCAAGGACTATTTCGATATAGACCCCGACCTGGCTACGAGCGTGCCGGCACGCATGAAGGAGTTCAAGGCGTTGGTGGAACGCACACACAAGGCGAACCTGAGCGTCATCATCGACTTCGTTCCCAATCACGTGGCACGCCAGTACCACAGCGACAACTGCCCCGAAGGGGAAGGTATTGAAGACCTCGGTGCCACCGACGACACCAGCGTGCATTTCTCTCCCAAGAACAACTTCTACTATTTCCCCGGCGAGCGCCTGCACACGGATTTCGACCTGCAGCAAGGCGAGGCCTGGCCCTATGTGGAGGAGCCTGCACGCGCCACGGGCAACGATGTCTTCGGCGCCTACGCCAACCACAACGACTGGTACGAGACCGTGAAGCTGAACTACGGCGTCGATTATCTGGACGGCCGTTCCACACACTTCGACCCGATACCCTCCACCTGGGTGAAGATGTTGCGCATCCTCCTTTTCTGGGCGGCCAAGGGAGTCGATGGCTTCCGTTGCGATATGGCTGAGATGGTGCCGGCCGAGTTCTGGGGATGGGCGATTCCACAGGTGAAGACGCAATACCCCAAGATCATCTTCATCGCCGAGATCTACGGTCCCGACAACTATCGCCGCTATCTGGACGAAGGCCACTTCGACTACCTCTACGACAAAGTAGGCCTTTATGACACGCTGCGCGCCATCACCTGCGGCTTCGCCAACGCCAATGCCATCACCTACTGCTGGCAGGCGGTGGACGATATCCGTCCGAAGATGCTCTCCTTCCTGGAGAACCACGACGAGCAGCGCCTCGCATCGGAGTTCTTCGCGGGTGACCCGGAGAAAGGACGCGCTCCGATGCTCGTGGCGGCGACCATCAGCACGGGCCCTGTCATGATCTACTTCGGACAGGAGTTGGGCGAGCGCGGCATGGACACCGAAGGCTTCAGTGGATGGGACGGTCGCACGACCATCTTCGACTACTGGACAATAGACACCATCCGTCGCTGGCGCAACAAAGGCACCTTCGACGGCAAGATGCTGACACCACAAGAGACTGAGCTTCAGGCCTACTACCGAATATTGCTCAACCTTTGCTCCAGCGAGTCAGCCATCGAACAGGGCGAGTTCTACGACCTGATGTACGTGAATCCCATCTCCGAGAATTTCAACCCGCATAAGCAATATGCCTACCTGCGGCATATCGACCGCACCACGCTGCTGATTGTCGTGAACTTCGATGACAAACCCGTGCGCGTGGCCGTGAACATCCCGGAGCACGCCTTCAAACTTTATCGGATGAATACGCGCAAAAAGATTCGTGCCGTGGACCTGCTCACAGGCAATGCCGTGGCCACGAGTTTCTCACCCGATGTACCCTCTCGCGTAGATCTTCCCGCCTACGGCGGCGTCATCCTGAAAGTGCACACCCGCTAACCCCTCAACCCTCAACCATAAACCCTCAACCATAATTCACCGCCATGACCTTGCCAGTCCTCTACGTGACGATTATCCTCATCTTCATGCTTGTGGCATTGATGAAGGAGTATCTGCGTCCCGGACTGATCCTGTTCACGGCCGTGGTACTGTTGTTGGTGGCGGGCATCATCACCCCTGAGGAGGCGCTGAAAGGATTCTCCAATAAAGGTATGATCACGGTGGCGCTGCTCTATCTCGTCTGTGAGGGTGTGCGCAAGAGCGGCATCCTGGAGCGCATCGTCTTCAATATGTTGCCCAAGAAGGATGTCGGCATCACCAATGCCGGGCTGCGCTTCTACCCTATCGTGTCGTTCATCTCGGCGTTCTTCAACAACACACCCGTCGTGGTGATCTTCGCGCCGATGATCAAGAACTGGGCGCGTAAGATGAAGCTGCCGCCCACTAAGTTCCTGATTCCGCTGTCGTATGCAACGGTCCTCGGCGGTATATGCACGCTGATAGGTACCACCACGAACCTCGTGCTCCATGGTATGCTCATTCAAGAGCACAAGGACGAGGTGGCTGCGGCGACCAGCGGTGCGGAAGAGGGTATCCTCATGCGCTTCGGCATTGATGATGGTATGACGATGTTCGAGCTCTCGAAGGTAGGCATCTTCATCGCGCTGGCGGGACTCATCTATCTCATCTTCTTCTCACGCTATCTGCTACCCGACAACCGTATGTCCGAGGATGATATCGAAGACCAGAACCTGATGCCGGGGCTGATACGTCATGAGGTGCTGCTCGGTAACCGCTTCCCGGGCTTGGGCAAGACACTTCATGAGTTCGATTTCTACCGCCACTATGGCGCGCATGTCCGCGCCATCAGCCGTGGCGGCAACATCATGGATGGTGACTACATGAATACACGGCTGACCCACGAGGACACGCTCATCGTGGATGCCGACGAGACATTCATGAAGGCGTGGGGCGAGAGCCGTGTCTTCTGGATGATTAGCCGCGTCGGCGACTATGAACCGCCATTGGGCAAGCGGCGCCGCTGGCTGGCATTGGTGCTGTTGGTGCTGATGATTATCGGAGCCACCGTGGGCGAGCTGGAACCCGTCAAGGATGCACTGGCGGCATCGCCCTTCGTGCAACAGTATATGCCGGGGCTGAAGCTGGATATGTTCTTCTTCGTGTGCATCACGGTCGTTATTATGGCGTGGTCGCGCTTGTTCTCGCCCCGTAAATACACCAAGTTCATGTCTTGGGATGTGCTCATCACCATCGCCTGCGCCTTCGCCATCAGCACCGCGATGACCAAGAGCGGCTTTGCAGATCTCATCGCGGCCTTCATCATTTCGCTCACAGAGCTGGCGCGCCACAGCGAGTTCGGCATCTATATCATTCTCGCATCCCTGTTCCTCATCACCAATATCTTCACGGAACTCATCACCAACAACGCTGCCGCTGCGCTGGCGTTCCCGCTGGCTTTGGCCGTGGCCGAGAAGCTGGGAATGAATCCCATCCCCTTCGTGGTCTGCGTCTGCTTCGCCGCCAGCTCCTCCTTCTCCACGCCCATCGGCTACCAGACGAACCTTATCGTGCAAGGCGTGGGTGGCTATAAGTTCACCGACTTCGTGAAGGTGGGTCTCCCGATGAATATCATCGTCTTCATCCTCAGCGTCTTCCTTATTCCACTATTCTATCATTTATCATAATGACCGAAAACATCTATCCCATCTACGACAAGATGATGACACGCGCCGACAAGGAGCAGCTGCTGCACCAGCGCGGAGTCATGATCTGGTTCACGGGCCTCTCGGGCTCCGGCAAGAGCACGATCGCCCTGGGCGTGGAGCGCGAGCTGCACAAGCGCGGCATTCTCTGTCGCATCCTCGACGGCGACAATATCCGCACAGGTATCAATGCCGGTCTGGACTTCTCCGCCGAAGACCGCAAGGAGAACATCCGCCGCATTGCAGAGGTGGGCAAACTCTTCGTAGATACCGGCATCGTCACCCTCGCCGCCTTCGTGTCGCCGACGAACGAATACCGCCAGATGGCACGCGATATTATCGGTGCCGACGATTTCAAGGAGGTCTATGTCAGCACGCCGCTTGAGGAATGTGAGCGCAGAGATGTAAAAGGTTTGTACGCGCGTGCGCGACGCGGCGAGGTCAAGGACTTCACCGGCATCAGCGCCCCCTTCGAAGCCCCCACAAATCCCGCCCTCGACATTGACACCAGCAAGCAACCTCTGGAAGAAAGCGTCAAACAAGTCGTGGAACTCATCGACCCCACCCCCCTGCCCCTCCCGGAGGGAGGGGAGTAAATACCTGTAACACTGGTGCTATGAAGAGGAGATATAATACGGCGTCACCAGATCGATATATACTGCTAAAGGAACATGCCAAAAGATTAAAACAATATACTACTGATGCAGAACGCATATTGTGGGAATATCTAAACAATAAACAATTAGGTGTTAAATTCAACAGACAGCATATTATAGGAGACTATATCGTTGACTTTGTCTGTTTAGAAAAGCAACTGGTCATTGAAGTAGATGGCAAATATCACTATGAAGACGAACAGACTGAAGCCGACGGACTCAGAACTGAGGAGCTTTATGCAATGGGCTTTCAAGTAATTCGTTTTGATAATGAAGAAATACTTACAGATATAGATTCTGTGATTGACCGAATATATGATGTAATCGAACAATAAAAATATATGGGACATAATACAAAACCAACAGGAGTATCTACTCCCCTCCCTCGGGAGGGGCAGGGAGGTGGGGTCTTATCCCACCTCCAAGAACTGGAAGCCGAGAGCATACACATCATCCGCGAAGTAGCGGCCGAGTTTGAGAACCCCGTCATGCTCTACAGTATCGGTAAGGACAGCAGCGTGATGGTGCGATTGGCTGAGAAAGCCTTCGCACCCGGTAAGGTGCCGTTCCCGCTGATGCACATCGACTCGAAATGGAAGTTCAAGGAGATGATTCAGTTCCGCGATGAATATGCACGGAAGTATGGCTGGAACCTCATCGTGGAATCTAACATGGAAGCCTTCAATGCAGGCGTAGGCCCCTTCACACACGGTTCCAAAGTGCATACCGATCTGATGAAGACCAAGGCCCTCCTGGATGCGCTGAACAAATATAAGTTCGATGCAGCCTTCGGCGGAGCACGTCGCGACGAGGAGAAGAGCCGCGCCAAGGAGCGCATCTTCAGCTTCCGCGACCAGTTCCAGCAATGGGACCCCAAAAACCAACGTCCGGAGCTGTGGGACATCTACAACGCCCGTATTCATAAGGGCGAGAGCATCCGCGTGTTCCCCTTGTCTAACTGGACAGAGCTCGATATCTGGCAGTATATCCGTCTGGAGAACATTCCCATCGTGCCACTGTACTACGCCAAGGAACGTCCGTGCGTAGAGATTGACGGCAACATCATCATGGCCGACGACGACCGTCTGCCCGAGCAGTACCGTCCGCTCGTGAAGCCCCGCATGGTACGCTTCCGCACCCTCGGCTGCTGGCCCCTGACTGGTGCCGTGGAGAGCACCGCTACCACCATCGAGGAGATTGTCGAGGAGATGATGACGACCACGAAGAGCGAGCGCACCACGCGCGTCATCGACTTCGACCAGGAAGCCTCCATGGAACAGAAGAAGAGGGAGGGGTATTTCTAAGACCCCACCCCCCTGCCCCTCCCGTAGGGAGGGGAGTATAGACCCCATCCCCTTACCCCTCCCGAGGGAGGGGAGTAATTACATTCAAAAGCTGATATCTTACAGTATATTAATGAATAACCACAATATAACAAATGATTCTACTCCCCTCCCTCGGGAGGGGCAGGGGGGTGGGGTTTCTGACGAAGTCGCCCTGCAAGTGGATGAGCGGCAGCTAACGCGCCAGGCTCTGTGGGAACGCAAGCTGTTGGATTTCAGCCTGCGCAACAACCTGTTGAACACGCGCTTCGGCAAGCGTGCCCTGCAGCTGGCCATCTCTGATGTCGCACATCTCGAAGACCGCTTGCAGATGGGCGAGAGTTATACCATTGCCCCTAAGGAAGCCACCAAGGCTTCTTCTGATACCGAGGGAACAGCCACCGTGCCCGTCGCATCAGCGTCGGGTCACTCCCTCCCCACTACCCTCCCCCCCTCGGAGCTGAAACCCGTCCTGACCAACCTTTATCGCGGCGCCCGCACAGCGATGGAAGAGAACGGCGCCAACGCCCTCTTCATCGCCATCGGTATGCTCCGTTGGTTTGTCACCGAGAAGAGCGACCAGCCACGTCTGGCTCCCATCCTCCTCCTGCCCGTCAACATCGTCCGCAACGGCGCCGGCTACCTTATCCGTATGCGTGATGAGGAGACGATCCTGAACATCACGCTCGTTGAGTTCCTGCGCCAGCAATATAAGTTCCTCGTTCCCAACTTCGACACACTCCCCACCGACGAGAACGGCGTGGATGTTACCAAGGTCTTCGACGCCATCCGCAAGACCGTTGCCAGCCAGCCGCGCTGGGAAGTGCTGGACGAGAGCGTCCTCGGACTCTTCTCCTTCAATAAGTTCGTGATGTGGAACGATATCCACAGCAATGCCGACCGTCTGCTCACAAGCCCCATCGTGGAGAGCCTCGTGGAGCGTCGCCTGACCTTGAAGGACAATGCTGAGGACATCGACGTCCATCACTTCGACCTCAATGCCAAACCCGCCGAGGTAGCCACGCCCATCAGCGTCGATTCCTCGCAGTTAGAAGCTGTCATCGAGAGCGGTCAGGACCGCAGCTTCATCCTCTATGGCCCTCCGGGAACGGGTAAGTCGCAGACCATCACCAACATGATTGCCAACGCCCTCTATCAGGGCAAGCGCGTGCTGTTCGTGGCAGAGAAAATGGCCGCGTTGCAGGTCGTGCAGAAGCGCTTGGCCAAGATTGGTCTCGACCCATTCTGTCTAGAGCTCCATTCCAATAAAGTCACCAAGACGCACTTCCTGGAGCAGCTGCAACAGGCATTAGACGTCACTCACGGTCATCCCAGCGAGGACTTCCAGCAACGCTCCGAGGAGCTCTTTGCGCTGCGCCAACAGCTCAACGGCTATATGCAGGCCGTACACCACACCGAGGCGGAGCGCCTCTCGCTCTACGATTGCATCGAGCGTTATTTCTCGCTCCCCGAGGTGCCGCCCATGGACTTCCCCATCGAGCTCGCCTGTCGCAAGACCCTCCCTGACTTCGAAGCTGCCATCAGCCGGATTCAGGACTTAGAAACCGTCTTCCAAGTCACGGGCCACCCCTACAGCCATCCCCTCACGGGCCTCGCTCCCAAGGATGACCGCCGCGAGAGCCTCGCCAGCCTCGAAACCCTCCTCCGCCAGCTGCAATCCACTACGGTTGGGGGGGCAGTTACGGTTCCCGAAGGTTCAGTTACCGTTCCTGAGGGTTCTCCCTCAGGCTTAATCTCCTCCTGGCGCTCCATTCAGCAGAAAAGGTTCCTGCCCCGTTTCTTCGCCACGGGCTCCTTCCTGAAACGCCTGCAGACCATTGATCCCTCCCTCACGAAGGCCGGCATTCCCTCATTCATCGAAAACCTCGCACAGGTCGGCGGTACCGACTACGCCACCTATCTCCAACATAAAGACGAGTGGCGCGAATGGTATCGCTGGTCATTGCAGCGCCAGACGCTCATCGACGAAGAGTGGGCACCCGTGGTGGCCTATCTCGAAGCCGGTCACAGCCCCGCCGAGACCGCCAACGCCATGCAGCGCGTCGTGCTGAAGGAGTGGGCATTGCAGATGATTGACAACAACGATGCCCTGCGCAGCTTCAGCGGCCTCGTCTTCGAGGATGTCATCGCCCGCTACCGCCAGCTCACGGCACACTTCCAGGAGCTGACACAGAAAGAACTCTACTGCCGATTGGCAGCGAAGATTCCCAGCATCACCATCGAAGCCGCCAACGGCTCCGAGGTGAACATCCTCAAGCGCAATATCGCCAACGGCGGGCGCGGCACCAGCATTCGTCGCATCATTGATCAGATCCCGAACCTGCTGCCGAAGCTCTGCCCGTGTATGCTGATGAGTCCTATCTCCGTGGCTCAGTTCATCGACCTGAAATGGCCGAAGTTCGACCTCGTCATCTTCGACGAAGCCTCGCAGATGCCCACCGCCGAAGCAGTCGGAGCCATCGGTCGCGGTAAGGCGCTCATCGTTGTGGGCGACAACAAACAGATGCCGCCCACCAGCTTCTTCGACACACAACAGGTAGATGATGAGGATGCCGAACTGGACGACCTTGACAGCATCCTCGATGACTGTCAGGCACTCTCGCTGCCGGCACATTATCTCGCCTTCCACTACCGTTCGAAACACGAATCGCTCATCGCCTTCTCCAACCAGGAGTACTACGACGGGCGCCTCTTCACCTTCCCCTCAGCCGACGACCGCCAGCGCAAGGTGTCGCTCGTGAAGCTCGACGGCGTTTATGACAAAGGTGGTAAGCGCAGCAACCAAGCCGAAGCCGAGGCTGTCGTAAAGGAGATCATTCGTCGCCTCTCCGATGCCGAGCTCGCGAAGCGCAGCATAGGTGTCGTGGCATTCTCGGTGGCCCAGCAGAACCTCATTGAAGATATCCTGATGGAAGCCCTCAGCGGCAAGCCAGAACTGGAAGCGCGTGCCTTCCAAAGCGAGGAGCCCATCTTCATCAAGAACCTGGAGAATGTGCAGGGCGACGAGCGTGACATCATTCTCTTCAGCGTGGGCTATGGTCCAGACAAAGATGGCAATGTATCGATGAACTTCGGTCCGTTGAACAACCGCGGCGGCGAGCGCCGACTGAACGTTGCTGTCTCACGTGCCCGCTATGAGATGATTGTCTTCTCTACGCTGCGTGCAGAACAGATTGACCTGAAGCGCAGCCAAGCCGCTGGCGTCGAGGGTCTGCAGAAATTCCTAAAATATGCAGAGGGCGGTCTCGTCAGCGATGTGTCCGTCG
>Ga0310697_10006884_pt1 | contig 10749 bp, 6 predicted proteins | sample 172DNAGHGlowgp2_FD_203883 | JGI IMG/M metagenome (GOLD analysis project Ga0310697, IMG submission 203883) | Sheep rumen microbial communities from Palmerston North, Manawatu-Wanganui, New Zealand - 1728 DNA GHGlow gp2 (v2) (version 2) | ecosystem: Host-associated > Mammals > Digestive system >...
AGGAGATTTAAATATGCTTACAGCACCCTATGAAATTAGTAATGAATATAACATTACAGAACTACTAAGTCATTTTGACTCGAATTATATCTTCGATATTATTAACGATAAACTAGAAAACTTAGACTATTCATCAGTACTAGATGATCCAAATATAGTAGCATCATTTGAAGAGAATTTTAAGATTATGCAAGAGAATTTTCCTGGAGATTCACAGAATATCAGAATGATTCGTACTCAGGTATATTATGATATTATTAAAATCCTATGTGATAAATTCAATCTTCAATTCAATGAAGAAGATGAAAATATAGATTTATATACAGCAGCATTTTATTTATATGATTTCTTAGTAAGTAAAAGAAATACAATTCTAGTAAACTTCTTTACATCATTTATTGTAAATAACAAAGACAACCTATGCGGATTTCTTAATCTAGATGATTATAGAAAGTCTAAAGATTCAGCATCTGCATATGGTAAAAGAATATACGAAGATCAAAAGTATGGCTTAATCAGTGCCAATATGAATAAAGTCCTAAATCATATCAGCACACTAGATATTACTTTATATAATATTTTCCAAAGCACTTATACAAATGAAGTCATAGCATTCCTAGATAATGCTATTGCTGATAGGGGTAACTTCTTTAAAGATTGTTATTGTGCAATATTAAATAGACCAGATATTTTGCCAATCATTATTACTAATATTCGTTTAGGATTACAAAGGATTGTTGGCAATGTAGGTATAACTAATTTCCAAGAGATTATGGCTCTAGAAGGAGAGAATAAATAATGAATACTAATGAGGAAATGAATGTGAATAGCACTGGGCTTACAGATGAGCAGATTAAAGAAGTATATGATACTTTAGCTAAAGAGAATGAAGCTGATAATGAAGCAATGAAAGCAGCTATAGAAGAAACAGAAAATACAGAATATGATTCTATCGAAGAAATGCCGGAATTCGATCAGAATGCTGCTGATGAGGTTATACCAGAAAATGTAGTTGCTGAAATTGTTAAAGGTTATGGAGATATCGGTATAGCTGAGGAGGATATTATCCCATTTGCTAATCTGATTCTTAAATATAAAGAGAATAAAGAGTATTATACTAAGAATAGAATCTTTGATGAGGCTCCAGAAAGCGTTAAGAAACTAGCTAGAAATATAGCTATTAATACATCAGATAAGAATCATAAAACAAGTGCTAATACAGCATTAAAGTTTCTTATGGATACAATGATATCTGATGCACAAATGGAAGTGCTATTTGCTAAAACTAAGAAAGATATTGATAATGCAGTATCTGAATATAACGCTGAAGTTTCTAAAGCTATAACCGATGCTTATGACGAATTATTCAGTAATATAGATCAGCTTAAAGAAGAGAATCCTGAAATGGCTGAAAAGATTATTAAGATCAAAGACGCTATGGAGGATGCTAATTCTTATCAGAGAATAATTGATTTTATTCCTCAGATGAATAGAAAACGCTTTAAAAAAGCATGTGTTCATTTCAATGACACTGTTTCTCGGTTCAACAAAAAAGTAAATGTTACTGAAGTTAAAATTCCAAGTCTATCAGATCTATTACCAGTATTAAGGAAGTTCATTCCAGATAAACCTAAGTCTGAACTTACTAAATTCTTAGCTGCTGTTGCTCTTTATGCAGATACTCTTGAATATGATTTACAAGATAATCTTGCTAATGTAGCATTTATGTATAAATTTATAGATAAAATCTATAAGTATGGATACTCTCCAGCTATGATAGAGGGTGTAGATGAATGTAAAACTATCTTTAATGGAATTACGGAGGTAATTGATCTAATAAATACATAAGGAGGAAATGTAAAATGGCAGGACCTTACATCCAAGATGGTCATTATATGTATGGGAATGCATTTATTCAGCCATACCCAGCATATTATAATTCTTCATGGTATCATAGAAAACCTCCAAGAAGACAATTATCCAGTTTATATGATGAAATATACGATGATGGATCTCAATATGTAGGAACTGATATCTATGGTGATCCTAATGATCCAGTAGTAAGAAGCAAGAAAGTAAGTAATATTATTAATATAGAAACTATTGCTTTCAGAACTCTTAGAATTAAACTATATGCTGTTAATGAAGAAGATGATATAGATGTTACTCTTGAAATTGGTAAAGAGTACGCTGTTACTTACATGAGCGAAGGTGGCTTAAAAGTAGTAAAAGGTATTCTTAAATATATTGATACTTCTATTCCTGACAGCTGCCAGCGTTATGTAGGTAATTTTAATGAATCTGTGGTAACAGCATGGATTGGCCTGGATTGTTCTGTAACGGGCAAATCTGATAAACGTAAAATCTTCATTGCTTCAATTAGAGGTATTGAGGAAGTTCCATATGATGAAGACTATGTATTACCGACAGTTGATTCTTCTGAGCTTACAGACGCTCAGAAGCTAAATACTCTTGTTGATGCATTACCAGGATTTGATCATAAGCTTGATCTTATCATTGAAAAGGTTAAGGATAATGATGAAATCATGGATAAGCTTGATAGTATGGATATCTCAGATAAAGTTGATTACATTATGGATAGGCTAGATGAAGCAGAGAGTAATGTAATCAAAACAGTCAATGATACCACTATTGTTCAAGCTACCAATATTAAGGATGCTGTTCAGGAGATTAAGGAAGCTCTTATTACAGGATCTGAAGCTGATGCTGAGAATATCCTTAAAGTATTCATTGAGAACAACTCTAAGGTTGAGGAATCTCTTGATACTATTAAGGGTGAAATCAAGAATGCTAAGAATAGCAATGAAGCTGTAATGACTGAAGTTGGTAATGATCTTACTGCTAAGATTTCTACAGCTAGAAATACTATTACTCAGAGTATTGATAGTATGCTTGAACAGATGCAGTCTGCATTTACTACTGGTAATGCAGCTCAGTTTACTGATCTGGTAAATCAGATTAGAGAACTGTCTGATAGTGTTATCGCTAATGATAATACTAATACAGAAACTATCACCAGAAAGATTGATGCTGCTTCCAGCACAGCTACTACAGATATCTATGCTGCTAAATCTGATCTTACTGATAAGATGGGTACTGCTACTACTGAAGTTAAAGCTGCTGTTGAATCTGTTAAGACGGCAGTATCTGATAGTAATAGTTCTATCCAGAATAGAATTACTGCAGAGTCTACCAATAGCCAGAATAGAATGAATACAATTCTCGATAAAATTGATACTAAGTCTACTGAGCTATCTGGCAAGATTGTAGATACAGGTAATAAGACTACAGAAGATATTACTTCTGAAATTGAAGCTGCTAAGTCTAATATTCAGAATAGTGTTAGTGCTTCTAATAATGAACTTAAGAATCTTGTTAACAGTGTTAAAGATACAGAGAATGCTAATCGTGAAGCTACGAGACAGCAGATTGAAAGCGCTGTTACTAAGGTTAAAACTGATGTGTCTGATAAGTCTACTATTATTAATAATAATATCGCTTCTGCTAAGAGTGATGTTAAAGCAGATATTGCTGCTGTATCTTCTAAAGTTGATTCTAGTAATGAAGATATTAAGACAGACCTTACAGATAAGATTAATACAGCTGCAAATAGCTTAAGTGGCAAGATTGATAATGCTGTAAATGCTGCTAAGGCTGATCTTAAAGCAGATGCTGCTGCTATTGAGAATAATATTCTTGAAGCTCTTGGCTCTGCTAAAGATGAAGTTAAAACTAGTGTTTCCAGTAATTCCAATGCTGAAGTTAATGAGCTTAAGAATGCTCTTGGTCTTACTGCTACTGAAGTTACTAATACTATCAGTAATAAGATTGATACTAAGACTGATGAGATTACTGCAGCTGTTGAAGCTTCTGAAACTGACGTTAAGGAAGAGATCGCTAATCAGACTACAATTATCAATGCTCATGTTACAACAACAGCTGATGTTATTGATGATGATCTTGATGCTGCTAAGCAGGAGATCCTTAGAGCAATCACCGGTATTGCTACAGAATCTAATAATGCTGCTATTGAAGCTAAGCTTGATGAGATTCTTACCAGTATTGGAACTGATGGTAACTTATCTGGTAAGGTTGAAGATATCATTAATAGAATCGGCACGGCTGTAGATTCTGATGTTACAGTAACTGCTAAGCTTGATGAGATACTTGAAGAAGTCAAAGCTACTGCATTAACATTAGAAGAAATTAATCCATAATATATAAAATAAGATTGGAGGTGGCTTCAATGCCACCTCCGATTTTTCTGTAAATTTAGATTTCCTCAATTGCATAATATAGCTATGAAAGGATAAAGGAATATCCTTTACATGGCCATATAAAGGATAAAAGTATAAGGAGGAAATTATCATGGCAGAAAACAAAAGCAATCTTTGGAACCCGCAGGATGGAAAGCTGTATGATCTTGACACCGGCAAGGAAGTTGGAGATATCAAAGATCTCCAGAGAGATCGTGTTAAGGACATCGCGATTGGAGCAGGTATCGGAGCTCTTGTAGCAACACCGATAGTAGTACTGATCACAAATGCTGTTCTTAAGCATAAGTGGTTAGCAGCTGCTAAGGAGTTCGACGCAAGGGATGAAGCTGCAGCCGCAGCTGCTCAGGGATAAGAAGAAAAGTTACCTCAATTTTCGAACCTCCAATAAAAGCCTCAGGCGGAATCTAAAAAGTTCCGTCTGGGGCACCAAAGAGTGCTATTTTCTTTTTGTCTGACATCCTAATAATTTATAAAATAGAAGAGGAGGTTAGAACATGCCCTCGTATCTAAAAGAAGAAAATAATAAAGTTATATATAATGGAGAAGGCGAGCTGATTTACTACGTTCCGGAAAAGTATTTCGAGCTTAAAGCTGCTTCTATTATTGGTGAAAAGGTTGAGACTCTTGGATTGTTTATGTATGCTAATTTCACCAAGGGTGGTAAATCTGATAGGCTAAAGATTTTTAAATGTCCGACTATGATTCAGTGTATTCCTTCGGGTATAGAAAAGATCCATAATTTTCAGCTAGAAGGAACTAATGCTAAAGGTAGTTATAGATTACTACATTTCTCTAAAGGTGATGAACTCATTTGTTCTTTAGCTGTACCACAATCAACAGCTAATGTAGAGAAGTTCGTTAATCTATTAATCAGAGCTAATCTACCAGAGTTTGTTCCCTACGATGAATTATTTAAGTATCTTATTATGAATGGCGATCTTAACGGATTCAACTATAAAGTTTCTAATCAGATTATTGGTTTGGTTATATCTGAGCTTTGTAGAGATAAAGATGATCTTACTAAGCCATTTAGATTATCTGGTAAAACAGATATGATGGATTATGTATTTATTCCTATAAATAAAGCACCTAAATTTACTTCACCATATATGGCAGTTACATCTGAAAATCCAGATGAAGCTATAGCCGCAGCTATGAATGTTGAAACTAATCAGAAATCTCCTCTAGAGTCCATAATGATGGAGTCTGGAGTGCTTCAGGATTAATTTTTTAACAAGAAAACATTATGCTAGCATAACGTTAAAAATAAACATAAGAATAAAGCCAAAAGGTTCAAACTGAAAGCTTTTAATTATTTATAAATAATTAAAATATTTAAGGAGGTAAATGATATGCCTAAAGGATATCCTAAATCAAGGTTTGATATAATCGATCAAACACAAGTTCAGGAAATCACGACTAACGTCGTTAGTAATCCGACCGCTGTAATCATGGCAACGTATACTAGCGATAAAGGTAGTGAAGATTGGGAACTGATGTATGGCCTTACTCAGTTCACAAATGCTAAAGGCGGCATTAGCTTCACCAAGCACGGTCAGGCTCAGCTCGTAGTAGCTGAAGTTCTTCGTGGTGGTGGATTTGTATTTGGTAAGAGAATGGTATCTTCTGATGCAACGCTAGCTAACGTTACTATCAAGGCTAGAGTAGTTGAATCTGATGGTGTGGCATATGTCTACATCTATACTTCTTCTGCTATTAATGCTGGACATCTTAACGATGCTGCTGAAGCTGGATATGCTAACTTCGATCCCGATGCAGATTCTAATAATGACTTCCCGCTGTTTACTATCGCTGCTGCTGGTCGTGGTACTTCTAACTTGTTCTTCCGTATTGTTCCTGAGTATTCCAGCTCTAAGTCTTCTAGCTATATTAAGTATAGCCTTGAAGTGTATGAGAATCAGGAACTGCTTGAGAGCATCGTATTTACGATGAATCCCGATATTATTATCGAGAACGTTTCCCAGTCTATCCAGTCTAAGGTTAATAGCAATAGCACTCAGGTTAGAGTAAAGATGTTCGAAGATGCTATGTATGCATTTATTCGTAAACTTGCTCAGTTCGCTACTACCGATGGTGAACTCATTGGTGTTAATAACCTGGTTAATATGGACTTCATTAACGGTCTTGATCGTCGTGGTTCTACCCCAATCGGTGGTATTATTTGCATGGGCAATTCCGATAGCGATGATATGTGGACTGCTAATAAGCCTGATGATATCGAGAATCCATATCTGCTGTATCAGGATGGTGGTATTGCTTTGGCTAACGGATCTTATGGTACTTCCGGATCCTCTCCAGTTTCCAACCCAACAGAATACGAGAAGCTTCTACTCGGAGCTTGGGGAAAGAATACTACATCTGAGCAGTTTGATCCGATTATCTATGATCTGGATGCATTTAAGCCAGATGCAATTGTTGACTGCGATTTTCCTCTGTCTGTTAAGAACGCTATCATTGATGTTATTGACTTCAGGGGTGATTGCGTATTCTTAGCCGACCTTGGTAAGAAGTATGATGATCTTCAGAGCATCTGCGATGCTGCTCTTGATATAAATCCGTCTCGCTTCTGCGCAGTATATCATAACTACTTCAATATCATTGATCCTTTCACCAAGAAAGAGATCACTGTTACTATGCCGTTCCTGCTTGCTCGTAAGCTGGTTCAGCACGTATCCAGAGGAATTGGCAGACCATTTGCTGGTCTTGCTAACAATCTGTACTTCCCGGAGATTATCGAAGGCACTGTAAACTATCTGCCAGTAGTTGTTCCTGGCGAAGATCAGAAGCAGAAGCTTGCTGATAATTCCATCAACTACATCTCATACTATGATGGAACTCCAGTTATGGAAACTATGTATACCAATAACGATGAGTATACTCAGCTTTCCTATCTGCATAACATCCTTGCAATTCAAGAGATCATTAAAGTCATTCGCTCTCGTTGTCCTAGAACTCGTTATACTTTCCTCGATGGTGATGATCTTGAAGAGTACATCACTGACGCTGAAGCAATCATCAAGCAGTACAGCTCCAACTTCAGGAGTATCTCTATTCAGTACATGGCTGATGAGCGCTATGAGAGCAATAATATCTTCTATGCTACTATTGTTGTTCGCTTCAGGAACTTCGTTCAGGAAGAGTACTTCAGGGTAATTGCTATTAATTGAGGAAAGGAGGTAAGAACAGATGGCTAGAATTAATTATGATAATAGTTTTGGCGCAAAGTCTGCAAACCTAGACTATACCACTGCAGATAGCAGCGCCGACAAGAATAAAGCGATAACCAACATGTTCGCTTATTCTAAAGAATTCAAAGATGTCACAACTTACCGTCTGATGAGGGGTGTTCCTGACTTTGGCTCCCTCGTTCAGTTCAATCCTTATGAAACAGGTTATGCTGCATTCATCATTTGTGGTATGCCAAGATTCATCGAGATGCTCGCTAAGAGAAATTCTTACTACGAGAAGCTTATGAAGAACTGGGCTCATATCATTGAATATGAATTCAAGAGCTTTGATGGTCTTGAAGCTATGAGTGCAGATACGATCTCTCTGGGTGACGATCTGAATAACATCAATGTTATCAGCCGTGTAAATATGCAGAGTGCTTCAGAATTCTCTCTTACCTATGATGAGAAGTCTGGTTCTCCGCTTACTAAATTTGCCAAGCTTTATCTGTCTGGCATTAAAGATCCTCGTACTCAGGTTAAGCATTATCATGGATTAGTCCATAGTAATCAGCTTGAGCCAGGATTCGAGAATGAGGTATTTACATTCCTCTTCATTGCTACTGATAACACCATGCGTGAGGTTGAAGCAGCTTATCTTCTGATCGGTTGCCAGCTTAACTCCGCTGATCTTGATATGTACAACTATACCAAGGGTGATATCAATAAGCGTGAAGTAACTGTTAAGTTCTCTGGATATCCAATTCAGTCTTCTTACATCGATGCAGCTGCTAGCGATATGATGAGCTATCTGCTTAGCACTGATGCTGGTGCTCGTCAGATCATTATCAACAGCAATGACTTCGATTACACTGGTATGAATAGTATCACTAAGACTATGACAAAATATGGTGTAAGTCCGGATAACTCCAAGTACACAAGCTTTGGCCTGATTAATAATACTAATGAATATAAGACCTCCAGCTTCTATACTGATAATGATGAATACAATCTTTAATTAAGGGCGTATCACTAACACCTCTTTAACATAAAAGAATTACCAGTAGGCGCAAGCCTACTGGTAATTTATTTTGTTTTTAATTATTAATATCCACCACCAGCATCTTCTTCAGAAGAAGTCTGTAGTTTCTTAAGCGTATACTCTTGATCTGCTTCCTTAAGAAGCTCATTGATAAGTTTCATATTGATATAAGAACCAAGATGATAGATCTTAAGCTTCTTAGCGAACATCTGTTTCTTAGCTTCATCCTGCTCATCAGCCATAAGAATGTTTACGATGTTATCACAATAATCATTTGTATTCACAATAAGCTGATTAGTATTGGTAACATTAATAAACAATGGCGGTGGAAGAGTAAGAGTTACAACATCTGTGGACATATACTCTATATCATAGATCTTACTCAATAATGGGCTGATAATATCTTGGAAATCAGATTGACGATCATAGACAAATCTAAGAAACTTAGAATTTGTCATTGTGAGCTGAGTAGCATAGTCAGGAGAGTTTCTAGATTCAGTTAATTCAATAGGTACACCTGTAGGATTAATAGCTGACTCTTCCAGAATATTAAGAAGTTCAGTTTTAATCTCTATCTGTTGCCCTTGCATAACCTCAAACTCTATTGGAGACTGACCATCTGCTCCTCTAGGAATAATATAATCATTGTATCTGCCAGTGATATTAAGAATCGAGTTGATATTGTCAATCTGTCTAATACCAAAGTTTGCTTTCTTAATCTCATTAATAGTCTTAAGAAGAGTTTTAGCAATATTAGATTCAACAGACTGTCTTACATAGTAAACTCGTTTATCATTACCACGGGTCATAATACCTAAAGCATTGGTTAAATAGATAGCAACCCAAAGCTTTGCAGGGATAAGTGAAAGATTAAGATCAGATACACCTCTAGAAGTTCTTTCATCTAATTCAAAATACATATGATGAATATCTTCAGGAGGAATATAAGATACACGAATATTATTAATAGAGCCTTGAGCTGAATTGTAATCATCATTATACTTAAGAATATAATAAATCTCTTTCTTAAGATCCTGATTATTATCTACAAATGTATTGTCAATCTTATCTGCTAGCTGTGAAGCAATACTTCTAAGAAGTTCTTCCCTACGCTGCATAGCATCGAATGCTTCAGAACGACCGTTAGCTCTAATACCGGTAATGGTATTAACCATACCCATAGAAGACATTCTTTCATCAAACATCTGTAGATCATTATCAAACTCAAAGTAATAATAACCAAGATTAATATCATTGATAATGATTGGTACTACTCTCTCCCTAGCAAGAACTTTAACAATAGCACCGCTCATACCTTTAATCCTGGTAGCTCTAGCCTTATTCTGATTGATATCTGTCAAACCATCAGAATATGTATTGTTATCATTCGGTAGCTCTAAAGCATCACCTAGAGTTTGATCAAACCTATGGTGTACAGGAAGCTTGCTATCCAGCTCAAATTGGGCACTACCCATCTTATTATAAGCATAAGATCTTCCTAAAGAATCCAGATCAAACATAGATTCACTTAGAGCAGATTCAGATACTACCATTAATTTATCTCTAGCTGTCTTTTCAGCATTTACTACAGATGAAATAATGCCAGACTCAAACTGACAGGAAATATTTATAGGTTTAAAACCATCATCTACAGATACGTTAGCAGATTCATTAATCTTAATTCTTGATCCAGCTACACCATCAGTAGATATTTCTACAGCACCTTCCTTGAGGTTAGTTTTTACGACAACATTCCTGTTGTCATATTTTCTATCAAGTAGACGCTGTATAGCTTTCTCGTATGGCACGCAATAAACAAATGCTTCACCATACTTAGAAGTTTTCTCATAGATCTCTTTAATAAGCTTAGGAAGCTTATAGATCTTTTTCATATCTTGAATATTGCTATCGAACTGCTCTTGTGTAGTATCTGTAGCTTGAAGAGTATTGGTTATATTAAGGAAATCTTTTGAAAAGCTATCTGCAGATAAAACGTTATCTGTTAAGATATCTAAAGCCTCTTTTAGCTTAGGCATATATCTTAAGACTTCATCAATTTCTGTATCTACTGCTTTAACCCATCTATTATCAAGGTATGTTGCAGTAAGATTATTAATGAAGTCATTATCTCCAAAGATCTTCTCAAACTCATTTATCGTAGACTGATCACCTTGAGCATTAAGAAGCATTCTTTCATAAAGCTTAGAAATATTGGGTTCAC
>Ga0310697_10006885_pt1 | contig 10749 bp, 7 predicted proteins | sample 172DNAGHGlowgp2_FD_203883 | JGI IMG/M metagenome (GOLD analysis project Ga0310697, IMG submission 203883) | Sheep rumen microbial communities from Palmerston North, Manawatu-Wanganui, New Zealand - 1728 DNA GHGlow gp2 (v2) (version 2) | ecosystem: Host-associated > Mammals > Digestive system >...
GGCCAGAGCTAACGAGCCATCTACAACCGAGGAACGGTTATTGCTAAGTATGTGCTGATATGCCGTCTGATAAAGGGTTTTATGCCCCTCCCCGCCCCGTTAAGAAATCTTAAAATTCCCCCTGTACAAATAAGGTATACGAAAAACTTTGTAATTTTGCGACCCATTAAAACATTATTGACTTAGCATTAAAGACAATGCAGAAAAACCTGGTGATTGTGGAGTCGCCCGCAAAGGCGAAGACCATTGAGAAGTTTCTGGGTGGCGACTATAAGGTGATGTCCAGCTATGGGCACATACGCGACCTCAAAAAGAGGGAAATCTCCATTGACGAGAAGACGATGGAACCGCAGTATGAGATACCCGCCGACAAAAAGAAAGTGGTCGCACAACTGAAAAGCGAAGCCAAGAAAGCCGAGAAGGTGTGGCTGGCAAGCGATGAGGACCGCGAAGGAGAAGCCATCTCGTGGCACCTCTGCGAAGTGCTGGGACTCGACCAGCAACAGACCTCACGCATCGTGTTCCACGAAATCACCAAACCCGCCATCCTGAAGGCCATCGAACAGCCACGCATGCTGGACATGAACCTGGTCAACGCACAACAGGCCAGGCGCGTGCTGGACAGGCTGGTGGGCTTCAAACTGTCGCCCGTCTTGTGGCGCAAGGTGAAACCCGCACTCTCGGCGGGCCGCGTGCAGAGCGTGGCCGTAAGGCTGATCGTCGACCGCGAAAGGGAGATACAAAAGTTCAAGAGCGAGCCCTACTACGCACTGCAGGCCGTCTTCACCCTCGACGACAATGGGAAGCAGGTGGAACTGAAAGCCACGCTCGACCACAGGCTGAAGAGCCAAGAGGAGGTCGACGCACTGATGCAACAGATGAAGCAGGCCACCTTCACCGTGGACAGCGTGCAGAAGAAACCCGTCAAACGCTCACCCGCACCACCCTTCACCACCAGCACACTGCAACAGGAGGCCGCACGCAAACTGGGGTTCACCGTCAGCCAGACCATGCTCGTGGCGCAACACCTCTACGAAAACGGACACATCACCTATATGCGTACCGACTCGGTCAACCTGTCGTCGCTATGCCTCAACACAGCCAAGACGGCCATCAACGCGCTCTACGGAGAGAAATACAGCCACCCGAGACAGTTCCACACCCACGCAAAGGGCGCGCAGGAGGCACACGAGGCCATACGACCCACCTACATGGACCGGCAAACCATCGAAGCCCCACAACAGGAGCAACGACTCTACGAACTGATATGGAAACGCACGGCGGCATCGCAAATGGCCGACGCGGAACTGGAGAAAACCACCATCACCATCGAAGCCGAATGTGGACACGCCAACGGCGACAACAGCGCAGCACAGAAGACACTCTTCACCGCCACAGGAGAGGTCGTCACCTTCGACGGATTCCTCAAGGTGTACCGTCCCACCGAGGGTGACGACACGCAGGCCGACACCGACGAGGGGAAACTGCTGCCACCCATGCACAAGGGACAAAGCCTGGAACGGATGGAGATGACAGCCACAGAACGCTTCTCAACGCCTCCGGCACGCTACACGGAAGCGTCGCTGGTGCACAAGATGGAGGAACTGGGCATAGGACGCCCCTCAACATACGCCCCGACCATCAGCACCATACAGCAACGCGAATACGTGCAAAAGGGAGACACCAAGGGACAAGAGAGGCCCTACACCATCACAACCCTGAAGGGACAGAGCCTGACACACCGAAAGAAGAGCGAGATGGCGGGCTCGGACAAGGGAAAACTGCTGCCCACCGACATCGGACTCGTCGTGAACGACTTCCTCATGCAGCACTTCCCCAACATCATGGACTACAGCTTCACGGCCAACGTCGAACAAGACTTTGACCGCATCGCCGAGGGGAAAGAGCAGTGGGAGAAGATGATGAAAGCCTTCTACAAGAAGTTTGAACCCACCGTAGAACAGACACTGAAGAGCCGTTCGGAACACAAGGCGGGAGAACGCGTGCTGGGCAACGACCCGGAAACGGGACGGCCAGTCATGGTGAAGATAGGACGCTTCGGACCCGTGGTGCAGAAGGGCACAGCAGACGAGAAGGAAAAGCCCGTCTTCGCACAACTGCCCAAGAAGTTCTCCATGGAGGCCATCACCCTGGAAGAGGCACTCGAACTCTTCAGACTGCCGCGCAAGATAGGCGAATATGAGGGAAAGACCGTCACCATCAACACGGGCCGATTCGGACCCTACGCCCAACACGACGGAAAGTACACCTCGCTGGGCAAAGACTTCGACCCCATGACCATCACACTGGAGGAAGCCATAGGCCTGATAGAGGCCAAGCGCAAGAAGGAAGCGGAGAAGCACATCAAGAGCTTCGACGAGAAACCGGGACTGGAAGTGCTGAACGGACGCTGGGGACCCTACATCGTCTACGAGGGAAAGAACTACCGACTGACCAAGCAACAGAAGGAACGCGCCAAGGAACTGACCTTGGAGGAGTGCTTGGAGATAGTGAAAGCGTGAACGCAACAAACACCAACGTGAGACGCATCATACTCATCGGCTACATGGGAGCCGGGAAAACCACCATCGGACGCGTGCTGGCCAAGCGGATGGGGCTCGACTTCTACGACCTCGACTGGTACATCGAGAGCCGCCGCATGCAGAAGATACCGAGCCTCTTCGCCCAAAAAGGCGAAGAGGGCTTCCGCCAAATCGAGCGGAACATGATGCACGAGGTGGCTGAGTTTGAGGACATCGTGCTGAGTTGCGGAGGGGGGACGCCGTGCTTCTTCGACAACATCGACTACCTGAACCAGCAGGGGGAGACCGTCTATCTGAAGTGTTCGCCCGACGTGTTGGCGCAGCATCTCAAAATGGGACGCACCGAGCGCCCCTTGCTCAAGGGGAAAACCGACGAGGAACTGGCCGCCTTCATCGTCGAACAGTTGTCCGCCCGCGAGCCGTTCTACCTAAAGGCACGCCACACCCTCGACGTGTCCTTGATGGACAACCACAAAAAGGTCGCAGACACCGTGGACTCCCTCCTGCAGTTGCTGGAGGGATAGCCGCCTGATCGCCTTGGCGACCACCCCTGCCCCAACCTTCATCTTACGACCACCTTGCGCACCCTGCCGTTCTCGCGCCGCAGCACCAGACCGCGACGAACGCCGTTGACGCGGCGACCATCCAGTGAATAGCTTTTTGCAGAGGGCTCTGCCACCTCGCAGACACCAGCCACACCAGCCAGACCAGCATCGCCCCAAGGCGCATAGACGACTTGCCCCAGCGAGGCGTTGTCGTACTGGTGGAAGATGACCGACTCGATGCCCGCCTCGCTCTGCTCGCTGGCAGACAGCCAGTAGTTGCCCTGGGCATAGACGGTGTGGGCAGAGTTGTTGTAGAGGTCGTAGACCTGGCCGCCGTTCTGGTTGTTCAGAAAGATGTTCCTGCCCGGATTGTAGTCGGGCGACGAGGCGTCGACGTCGGTGCGCCCGACGTTCACCTGCTGCCCGCCAATGACCGTGATGCCCCACAGGTTGCCTTCGATACGGTTGCCCTCAATGTGGGCCGTCTGCTGTTGCTGGGGGTCGTAGATGTTGATGCCGCTGCCACCATTGTTGGCGTTGGTCTCGTGGTGGTTGTCGACAAGCTTGTTGTCGCGTATCACCGCGTGTTGCCGCAGGTAGGTGGCCACGCCGAAGCGATGATGGCGGATGTCGTTGTCTTCTATCAGTGTCTGATAGTCGCCGCTGAAGCCCAGCAGGTTGCTGACCACGATGCCGCCCACAAGGGTCTTGGTCGAGTCGCCCAGCAACACACAGTGTCTCACCACCACCGAGTCGGCCACCGTGAGGTTCAGCTGGGGCGCGTTGCGGTTGTCCTGCCCGTTGCGGATGAAGACACACTGCTCCACCAGCAACGGGTTGCGGTAGTTGGCCGCACCGCCAATGGCAGAGCGCTGGCAGGAGCCGAAAATACACTCTCTGACCTCGAAGGGAGCCAGGTCGGGACCCATCTGCAACGCAGAGGAGCCGGACACACCGTTGTGCTGCATAAACGTGCACCGCGTGAGACGCAGCCCAAAGGGACTGAAGCACCGCACGCCGCAACCGAAGAACTTCACGTCGGACAGATGCGTCGCATGATGGGCGTTCTCAAAAGACAAGCCGTAGGGGGTCGAAACCTCGCCGTCGTCTGACGTGATGGGGCCAAAGACGCCCTCCTCGGGTTGCAGGAGTGCGACACCCTTGAACGTGATGCGCACGCCGCTGCCAAGGTTGGCGCGACAGCGGCCTGCCATCGCGAAACTGTCGCCCTCGGCGATAGTCACGTCCTTCGTCACCTCATAGAGCTGTTCCCCCACAAGGCTGACACCGCTCTCGGCGATGCTGGCAAGGCGTTCAAAGTCGTAGAGGGTTCCGTCGCCAGCCGTCACATATTCGTCGGCCTGGGCCGACAGCGCGGTGCACAAGGCGACGATCAAAAGTGTCTTTTTCATTCTGTTCAAATTTAGATTTTACAAACTATGTGGTTCTTTTAAGGACAACGGATTTTACACATTAAACGGATTAATCCTGCGCAGACGAACATCCCTGTAATCCGTAAAACCCGTTGTTAAAATGTAAAAAATGTATTCATCTACTTAGTAAACAGATCTATTCTACCTTTATCTCCCCACCTCCTCATCTCCCCATCTCCCCATCTCCCCATCTCCACACTTTCACTCGTACATCTCGCGACAACTGGCCCGGGTTGGTGCCTGGTTTCCCTTCGGGTACAGGCAAGCCACGACTGTGATAGAAGTCTACAAAATGCTGGGGAATACGGCCCGTGCTGTCGCGAAACTCCATCGGTATCTCAGGGAACAACGACCTGCCTTGGCGGTCTACATAACTCTTTTGCACCAGTTCGCTGCAATAGATGGCCGCGTCGGAGGGAGAATAAAGACTGTCGTAGGGCAGACCGACATACTGTCGCGCGCGTTGCAGCGTCTGCTGCAGGTCCAGCCCGTGTCGCACCCTGCCTACCCTGACCAGCGAACGCCCCTGCTCGTCGCGATGGCGCAGAAGAAAACTGTCTCTCGGCGTATGGCGCACGCCAAAGCCGGGCACCGCCTCCAATACGCGCTCGCCGTCGCAGATGGCCACATGGTCGATGGGCAGGCCGTCGGCACCATGCGTCACAGAGGTAATGGCGTTCCCCTGCGGCGCAACGACAAACAGCAGGTCGCCACTACACAGTCCACCGCCGCACGACGTCAGCAACGCCAGCGCGCAAGCAAGGGCAACGACACCCACAACATTCATGCGAAAAGAACTGAGCAAAGCCATATACACAAGGGAACAAGCGGCGCCCCCAGGTTGCTTTCTCCGTAGGTCGCTGCTTTGCAGCGACTTGCCCAAAAACAGCCCCCAGAGACGCAAGCTCGATGACGCAAGTGTGACACTTAAGCCTTCACGCAGCGTGAAACTCACAAACCGTACTCCGTCTTGTCCTCGACGCCGGCTTCCGCAAACGCCTCGCGCCGTTCCACACACGTGCCGCATCGACCACAGTGGTGCAGAAGCCCCTTGTAGCAACTCCATGTCTGGCTGTAGTCGATGCCCAACGCCTTGCCGCGACGTACGATGTCGGTCTTCGTCAGATGGGTGTAGGGAGCCAGCAGCTGTACACCGTTGAATGTGCCAGCCTCCACGGCATGGCTCATGGCGGAGACAAACTCGGGGCGGCAGTCGGGATAGATGGTGTGGTCGCCCGCGTGGTTGGCCATCATCACGTAGCCAAGCCCCTCGCTCTCTGCCAAAGCCGCAGCGACGGAGAGCATGATGCCATTGCGGAAGGGCACCACCGTCGAACGCATATTCTCTTCTGCATAATGGCCCTCGGGGATGTCTTCACCACCCTGCAACAGCGAACTCTTCAGCAACTGGGGCATGAAGTCAAGCCTCACCACGCGATGGGCGATGCCCAACCGCTGGCAATGCCAAGTGGCAAAGGGCAGTTCGCGGGCATTGTGCTTCGACCCGTAGTCGAAGGACAACGCCAGCGCAATGCAATCGCGGTAGTCATAAAGAAGGGTGGTGCTATCCACACCACCGCTCAAGATAAGGATGCTGTCTTTCATTTCACTACCGTCTTTCTGCCGTTTACCATGTATACGCCAGGCATGAGACCGGCGGTCTCGCCTGTCGCGTTGACGCGCTGTCCCGACAAGGTGTAGACGCCTGTGCGCTTGACACGAGAGTCTGACTTGACGCTCTCCACGGCCATCTCCTGTTGCCAGGCGGGATACTCCGCTTCCGTCATCAGCGGAAGCTCAGCGGGCGTGCCTGCGGGCACCGCAAGATAGCACGAATTGGCGGGCACGTAGGTCACATCAGTGGGCGTGACAAAGCCCACGCTGCCAGAAGAAGTGACCCCCAGCAGACGCATCGTGGTCGGATCATAGGGGGTGACGACGCGATGGATGTTGCTGCTCAACAGAGGAAAACCGTTGCGGTCAAGGTAATGGCAGAAGTAGACGCCCGTCAACTTGTTGTCCGATGGGCCGGCCCCATGTTCAAAATAGAGGTTCAAACGGTTGTCGGAGGGATTGGCAGAAGAGGTCTTCACAATGACGGGGACGCCGCCTGGCACTTTGCCTGTCAACTCCTGCCAGATGGCAACGCCGTCGTCAGTGATGCGGGTCACGTACATGATCTTCATGCCACTATTGTAGCAAGAGAAGGCAAAGGATGCATAAAATGCCTTATAGTAGTCGGTGCCCACCTGCACATCGGGAGTGATGCCGAAATAGTTGTCGGAAGAGTTGACGTCCAAGGGCTGGATGTTCCAGTAGCGCTCGTTGGTGATGCCACTGGTGCCCGTGATGGTTGTGACGTAACCCTCCTCTTTGTAGGGGTCGCCTGGGTCGTAGGCGTCTGACAAGGAGGCCGAAACGCCTTGCGCCGTACTGTAGAGGCGCCACGTGGATGGGTTCTTTGGGTTCATCCACAGGTAGACCACCATGCCACCCGTGAACGACTTGACGTCCGTGCCCTGGGCATAGAGATTATAGCCTGTGCCACTTTTCATCATGTACACGACGGATCCGGGATTGGACACAATCTTATCCCAACTGATATAGGTGGAAAGGGCGGTCACATCGTAGGTGGTGGTGCGTGTGTTCAAGCCCGTTGACTTGTTGTCACGCACAAAAATCCAACGGTTGGTCAACAAGTTCTTGGCCCTATAGAAGCCATCGCTAAAGGGCTGTTGCTGTGCGTATGCTCCAAGCGAACCTGACAGCAGGAGGAAAAGCGTCAGCAAGTGTTTCATCTTCTAATACCTTTTTCAGACAGATAGTGTTTGTGTTAAAAGAAAAGTCTTTGGCAGGAGCCTTCACGGCCAACCTGCCAAAGACTTTCAAATTATGTTCCTACGAGTGGAATCCATGCCGAATTACTCAGCAACAAGGATACACACGCGGTTCTGATCGTTGGTGGGGAAGGGCTGTTCGGTGTCGCCCTTGTTGACCATCGTGATGCGGCTGGCGGGGATGCCATGCTTCGTCTTGAGCACGTTCACCACGGTCTGAGCACGCTTGCCAGCCAAACGAGAGTTGACAGAAGCGGGAGTGCGGCCACCATCCTTGCTGGCGTAGCCTTCCACAACCACCTTGGCGTTGGGATTGCGCTTCAAGAAGTCTGCAATCTCCTGGATCTTCTTCTCGTCGTCCTTCTTGATAGAAGTTACGCTGACGCCGAAGAAGATCTCGCGACGCATCTTCTCAACCATAGCGTTTGTACGAACCTCGGGCTCGGTGTTGCTGACGTTCTTCTCGATGTAGACGGGCTTCTCGACAATCTTCTCAACAATCTTCTCGACAATCTGAGGCTTCGGGCCCTCGACGCGACGGCTGTAGTAGGTCTTGCCAAGGTTCACCTTAACGCCAGCCAGGGCGTTGAAGTACCAGTCGATGTTGTGCGAACGCTTCGAGTTGTAGTGGTCGTTCACGCCATTGGCGCTCACCTCAAGGCCAATGCTGACCTTCTCGCTCAAGCGGAAGTCGGCAGTGACACCGGCCTGGCCCATGAAACGAACCTTGGAGCCGTCCCACACGTAGTCCATATTCTGGTTGTAGTGGTCTTGGTCCAAAACCCACTTATCAGCGGTTCCATAGATCTTCTCCTTCTCAGCCTTGGCGTCGTTGTTGCTGAAGGCAATGTTGGCACCAACGCCAGCAAAGATGCCCAAGTTGAAGACACGCTTGGGGTTGAAGCCACAGAGAGCGTTGGAGAGGTTGACAGTCAGGTCAACAGCAGGAGCCACATAGTTCCACTTCCACTTGGCTGTGTAGGTGTCATACTTGCTCTCCATGCCAGCCTTGCTCTGCCAAGCGTTCACATTCAGACGTGCGCCAAACACAGGCGAGAAGTTGTATCCCACACCGATTTGGGCATTGGGAGAGAGCAGGTCGCTAAACCCAATCTCGCCCAGGGTGTACTGGCCGCCAACCTGCAACTGGCCATACCAGTGCGGCTGGAATACGTATACTGTCTTGGCGGCCGGCTCTTGGGCTGCCACACTAAGGCAGCCCATGAGCAACATTCCGGACAGTATTGCTTTTATACTTTTCATAACTGTCATTTCTAAATGAAACACTCGTTAATAAATTACTGAACCTTCAGATAGAACTTCTTGGTACGGATCATACCCTGGTAGTCGACCGTCTGGTAAGCCACCTCGTAGGTGCAGCCTGCGAACTGGGCGTTGGTGACGAAGGCAACAGAGTTCTGACGTCCGGGGATGACGGTGGCCATGAACTCGGCCTCGTTGGCCTTCTTCAGAGCATTCTGAGCCTTGGCGCTGGTGTTGCTGCCGTTCTCGTCCCACACATTGGTGACAACGATGAACTTCTTGAACGAAGGAGCGATCAACTCAGCAGTGTAAGATGTCGGACGCAGCACAATGGCCTGGTCGCCACCGGCAGCCACCTTGAAGGGCGATGCGGGAACCTTGGCCTCACTCAGCATCTTCAGACCACCGTCAGCGGTGTTGTACAACATGACGGGCTGCACATACTTGTTCGGGTTGGCGATGTACTTGTTGATTCTGTCAATGACAGCGTTCACCTTGTTGATGAACTTGTTGACCTTGTCAATGTACTTGTTCACATCCTTGCTGGCTCCGTCCAGACCCTTCTTGATGTCGGCAACGATTTGGTCAACCTGACCGTTGATGTCCTCCAGCAACGGGTTGATGATGTTCTCAAGTTCCTTCAGCGACACGCGGTAGTTGCGGTGGATGTGCATGGCAACATCCTTGTCAAGATGATAGCCGAAGTGGATGGTGGTGTCAATCACACCGTTCACGTCGATGAAGACGGTGTCGTTGTAGATGCGCACGTGTCCATTCTCGTCAAGAGCCTCGTCCGGACGCTTGTACTCGACGGTGTCCTTGCCGGTGAAGTGGATGAGGAGTTCCTTGTCAAACTCTATCATTTGGTTGACGTTGAGCGTGGTGTCGAGGTCAATCATGATGTCCATCGAGTCCTTAGAGAGGTCAACGGGCTTGATGCCTTCGAAGTTGATGTTCAGACGGCTCCAGAGGTCGATGTGATCCAGCGGGCTGATGGGATGAGAGAGTTTGTACTTGTCGGTGTTCACGCCCTCCAGGAAGGTGTAAGAGAGAGGCTGCACAGTGGTGGACAGCAGGCTGTAGCCAGACATCACATTGTACTCCTTCTGGGTCTCGGGATCTTTCCAAGTAGCCTTGATGGACTGTGCGGGAGCAACGTCGTGGGCCTGGTCGTAGATGCCCTTTGCGAGGCTGGTCAGGTTAGAGAAACTGACCTTGCGGGTGTTCTTGAACGCAACGAGGTTCTCCTTGATGGCGCTCTTCAACTGCTGGCTGATGTAGATGCGCGACTTGTCGATATTAGAACGGTCATCAGGAGTGACAGGCACGTAAGCCTTTGCGGCATAGAAGCCAGTGCCAGCGGCACGCGACGCACCAAAGGTCAGCGTGTAGTCGGTCTCAGCGAGCGGGTCGAGTTTGGTGCCGCACTCCTGTCCCTGGCTGTTCACCATCTTGACGGTCTGACCTGCGAAGTTGGTCTCAGCGGGGTTGACGGTCAGGTAGACAGTACCCACCTCAACGCGATTGTTCTCCACCAGAGGATACTTGGCGCCTGTCAAGAAAGTCTCGCCCTTCTTGAACTGGTTGATGACCTGCATATCGGCAACGGTGAAGACTTTGCTTACATCGTTCTTAGCGTAAGAAGCGTCGCTGGTAGGAATCTGCACGCCGCAGTCTTGAGCCTCGCCGTAGAAGCCGACCAGGACATTGCTCTTCAGTCCGAGAGGAGTGTTGAAGTAGCCGGTGGCGGTGCTGTGGGCACCCTCAACGATGACGCTGGTCACCATAGAACTCATCAGACCTTCAATGCGGTTGAGGATGTTCTCCACCTTCTGTTCCAACTGATCAACGCGGCCGGTCAGGTCTTCAATCTTTTGGTTGATGGTGGCGATGGACGCGGTATTGGCGTCCACCTGGGTCTTCAATCCGTTCAGTTGTGTCTGCATGGCCTCGTCGGCTGCCTTGTAAGCATCCTCCAGTTGGCCCACCTTGGTCTCCAAAGCGGTCAGGTCGCTCTTGTCGGCTTTGTCATTGATGAGGGTCTTGAGGGCTTCCACCTCTTCCTTGGTGGCGAAGTTGGCCAGTTGGTCGGCCAGTGCCTGAACTTCCTCCTTGGTGGCGTAGTTGG
>Ga0310697_10006886_pt1 | contig 10748 bp, 17 predicted proteins | sample 172DNAGHGlowgp2_FD_203883 | JGI IMG/M metagenome (GOLD analysis project Ga0310697, IMG submission 203883) | Sheep rumen microbial communities from Palmerston North, Manawatu-Wanganui, New Zealand - 1728 DNA GHGlow gp2 (v2) (version 2) | ecosystem: Host-associated > Mammals > Digestive system >...
TATCAATGGAGCGTAACACAAATCTCGATGACAATTCCTATGATGTAATGTTCACTATTCAGAAAGATAGATTTGGCTCTAAGAACGGTGTAAAAGTGCCTGTAAGATTTGACTTCCCAAGCCGTAGGTTCTATACAACCGAGGAAGAATTGGGTAAGAAATACAAGTGGGATGTTATCGAGTCTACGGTCAAAGAGTTGCCTAAGAGTGAATCTCTTGAACGCATGGAGATGAATGAAGGCGCAGACGATGAAGTATTTGGAGCATAAAGGAGGATAACATGAGTAAAAGAGAAGATATAATTTATGGCAAGAAAACAGGTGATTACGAGAATGACACATATGTAGAAATATGGTTGCGCGATGATGATGACGGATTTGGAGTTTGCTATCAGCACGATGGACATGGTTGTATTTGGCATTTTCTGCTGAGAGAAGCCGATAAGTACGACGAGGTTAAAAGTACTCTGCATGAGCTTATATGCGGAATTGATAATCCACCAGAAGTTTATGACACTCTTGTAGAATACTTCTCATCAGATGATATGTATGAATACTTGGACGATGAGCCTGAGTATGAAGAACCACCCATGAGAACAGAAGAAGAAATACATGAGTATATGGATGAAGCATTTGACCGAGTATGGCTCGTGAGAAAGCAGGATATGTTTGTTAATATGCTCGAAGGCACTGAGAGTATACAAGCAGATATTCTCGATGGTTGTTTAAAGGCTATTGATAGAGTATGCAACAAGTATAATATCGACTTTAAAGAGCCTGTAAGTGATTGGAATTATGGCTATTGGAGTGGCATACTGGCTGCACTGAGATGGGTTATGGGAGATGAAAAGGATTTCTTAGATACGTGATGGAGGGGATTATATGTATAACAAGAAACTTATTACTCAAATAATACCCACTCTAAACTTTGAGTTTCCATATTCTATTGATGACTATGCCGAGCATATGTACTTTGAGAACTACCACAAGCATACCTGCGAGTCTAATCACGCTCTTGCCGACAGTGCAGAAACATATAATCGTTATGTTGATCGCATTAAGGAAGTCAATTCCAAATGCTTATTTAGTGGAGAACATGGTTGGCAGGGAGATCACATTGCCACATATGACTTAGCTCAAAACGTCGGCTTAAAATATCGCCATTCCTGCGAAGCCTATTGGGTAAAGGATAGACTGATAGAGATTAATGGCAAGAAAGACGGTACAAACTGTCACATGATGATAGTGGCTAAAACTGCTAAAGGAAGAAAGAGATTAAATTACATTCTCTCCATAGCAAACATTGATGGCTTCTACAAGAGGGCAAGAATTGACTTGCCCTTATTGCTCAACGAAAGTCCCGATGACTTTATAGTGACGAGTGCTTGCGTAGCAGGTTGGCTCTATGATGATGCTGACGAGATATGGCTCAAAATAGCAAAGCACTTTGGCAATAACTTTTTCTTAGAGGTGCAGAACCATAACACCGATAAGCAGAAAGCCCTCAATAAACACATTCTTGACTTAGCAAGAGAACACAATCTGCAAATTATTGCAGGACTTGACACTCACTATGTCAATGCAGACGGCGCAAAAGAACGTGACGCTCTGCTTGAATCTAAAGATATTCAGTATCTTGACGAGCAAGGTTGGTATATGGACTTCCCAGATGTAGACACTATAATCAAGAGATTTGAGGAACAAGGTGTCCTCTCAGAAGAAGAAATCTATCGTGCCATTATGAATACGAATATCTTTGTTAATGATTGCGAAGAAATAGTTCTCGATAAATCCTTTAAAATTCCTAATATCCACAGAGACAAGTCCTACGATGAGCGTGTTCAAATATATAAGAACCTATTGAATGAAGCCTACAAGAAAGAAAAAGTTCATTCCCCCGAAAGAGTAGAAGGCATACGAGCCGAGGCTAAAGAAGTCATAGACTCTGGCGTTGTTGACTACTTCATTCTTAACCATGCATTAATTGATTGTTCAGTAAACGAATATGGGGGTATTCTTACAACCACATCAAGAGGATCAATGGGTTCTTTCTATACAAACAAACTTCTTGGTTCAACAACCATTGACCGTTTTAACTGTGAAATCCCGATATTCTATCCAAGATTTCTTACAGCAGACCGTGTACTGGCGGGATCTATGCCCGACGAAGATTATAATTTGGCGGAGCAAGAACCATTTGTGAAAGCTGCGAAGAAGTTGTTAGGGGAACATGGTTGTTATCCTTTGATGGCAGTAGAAAAATTTAAGCCAAAGTCTGCATGGAAGATGTATTCTCGTGTAAACAATATTGAGCCAGAAAAAGCAAACGAAGTCTCAAAGGCAATAGACAGTTATCTCAAAGCTTGTAAAGAAGCAGGGGACGACGCGGATAGTATTGACATTACTGAGTATATTCCCAAGCAATATTTGTCTATCTATAACGAGAGCGTGAAATATCAAGGAGTTGTTTCAAACTTTAAAGTTCACGCTTGCGGGCACTTACTTTTTGATGGAGACATACGAGAAGAAATAGGACTGATGAGCGCGGTTTCCGAAAGCACACACAAGAGAACAGTTTGCGCTTGCGTACAAGGTGGTTATCTTGATACTTATGGTTACGTCAAGGATGATTTTTTGATAGTCGATGCGGTTAGTTTGACCTACGAGTTGTTTCAAAGCATAGGCAAGGAAGTCCCCACATTTGATGAACTCCGTGAAATGGTTAGCGGAGATCAGCCAACATGGGACATCTATGCCAAAGGTGCAACGTGCTGTGTTAATCAGCTTGAAAGAGATGGCACGAAGCATAACATGATGGAGTACAAAGCCACTAATATGCAAGAGTTGTCGGCATTTATAGCGGCAATAAGACCTGCCTTTAAGTCTCTACTCCGCACATTTATTGAACGCAAACCATACAGCACAGGAGAACCAAAGATAGATGAATTGCTCGAAGATACAGCACACTTCATGCTCTATCAGGAGTCTATTATGAAAGTCTTGTCATTCTTAGGTCTGCCAATGGGCGAAACCTATGGTGTCATAAAGGCTATCTCAAAGAAGAAACTCAAAGGTGAGAAGAAAGAGAAACTCGAAGCGCAGCTCAAAGAGAACTGGAACAAGATTTTTGGCAACTTGGACAATTTCCAAAAGGTGTGGGACATTATCAATGACGCAGGAAGGTACGCCTTCAACGCTCCGCACTCACTATCTATGTGTGGAGATAGCCTATATCAAGCGTGGTTTAAAGCACACTATCCGTCCAAGTTCTATGAGATTGCAATATCTCACTATCAGCGTAAAGAGAACAAGGACAAAATATCTGCTCTTATCACCGAAGCGGCTACATACTTTGATTATACCAAACTGCCGTTTAGATTTAGACAAGACAATAGAGCTGTCTCTGTAAATGACAAAACAAAAGAAATAACCATGTGTCTATATTCCATTAAAGGCATTAGCAAGAGTGCATCTGATATTCTGTTTGAATATAAAGACGCAAAGTTTAACTCATTTATAGATGTTATTAAAACTATTCCGTTAGACAAAACAACTTATGAAGCTTTGATAAAACTTGACTACTTCACAGAGTTTGGCAAGTCGGCAAAATTACTGGCTACCTATAATCTATATAGGAAGTGGAATGGTAGAAAGTCTATTAAGAAAACAAGCACAGAGCCTTTTAGCATTGAACTGTTGAATCAGTTTTGCTCAAAGGAAACAGCTTCTCAGTATTGTTTTGATGACATCGAGCCTTTATTGCAAGAGTATATCAAGGCAATTCCTGATGAAGATATTTCTCAAAAAGAAAAGATTGCAGCACAACTTGACCATTTGTCATATGTACAGGCGACAGGTCGTGAAGAAGATCGTCGTATCGGCTACGTTAGAGCAGTCTATCCTTGCAAGCGCAAAGCCGACAATAAAACGTGGGCATACAAGGTCTCGGTGACGTTCCTCGGCAAAGGCAAGGACAGCGACTTGACAATCTACAAGGCGAGATATGACAAATGCAAACTCCAAAAGGGAGACATCTTCTATGCAGAGAGTGTTTCGCCAAAGGACTATCAAGGTAGGCGGTACTGGTATCTCATGGATTACAAAAAAATCTGAAAAAATTTCAAAAAAACTCTTGACAAAGCAAGAAGTTAATGATATAATATAATTAGCAACAGGGAAGATGTAGATTTTGGCTACGTCTTTCCATTGCTATACCCTAACAAGGAAACAAATTAACAATAAAAGGAGATGATTTATTTGGAGTTAAAAGTTGGAGATAGAGTGCGTTATGTAGTTCAAAGAGATATTGATAATGTCAAAGTTGGCGAAGTAGGCATTATTCGTGACATTTCTTCAGGTGGCGATTATGCAGTTGATTTTGAAGAAAGTGGTTTTAAACATAACTGTGGTGGTCTTTGCCGAGATAATCATGGTTGGTGGTGTAGTGGAGATACGCTTGAACCAGTAGACAGTAAGACCTTACGCATGACAGACGGAACGATTATAGGGGAGTTTAATACTGGCGGATTAGTAAGTATTCACGATCTGCAAACTGATGCACTTAGTGATTGGGCAACTAATGTTCAGTTAGACAAAGAAACGGTATTTAACGGCTTGTCTCAGGTATTAAAGAGAGCAACAGAAGTTTATTCTTCTACAAAGGAGGAAAAGAATTTGAAATTTACATTTTATGTAACAGAAGGAACGAGAGTGGATAAGAGTTGCAACGGCACTATCCCGACAATGACAACAAATATTGAGTTGCTTAGTGGCAATGTTTTTGATAAGGTCACTACCGTTAAGGGTTCTGCAACTTGTGATAAGGCAGATTATGATGAAAGACAGGGTGTTCTTGAAGCTCTTGCGAATGCAATTTGTGGAGGTAATTTTTACAAAGCATACGCCGAAGCTGTCAAATTGAATAGATGTGAAGATGAATTATCACGCACTTGTATCTACTGTGGCAAGGTTCTTAATACAGTAGAAGAAAAACAGGCACACGAAGCATGGCACGTTGAGCGCAAGAAGGCAAGGCGCGAGCGTTATCTTCTCCGCAAGAGAGCAAAGGAGATCGCTTTTGAGGAACAGGCTCAGAAGATGGCAAAGGAAATGATAGGTGAGCAGAAGTGATACTCATACTGTCAGCACTGGCAGCGTTCTTTAGCATACTCGGTAACGTACTGATTGCTTTTAAGAAACGAATTGCATTTTTGATTTGGATTATAGGCAACCTGCTGTGGATATGGGAGTCGATTGTAGACTCCCCCAATGTCCCACTGATAGTTATGAACGCTACATACTTATTCTTGAATCTGTTATCATACAGAGAATGGCGAAAGAATAAAGAAGCACATAAAGCGATTGATAAGAGTAGGCATGAATAAAAGTTTGATTTTATTGCCATTTTAGCAACGTAGAATAGGCATTTGCGGGCTTTTATTTTAGGTTCACAAAGCAACAAATTAGAAATAAGGAGGATATATGGATAGTAGTTTACAAGCTCATGCAACACAGGCAATATGCCGTTGGCTTCACGAGAAATACGGATATTCAAAGAAAGAGTGTCAGGCTTATATTAAAGGCTATGAAGATGCTACAGCCTATATGGACAGACAGATTAATCTTTGTAGTAGTGAAGAATATTTTCGCATGACAATGAATAATGATACAGTATTAGATATTGTTGAAGGCAGAGGATTGAAACCCTTGTCTCCAACCAAATAAAAGTTGAGTTTTATTGAGTGACCTGCAAATGGCTATATATTGAGGGCGAAATCCTTGATTTGTGCATATTTTGAGTATTCTAAAATCTTGATTTCTGAAACAACGATATATCGCCAAATACAGACTCAAATAAACCAATAAAAGACGAATTTTAAAGGGAGGAAATGAAAATGAAAGAAATGATATATCAGGCTGAAAGATTGAAAGAGCCTTTATTATTAGCAAGTGGAAATGAGAACGGATATAATTATTATGTTCTCTCTCTGGGCACGCATCCGACAGCCTATGTCGAATTGCCACATGAAAGCCAATATTTCGGTGCTGAATATGATGATGTACCTGTTGAGTGTCACGGCGGTTTGACATATGGCAGAAATTATTTGCATACCGTGGCAACAGAAGATGAAGGACGGTACTTTATCGGTTGGGATTATGCGCATTATGGCGATTATGTGGGATATAATGAGTTATTTCATTTAGGATTCGGGTTTGAAACACGATATATGACTGAAGATATAATCAAAGAGTGTATTGACGTTATTAGGCAACTTTCAGATGTTCCCGACATTTGTTTCGGGAACAATTAAAACGTGTCTTTTAAGGAGATAATTATGAGCGAAAATGAAACACTCAGCTTTGTTCCATATCCAGCCGAAGATCAGTTTATGAATTGCTGCTGTGTTGACTTAGAAGCTGAAAAGAGAATGAAGCGAGACTGCTATTATTTTTTCGACTTCCCTATATTCGGAACACATATTTATATGTGCAGAAAGACAGGATTAAAAATCTCTTGTGTAGATTGCCCAAAATATCTCACAATGGCAGAAGCCGATAAGATAATTGAAAGAGAGTTAGGAGACAAATGACGATTATTAAATATGCCTTTTATTGCCTTGACAAAGCAAGAAATTAAAGATGAGGAGTGAGAGAATGTCTCTAAACACAGCGGTGATATATCATAACAAAGGAGAGTCAGCAGACGAATGTTATACACCACACTATGCCGTTGATCCTCTGCTTGAATTTATTCCTAAAGACAAGATAATATGGTGTCCGTTTGATGAGGAGTGGAGTGCTTTTTATCAGACGTTCAAGCAGGGGGGGGTATCAGGTAGTCAGAAGTTCACTTGCTGAAGGTCAGGACTTTTTCAATTATGAACCAGAACGGTGGGACATAATGATAAGTAATCCGCCTTTTAGTAAGAAGGACGATGTATTGCAGAGAGCCTATGATCTTGGCAAGCCGTTTGCCCTGCTACTTCCTGCGAATAGCATACAGGGCAAGAAACGATTTCAGATTTTTCGGAACGAAATTCAAATGTTGTGTTTTGATGTGCGGATCGACTTTCATACTAATGGCAATATGCAGTCTCCCACTAAAGGCACACCGTTTGGTAGTGCATATTTCTGTCGAGACTTCCTTCCGAGCAAGTTAGAGATGCGAGAGCTGCACAAATACGAAAAATCACTAACGTAAAATAGCCAAAAACAGGCTATAAAAACTGGATAAAATAAATCTTTTATTGGCGAGCGTCTTAAATGGCTACATACCGTAAGTGAAAATTCTTGATTTGTGTTGATTTGGCAGAAATAAAAATCTTGATTTTTGAAGTAACGCAGAATAGCCACAAAACGGTTGTCAAAAACACAATAAAACGGTTCTTTTATCGGAGGTGATATGAATGAAGATAGAGGACGCAATTACAAACATTCTCAAAGAGTCTTTACCAGACAGCGTTGACAATATACATATTAAGCATGATTTAAGAAAAGTTTCATCTCTTATATATCACGATCAAAAGGATTATATTCTTACGTTAATGCCCATAGAAATAAGATGTGAGGATGTAGCAGTATCTCTGCGAATAAGTCCATATACGTTTCCATCTGACTTTAACGAAACATCTTTAGCCTACAAGAATTTAGAAAAACAAATTGAAGAAATGCTGATGATATACATAAAGAATGTAAAGAAAGTAAAAGATGATTACGGAAAAGGATAATTGATAGGAGGTCTGAGATTATGAACCATAATTTTAAAGTAGGAGATAAGGTTCTTTTATACAATCGATACCGACGCAAAATTACAACTGTAGAGAAAATAACACCGAAAGGTTTTGTTAAGGTTGATGGTATACTTTTTAATTCAAATGGGGTTGAAAGAGGCGGAAGTGCATACGAATCATACCGTATTGAACTCATCACAAACGAAAGGGAACAAGAGCTTAAACAAGAATTTTTTATTAGCAATACGAAGAAAAAATTAAAAGAGTTCGATTTTAACAATATTACTTATGAACAGGCTTGTAAAATTGCACTACTTTTAAATGAATTAGAAACAACAAATGAAAGCTAATAAATCTTTACTTTTATGTGGTGACAGAGCAACAAATTAACGATAAGGAGAAATTTAATGAAAATAGTAAGTCTTTTTGATGGCATGGCTTGCGGTATGCTTGCTATGCTTGGCGCAAATGTTAATGTTGATGAATACTATGCTTATGAGATTGACAAGTATGCAGTTCAGACTGCTACGCACAATTTTCCCAACATCATTGAATGTGGTGACGTATTCAAGGCTGACTTCACGCAGTATAAGGACGTAGACTTTATTGTAGGTGGATCACCTTGCACTTACTGGTCAATCGCACAGAAGAACAATCGTGAAACCGAAGCAAGCGGTTTAGGTTGGGAGTTGTTCTCTCAGTATGTAAGAGCATTGAACGAAATCAAGCCCCGGTTCTTCATTTACGAGAACAACAAATCTATGTCTAAGGCAATTAGAGAGAGCATCACAGAAGCTTTCGGATTTGATGCTATTTGTATTAACTCGGCTCTTGTATCGGCTCAGAACAGACAGCGTTTGTATTGGGTAGGCAAGAGAAATGAAGATGGCACTTACAGCAAGGTTGACGTTCAGCAGCCCGAAGATAGAGGAATACTTCTTAGGGATATACTTGATAGCGGAATGGATCTGACATCAAGAGACAAAAGCTTTGCCTATACTACAAGATGCAATGGTGCGATACCAGAAGATACTATAAAAAGGAATAGACATACTATGGTTGCAGAGCCAATATGTACCGCCTCCGAAGGCAAATCTCACACGTTGAAGGCTCAATATTATAAAAATGGAATGGCAAATTTTATTACAAATGATGGCTTTTCGAGCAGTGCTGTTGCAGAGCCAGTAAATATAACAAACGCTAAGTCAGTAACAATCAATGCAGGTGGTGGCGGTGCTGGTGGCAAAACAGGACTCTATGCAATGCCTGTAGAATTTGAGAACGGTATTCCGACTAAGGCAATAAGTAGCTCCGATGGTAAGACTTATACAGTTTATTCTGTTGAAAATGGTACTATCGTTATCAAGGGCAAGGAATATCCGATTAAGCTAAAAGATGGCTATTATATTATCCGCAAGTTATCGGTTAATGAGTGCAAGAGATTGCAGACCGTTCCCGAATGGTATGAGTTCCCGGTAAGCAATGCACAGGCTTATAAGATGTTAGGTAACGGATGGACAGTTGAAGTCATAATTCATCTGATTAAGAGCTGTTTAAAGGAGATAAAAATATGAAAGTTTTGTATTGTTCCAAATGCAAAGAAGAAAAGGAATCCTTTATATATGCGAATCCTTATAACTCCACAAAATTTTGTTGTGATTGTTATACTGCCTTGGATGAAAAAATAGAAAGCGATGACGAACTAAAAGAAAAAAGTTCTTATGCGTTTATAGGAGAGGCATTAGCTAATGCAATCGACAAGATGTTTGATAAAAATTAACAGCATAAAATAATTAATAAGAGGTGGGAGATTATGGAGCATAATTTTAAAGAGGGAGATAAAGTTCTTTTGTCTAATCAACACCGACGCAAAATCACAACGGTAGAAAAAATAACGCCCAAGGGTTTCGTTAAGGTTGATGGCGTTCTTTTTAATTCAAATGGCACTGAAAGAGGAGGTAATATATACGGATCGTACCGTATTGAACTCATTACGGACGAAAGAGAACAAGAGCTTAGACGAGAATTTTTTATCAGCAACACAAAAAAGAAGTTAAAAGAGTTTGACTTTGGCAATATCACTTATGAACAGGCTTGTAAAATTGCACTGCTTTTAAATGAATTAGAAGCAACAAATTAAAGTTAATAAAAGAAAACTTTTAAGTGAGGTGATTAAATGACTGTGAGGGAATTAAAAGAGAGACTTGAGATACTGAATGATAATGCAGAAATAATACTTGACTGTCACGACATACATGGTGCAAGGATTGATTCTGATTTTAGTATACAAACCAATGATTACGATAATAATAGTCCAATCTACTTTCAGTTTGGCTTAGATAAAGAAGTGTGTATTTGTGGGTATTAAACCTGTGTTTTATTGAAAGGAGTGAGTGTTGTGCAAGTCTACTGCGATTTCTCAGCCTGTATGTATAACGATGATGGCTGCTGTGACAGAGAAAAAATCTTTTTGGATAGCAATGGTGTTTGTGAATCATGCGTTTTTAGTTCAGAGGAGGTTGAAGAAGAATGACTATTAAAGAATTAAAAGAGTTGATTCAAGGCGTTCCTGACGAAGCAGAGGTTTATATTGGTGATGAAGATATGGGAGAAGAAGTGAAAGCAACCGATATTTATTATGCTGTCAAAGACACCTCGTTTCAATATAAATGGTCTGTAACTGACAAAAGTCAAATAAAGGCTATTGAAATCACTGGATTCTTTTAAGGAGAGAATTATGATTATATATGTTGTAACGCTTGACAATAAGCAGAATGGGGAAAGACACCTTGAGCGCGTTGCTTTTACAAATGAAGATGATGCTTTTGATTATTGCTGGAAGAAAAATAGAGAGCATCTTATGTCCAGTTATTATTATGACTATTGTGCGACAGAGCTGAAAGGAGTGTCAAAAGAAGATGGAGTTGTATAATGATGACTGTTTGAATGTCATGAGGGCGATGGCTGACAACAGCGTAGATTTAATCGTTACCGATCCTCCATATAAAACAATTACTGG
>Ga0310697_10006887_pt1 | contig 10748 bp, 8 predicted proteins | sample 172DNAGHGlowgp2_FD_203883 | JGI IMG/M metagenome (GOLD analysis project Ga0310697, IMG submission 203883) | Sheep rumen microbial communities from Palmerston North, Manawatu-Wanganui, New Zealand - 1728 DNA GHGlow gp2 (v2) (version 2) | ecosystem: Host-associated > Mammals > Digestive system >...
CAGGACGCTGGCCATGACCGTCTATGGCGACCTCGACGTGTCCATCATCGACGAGCTGCCGCCAGGCCGCAAACCCGTGACCACGCTGCTCAAGCACGAGCCCGACCGCTTCAAGATGTATCAATTTGTCGGTTCCCAGTTGAAGCTGGGCCGCCAGGCCTACATCGTCTATCCCCTCATCGAGGAGAACGAGAAACTTGACCTGCACGCCCTGGAGATGGGCTATGAGCAGGTGCGCGACGTGTTCCCGCATTACAACGTGGCCATGGTGCATGGCCGCATGAAACCAGCCGAGAAAGACCACCAGATGATGCTTTTTGCCTCGGGCAAAGCCCACATCCTCGTGGCCACCACCGTCATCGAGGTGGGCGTGAACGTTCCCAACGCCTCGGTCATGGTCATCGAGGACGCCGAGCGTTTTGGTCTCTCACAACTGCATCAGCTCAGGGGTAGGGTGGGGCGAGGCGCCGACCAGAGCTATTGCATCCTGATGGCACGTAGCGACCTGAGCCGCGACACACGTCACCGCCTGCAGGTGATGACGCAGACCAACGACGGCTTTGTCGTCGCCGAGGAGGATATGAAGCTGCGAGGCCCCGGCGACTTGGAGGGCACCCAGCAGAGCGGCATCGCCTTTAACCTGCATATCGCCAACCTCGCTCAAGACGGCCAGATCATCCAAATGGCACGCAACGCGGCCGAAGATTACCTGCGCGCCGACCCGCAGATGGAGACCCCCTGGGGCCGCAAGATGGCCGCTCACATCAAGGACCTCTTTGACAAACAGGCCAATTGGGGCCTGATATCGTAACAACCGCGACTTTAGTTTAGATTTCATATCACCAAATATTTCCATCAATGAAAATCAAATTAACGATGATGAATAAGGTAAAAAAAGAAAAACGGTTGCATCCACTGGCAGTGGTATTGACCCTATTGGGCCTACTGTTGACACCGGCAAAGGCCGATGCTCAAGACTATTACTATAGTTTTGCCGATGTGGATGGCGATGGCCGCGTGTCAATCAACGATGTGACAGTGATCGTTGATTGCATCCTGGACGGCGGCAGTACCGGCGGCGTGGTCAACCCCAACAAGGGTTACCTGTCGGCAAGGGATTATGGTGCAGTGGGTGATGGTGTGACCGATGACACCGACGCCCTGGAGAAACTGTTCCTGGACGCGTTCACGCTCAAGAAAGCGGTATTCTTTGACCCCGGCACCTACTTGATACGCCGCTCGCTCACGCTCAGGTCGGGAATGGAGATTTATGGCAGTGACGCCACCATTACCAAGAAACCTGCGGCGATAACCTCGCTGCTCACCGCCGCCCCCAAGGGGCAGCCCTTTATCGATGTGCTCAATGCCAATGCCTACGCCGTGGGCGACCAATTCTTTATTTTACAGTCTAATAGCGCCAACCAGTGCACCTATGCCATCGTTGACTCGATTGACGGTAACCGGATTTATTTCACCAACATCGCCAGTGACCAGCAACCCAACTTCCCTGGTTGTGCCAAAGACTATGCCGCCGGCACTAAGGTGTCAACGTCATTTGCGCTCCTGCGGTCGTGGTCCTCGCGCTATGACTGCGATGGCGTTTTGATTCATGATCTTACACTCGACGGTCGCCGGGTCTCGTCCGAGCCGATGTCCTGGGCCAACAGCTGCATCCATCTGGACGGTTACAAGCCAGGCGGATTCACCAACAGCACCACCGGTGTCGTCTATGACCATCCCCAGCGCAATCTCACCGTGCGTGATGTCGTGATCAAGAATTCCTCACACGATGCCATCAGCGACCAGGGTGAGGGTGGCCTTGTGGCTACCGGCTGTGTCATCGAGAACAGTGCCATGCATGGTATCCATCTGGGGACTACCTACTATAATGCGCTCATATATAATAATAAAATGACAGGCAATGGATCTCGAGGCGCTGGCGTGTTCTGTTGTGAGAATGTGACCGACGTCGTTGTTGACAGTAACGAGATCTCGTCCTTTAACCACGGCTGCAGCGACGAGGAGTACGGCACTTGTGCCAAGTATGTGATCATTACCAATAACCGCTTCGATAACATCACGAGCTATGTGTTTGATTTCCTTAAAGCGATACTCTCCAATCATGGCAATAGCCTGCAAATTTATGGAAATAAGATTGAGGGGCTCAAGTCATTGCTCTTCTCGGGCGACTATCTCGACAACGTGGTGATTGCCGACAATGAGGTCACCAGTGTTACCAAACTGCCATCCAAGTTGATTAGCGCCGTCCAGAGCAAAAATATCATCATCACTGGCAACACGTTGCCCACGGGAACCACTGTGACCACTCCAGTGGTGTCAACCGGCACCACGAATTTGATTGATACCTCCAACTCGTGGAACTGATAAGCATTAACGATAAGAACGATGAAAACAAGATTGAATATTACGGCGATGCTTGTGGGCCTGTTGTCGATGCTCGCAAGCACGGGCAATGCCGTGGCCCAGGACAATAACGACTACTTTTATGCCGATGTGAACGGCGATGGCGTGGTCAATATAGCCGATATCATCATTGTCCTCGATTGCATCCTGGATAAGAGCGGCACAGGTGACCTGCCCACACCCAGCGTCAACCTCGCCTATGTCTCGGCACGGGAATATAGTGCCGTTGGAGATGGTATGACCGACGATACCCGCGCGCTCGAGGCGCTGCTCGAGGCTGCATCCCGCCTCAAGAAGGCTGCCTATTTGGAACCGGGCACCTACCTCATCAGCCGCTCGCTTACATTGAGGACGGGCTTGGAGATATACGGCACCGACGCAACCATCACAAGGAGGCAGGCGGCTGTCACCACGTTGACCCAAGATGCGCCCAGTGGGCAGATGTATGTTGATGTGGACGACGCCAGCGCCTTCAAGGCTGGCGACCAGATTTATATCGCTGGAGGGCAAGACGGTGACGGTTGCACTCACGGTATTATCTCCAGGGTGGAGCCAGGCAGGATATATTTCAATAATATCATGGGCGACCAGCAACGGGACATGCAGGGCTGTACCAGTGATTACCAGGCCGGAACCACAGTGTCCACGTCATTTGCATTGTTGCGGTCGTGGTCAGCGCGATATGAGTGTGATGGCGTTTTAATCCATGACCTCACCCTCAACGGCAACAGGTCAACCGATGAGCCCTTGAGCGACGAGAACAGCTGCATCTTTCTCGACATCGACAATCCCGGCACCAGCCTGTCGCCTGCGGCCAACAACGCCGTCCAGCGCAATCTCACCGCACGTCACTTGACCATCAGCAATTCGCCTGGCAGCGGCATCACCGATTACAGTCAGGGCGGCCTTGCTGTGACCGACTGTATCATCGAGAACAGCGCTTTGCACGGCATTCACTTGGGGCAAGGATTTGACCACGCGATAATCGCTGGCAACACAATCACGGGCAATGGCACGGTGGGGTCGGGCGTGTGCTTCAGCCAGGCTGTGGCCGATGTCGTGATGGATAATAATAATATCACGTCGTTTGAGCATGGCTGCAGCGCCGACGAGGCCTCCAACCTCAGCCGCCTTATTGTGCGCAAGAATCAGATCCGAACCATCACTGGCGAGGTCTTCGCGTTAGCGGCAACCGCCACGGGCCGCCAGCTGCAGTTCAGCAACAACACCATACGTGCGCTCAACTCATTAATGTTCAGTGGCAATGACCTTGATGGTGTCATGCTGGTGGAAAACGAGATCAAGACAGTGTCAACCCTCCCGTCCAGCGTGGCGCGTGTGGCACAGTGCAACAATGTGGTTATCTCGTCCAACAAGCTGCCTGCCAGTGCCACGATTTCAACACCCGTCATCGATACAGGCACGACCAACATCATTCAAGCGTCTAATTCCTGGAACTGATCCACCCCCCGTGGGTGAAGCGGATGTGTGTGCCGGCACTGTCAGGCATGTGAGTAAAGCTACCAATTCCAGAATCAAAACTGTTTGCATTTGTGAATTTTTTATTTAGGTGATTTCTAGCTACTTGTGATGCTTTGTTTAGAGAACTAAACCAAACTTTACACTTTTTAGCACACTGGAGACCCTCTTTTCCAAAATAAATGAGTACCTTTGGACGTTCTTAAAACAACTGAATAGACAATAACCTAGAATGAATATATCTAAAAAACTCTGTTTCGCCCTCGTGGCGATGACCCTTTTTGCGCTTGGCACATCGGCACAAAACCTGCAATCGGCGTCCAGTTATAGTAGGATGCACAGCAATCTGCTGGCCAAGCAGGACCGTGTCAAGGATCAAATCCGCGTCCAGGAAGCTCAAAAGTATGCAGCCGACCTCTACGAGGAGTGTGAGCCCGAGCCCGACATCTACACCGAGGGCTGGGACAGCGACCTCGTCAACTGCTATAAAGACGCCAATGTGCCTAATACCAAGGTGCTCGACGTGCGTCACTATGTGATGCCCATCAAGGGCAACTATGTCACCAGCCATTACGGCTATAGGCCGCAGTTTGGCCGTTCACACAAGGGCGTGGACCTGCGCTCGGCAGTGGGCGACACCGTTTACTCGGCATTCACGGGACGCGTTCGCCTCACGCGATTTGAGCGTGGTGGCTATGGCTTTTATGTCATCGTGCGCCACGAGAACGGCCTGGAAACCGTCTATGGACACCTCTCCCGTTTCCTTGTCAAGCCCGACCAGTATGTCAAGGCTGGACAGCCCATTGCCTTGAGTGGCAACACGGGCCGCAGCACGGGGCCCCACCTGCACTTCGAGACCCGCTTCATGGGCTATGCCATCAATCCCGAAGCCATCTTTGACTTTGGCAACCGTTGCACCCACACCGACAGCTATACCTTCTCCAAGAGCACTTATACCAAGGCCCGTGACTATGCTCCCAGCAAGCGTTATGCCGACAAGAGAAAGAGCGTCGAGGAAAAAGAGACCACAGCCAGGAGCAAGAGCGCCAAGGCCGAGCAGCCTGTTGCCAGCACCAAGAAGTCAACCCGCGAGAGCCGCGACAACAGCCGCTCGACCTACAAGGTCGTTAAGGGCGACAACCTGTCCAAAATAGCCCGGAACAATGGATTGACGGTAGCCCAGCTCAAGAAGCTCAATGGCTTGACCGACAACAATGTTGAGGAAGGAAAAGTGTTGCGTGTGAAATAAAATAGCTGCAACATCGCGCGATAGATACCACCAGGGGGGCTTGCTGAATTAGGCAAGCCCCCCTGGCGACATTTTTACTGTTCAAGAGGTTTCCCGATCAGGTAGCGGTAAACCGCAGTGAATTGTTTCCTGAAACGGTCTTGGAATTTTTCCACCTTGCGGTCAAAGGTGAAACGGTCGGTCTGGACCGATATCTTGGTCGTGCGGTTGCGCGTCAGCCGCTGGATGTCATAGCTGCTCATCGGGTAGTGGCACGTCACATAGTAATCATTGTAGGTGCGGTAGTGGCGCTTAAGGATATCGGCCCTGGTGACATCGCGGTCGGTGTGCAGTACCACACGGCTACCGCCGCGCAACACCAGGGTGAGGCTGTCTCCCTGGCTCACGTGCAGCAAGCCCTCGTCAAATGTCACCTCGAGCGAAAACGTCACCAGGCCACCGGCATTGGCCACGGCAGCCACGGCAAACCGCCCAGCATGAAAGAAGTCGTCATACATCACCTCTTCACTCGAGCGCACATAGCGCGTGCCGTCACCGCGATAGTGGTCAACGCTCACCTGTGCCGCAACGCTCAATCCCAGCGCCAGCAACATAGCCGTGAATAAGGCTCGCCTCATAATCATGCTGCAAAAGTACCACAAAAGGCTGAATTGGACAAATGCCGTCGTCACATCAACATCCAGTGACCCGTCGCCGCCCAACGAGACGAGGCGGGAACGCTAGCCCCCGCCCCGTTAGTGCGTTGATTGTGTTCCTGTCGATGAGGCGTTTGTTGCATCATCGGCAAGAGCAGGATGATTCTACAGTATCTTGTTGATCAGTAGATTGACATCGGCAATATTGGCTGTGCCGTCGCCGTTAAGGTCGCTGGCATGGATGGTGCGGGGGCTGCCGTTGTTGCCCAGCACCACGTTGATTAACACATTGATGTCACTGATGTTGACAACACCGTCGTTATTCAAGTCACCAAGCACGGCCTTGACCTCAACACGCTGGCGGTTGCTCCACTGTGATGTGCTGCCATCGGTATAGAGGGCCTGCACGCGTGTGGCGTAGGTGCCGGGAGTGACACCATCGATTTCAAAGCTGTGTCCCATGATGCCGTCGTAGCGCTTGATGGTTGACTCGTCAACAACCGAGTAATCATTGCCGGCAAACACTTCGACGCCCGTGATAATCACGCGTAGGTTGCTCAAACTGTTGCTTAATCTCACCTTGACCTGACGGGTGGTGTTGCACGGCATCAGCACGCAATAGGCTTTCTCATCGGCAGTGACCAGCAGCGTCGTGTCGTGATCGCCACAGGTGATCTTGAGCAGGGCGTTCTCGTTCTTGCCCGCAGCACGGGCAAGAACCTTGACGGTCACCAGTCCCTGGCTATCACGCATGTCCAGGGCGGGAGTCTCCAGCCACCCCTTGGAGCTGTTGTTGCCCAGCCTGAGGTATCCCTGGCCTTGATATACCTTGAAACCTGTCCAGCCTGCGGTGGCGGTGATGTCGTCAAGCTTGCCCGAGCAGTCGGCCGACGTGGTCGGGTTCAGTGAGGTGAATTCCTCGTGCAGGCACAATTCGCTATAGGGAACGCTGGCCGTCTCCAGGTTGTAGCAGCTCACGTTATGGGCTGGCGTCCTGTCGGTCCAGTTCACCAGGAATGACGATGCCTGTACCTCGCTAGCTTCGGTCATCTCGGGAGTGTAGGTCTCGAGAATCGCAGTGCCTGTTACGTCGATGGTCACGTCCTGGGCACCATCGCTGCTCAGTGTGATGGTGGCGGTGTGCTGTCCCATCGCGCTGGGCGTGTAGAACAAGGTCAACTGCTTGCTGTCACGGTCGCTGGCAAGGCTGATTTGGCTTTGCTGCAATGCAAATGTGCCGGTATTGTCATGCAGCGTGGCGTGAACATCCCCAGTGAGCAATGCGCCCCTCACGGTAACAGCCACCTGGCTGGTGCTGTCAATATAGGATGACACGTTCACATGCTTGCGGTTCACCTTGATGGTCGGCACTGTGGCGGGAGGCTCCAGCCCGATGATGAGCTGTTGCATGTAGTTGAACGTGGACCCTCCGCCCCTAAAGGCGTTCAAGGCAAAGTGGGCATTGCTGCTGCCGCTCCAGCCCCAGTTGATGTGGTACATGTCCTTCTCGCCGTCATAGCCGTCGATGTTGAACGCGTGCCCCGATAGGCCATCAATGCCGTTGGCATAGGCGCACATCACCAGCGGACGATGGCAGTACAGCTCCTCCTGGATGATGTCGGCCCACTCCTCGTCACTATAATTGTCATAGTCATACCACCACGAGGACTTATAGATCAGTTCAGCATCAGGGCTATAGCCAAATAGCTTGGCTGTCTCCAGGATGTTCTCGCCATAGGAGCCGCTGGCGCTGGGGGTGTAGTCCATTTCTTCGGCTTGGCCCAGATACCGCATCAAGTGGGCCACGGCACGGGCCTGGTCGTTATTGTAGCCTCCGCGGTAAACGTCCAGCATGTTGTCCCAGTCAAAGGTCGTCGGCGGCAACTCCTCAAGCCGCAGGTGCAGGCTGCTGGTGACGTAGCCTGGTACGGCAGGCGTGATGCCGGTGGGATATTTCCAGTAATAGAATACCATCGATAGCGACGTGGCAGGGCAACCCGTCAAGCAGCGGGAACCGCTGCTGGAGGGGCACTCCAGGTTGTAGGGGTAGCTCTGATCCCACAATGCGGTGAGCAGCGGCTCGACGCTCTCGACCTGGCGACGGGGCGCCCGGCGTGGGGCCTGCTCCACAACCATGCCTGGGTGGCTAAACAGGTATTCAACCTGCTGCTTGTAGTTGTTGAGCCAGTAGTGCATGGCATCGGGAATCGCATTCATGTCCAGCGGGCGGTCGCCATAGGCAAGCACCTCCTGGGCACGGTCGTCACCCGGCACGATGATGTAGCTGTCACTGCTGTTAAAGATATAGTAAACGGCTTGACCGGCCTGCACTTGGCTAGGCTCAGCATGGATGAGCGTCAAGGACGCCCCCTGTGACGGGGCCTTGAAACGGCCGCTAGACGAGGCCTTCTCGGTCAGGAACCGTTGGGCGGTTGTCCGTGCTGTAGCCAGGTCGATGTTGTCGGCCATGAGCTGCATTGTCGCTAACAATACCGCGGTGAGGATTATCAGATTCTTCTTCATTTGTCAATTAATGATTCATTTGGGTTTTGCTTATTGCTAGTTAAGTTGCGGCACAGGGATTGGCCATGCCGAACCTGCAAAAATACACATTTATCCCGACTTTTAATGACTATCGGTCAAAAAAAGTCTCTTCATGTGCCCACGAGAGTGCCATTTGCAGTGCCATGGGGTGCCCAGCATGGCGAGGGCAGTGCCCCGGGGTGGGCGGGACTCAGCGTTGACGGTTAAATGGCGAGAAGATACCAAACAGGTTGGCGTCAATCTTGTCACACACCAGCTGGAAGTCCTCGGGCTTGTCGCCAAACTTCACCTCATCACCATTGATGATCACCAGGTTGCCCTTGTAGCCGCCAATCCACTCCTCGTAGCGCTTGTTCAACCCCTCCAGGTAGTCCAGGCGCATCGTCTGCTCATACTCGCGCCCCCGTTTCTGGATTTGCTGCACCAGGTTGGGAATGGTCGAGCGGATGTAAATCATCAAGTCGGGCATCTTTACCAGCGACATCATCAGCTCAAACAGGTCCTTGTAGTTGTTGAAGTCGCGGTCACTCATGTGGCCCTGGCCGTGCAGGTTGGGCGCAAAGATGCACGCGTCCTCATAGATGGTGCGGTCCTGGATGATGTCGATGTCGCTCTTGGAAATCTCCACCACCTCCTTGAAGCGCTTGTTCAGGAAGTAGATCTGCAGGTTGAATGACCAGCGCGACATGTCGGCATAGAAGTCCTCAAGATAGGGGTTATTGTCCACTGGCTCAAACCGTGGACTCCAACCATAGTGCTTGGCAAGCAGCTTGGTCAAGGTCGTCTTGCCGCTGCCGATGTTTCCTGCTACTGCTATATGCATATTATTATCGTTTTAAGTTTTATGTTTTAAGTCGAGTCCCCTGGCTCCCGCTAAACTCTTATCTCTTATCTCTTATCTCTTATCTCTTATCTTTTCTAGTCCAGCGGGCCAAAGATGCCAAACATCGTCGCGTCAACCTTATCGACAATAGCGGCAAAGTCCTCGGGACGGTTCTTGTAGTCCATGTCGTCAACGTCAATCACGAGCTTGCGCCCGCGGTAGGTGTGCATGACAAACTCCTCGTAGCGCTCGTTCAGGTTGGACAGGTACTTGAGCGGCATCGTCTGCTCATAGTCGCGGCCACGCTTGTGGATATTGTCAACCAGGTGAGCCACACTCGAGCGCAGGTAAATCATCAGGTCGGGCAGACGCACGATTTTCATCATCTGCTCAAACAATTCCATGTAGGTCGCAAAGTCGCGGTCATCCATGTTGCCCATGTCATGGTTGTTGGCCGTGAAGATATACACGCCCTCAAAGATGCAACGGTCCTGGATGATGGTCTTGTCGCTGGCATTGATGCTCAAGATGTCCTTGAAACGCTGTTTCAAGAAAAATACCTCCAGGGCAAACGACCAGCGCTTGATGTCCTTGTAATAATCGCTCAGGTAGGGATTGTCAACCACTGGCTCCATAAAGGGCTCCCAGCCGTAATGCTTGGCAAGCATCTGGGCAAGTGTTGACTTGCCGCTACCTATATTTCCTGCTATGACGATGTGCACGGTTCAGTTAACTGATAGGTTGTTTTACAAATTGCAAATTTACTCCTTTTTCACGCCTCATCCACCATCCTGTACAAGAAAGTTATTAACATCTAATTGACGTCATAAAAAAAACGCTAAAAACAACTGTGTTATGGAAAAAATGCCTACTTTTGCAACTTGAAATGAATGTAGAGCATGAAACAGAACTGGAGACCTGGAACCATGATTTACCCGTTGCCCGCGCTGCTGGTAAGCTGCGGGGCATGCCCCGAGGAATATAACCTGTTCACGGCAGCATGGACGGGAACCATCTGCAGCGATCCGGCTTTGTGCTATGTGTCCATCAGGCCCGAGCGGTACAGTCACGCCATCGTGGAGCGCAACATGGCTTTCACGCTCAACCTCACCAACCGCGCCATGGCCCGTGCCACCGACTGGTGCGGTGTGCGGTCGGGCCGTGACTACGACAAGTGGCAACAGATGCACCTCACGCCCGTCAAGGGCGAGACCGTGGCTGCCCCCTACATCCAGGAGGCTCCCGTGAGCATCGAGTGCCGCGTGCGCGACATCATGCGCCTGGGCACCCACGACATGTTCATCGGCGAGGTGATGAACGTCATCGCCGATGACCGCTACATCGACCCCGACAGCGGCGCCCTCGACCTCAAGGCCGCCGACCTGATTACCTATTGCCACGGCCACTATTACACCCTGGGCGAGGAGTTGGGACACTTTGGCTGGTCGGTGCGCAAGAAACCCGCTAAAAACGATTAAAGAGACAAGAATAGCTTTAAACTTTAAACATTAAACTTTAAACTAAAAAATGGAACGAGACAAAGTGATTTTTGACATCATCGAGCGTGAACATCAGCGTCAGCAACACGGCATTG
>Ga0310697_10006888_pt1 | contig 10748 bp, 5 predicted proteins | sample 172DNAGHGlowgp2_FD_203883 | JGI IMG/M metagenome (GOLD analysis project Ga0310697, IMG submission 203883) | Sheep rumen microbial communities from Palmerston North, Manawatu-Wanganui, New Zealand - 1728 DNA GHGlow gp2 (v2) (version 2) | ecosystem: Host-associated > Mammals > Digestive system >...
ATGACGACGTGACCCATAATCCGTTTGGAATCATCTTTTTGGGATAAAATTTGGAGAAGGGGCGTAAAGGCTGCATCTTCGCACTGAGTACAAATACTCATAGCACTGAGTAAAATGTACGACGATGTCTTAACGACCTGACGGTGAAGGGGAAGACAACGTGACTCATGAACGCTAGGGGCTTTTGGGCCTATAATTTTTCGTGTTTTTCTTTGTCCCGTAAATATTATATAGTTGTATATTTGCGGCAGTATACAAAATTATACTTATATTTTAAAATGAAGATGTAAATGGAAACAAACGAAAGTAAAAAAACAAAAACACATATCGTATTTTGCAAGATCCACAAGGGGAACTGGTGATGATTATTGAGGCTCGGGAAGAAGAACCGGATTGTCCCCGATGTCAAGAATCTGATTGAACAGTAGCGAAGGAAAAGAGAGTGAAGCTGTAAGTTTTTACTCGTTTTTTTTGTCTCATAAGGATTAAGTCGTATATTTGCGGCCGATTACCTTATAAACAGAAGCTTTTCTCCCATGATTATGAATAAGAGATTGCAAGTATTGCTTTTGTCTTTGCTCATCGTTGTGCCTGTCTTTTCCCAAACGCAGGGACTGGATGCCCTGCGGGCTGACTATCCCCAGCTGATGGAGAAGTTCGGGAAGGAACTGGAGAGCCAGCGCGCGGATTACATCTTTGCCATTGATGTGTCCGGGACAATGAGCAAGTTCGAGGGCACCGTGGTGCCGGCCCTTGGCGAGTTCTTCAAGTCGCTGCAGGAAGGCGACTACGTATCCATCATCAAGTTCGGCGGCGAGGCCACCAATGAGGTGGGGAGTGCCGGCAAGATAGGAGCGGAGACGGTCAAGAACCTGATAGACTATTCGAAACGCATCTATGCCAAGCCCACGACTCAGACAGAGAAGCAGAAGTACTTCGACTACACGGACTTGGACAATATGCTGCACTATCTGGCCACGGACATGAAGCAGATAGACCGCAGCTCCCTGAAGTTTGTCTTCATCATCACGGATTTCGTCCACGACCCCTCGCCGGCCCGCAAGGGGAAAGAGGACTGGGACGGCGTGACCCGCCGGCTGGCCACGGAGCAGTCCGGCAATGATGTGTTTGTGTTTGCCCTGCAGCTGCCGGGAACGGGACGTGACCTGGAAAGGGTGCGTGGCGTATTCCCGAAGTCCTTTAACTTCAGTCATGTTCCCATCACCAACGGGAGTGCGCTGTCGGCGTGGTTCTCACAGCGGAAGAACGCGATACTCCTGGATAAGTTCTATGCGCTGATAGCACATAAGATCCAACCGGCTGAATTTGCCATTGAACCGGACTTGGATATCGACGGGAACCTGGAGCTGGGTGTGACCTGGTGCTGCAACCCCGTCTATGACCGGTTGCGCGTGGACAGCGTCGGCACATCGGCAAAAGGCTTTACGTTCCAATCCAGGCTGCCCAAGAGCACCACGGAAGAGGACGCCACCCTGTCGGCTGGCAAGTTTCATCACAAAAACGTAAACCTGTTCCATCCGTCGTTCAGAACCCTCAAGGGGGAGGTCATCGCACAGGCTTCGTTCGACGTACCCTACGAGGCCGAGCTCTGCAGGCTGGGCTTTGAGGCACCCGAGATGCAGGCGAGTGCTCCCGTCAGCCGCGTGGTCTTCTGCTATCCTTTGCCATTGTGGCTGTGCTGTGTGATTCTGGCACTCATCATCCTCTATATTGTGCTGGTCATTAGGGCTTTCATGCGGAACTCGTCAGACTTCTATCGCATCAATGGCAGGTTTGAAGTGACCCATGCGGGCATGGCGGTGACGGAGAAGAAGAAGGCCTGTAATCTGGAGAAGGCAGACTTCGGTAAAGGCGCATCATTCCTGGTTGTTCCGGATTGTAATTGGGCCGTCCAGATTGATGTGAAGCGATATAACCCCTTCCTGCGCCCGCTGAAACACCCGGATTATATCGTGTCGCTCACCAAAGGCTCATCTTTCAAGATTGGTGCCAAGTATGGACCGCACCAGCATCCGGCGATTCCCAGATGCTCGCATATTACCGTGGGGGATTACCGCATCCGCTGGATTCAGTAGGAACACATACCTTTATAAATAAAAAGAAAGCAATAACGAAACAAAGGCATTAATGAATAAATAACATATCACTATGGCAGAGAAGCATATCTTTATCGGTTTAGGCGGCTCGGGTGTCAACACCGTTTCACTCATTAAGTACAAAGTTTATGAACGCACGAAGGGGACTGAGATGAAGTCGCGGCTTCAGGTGATGAATGAGACCTATCGTTTCCTGTTTGTGGACACGGACAGCCGAGATGTCAATCATGCAAACGACGCTTACCGCAATCTGTATGAGGGCGGCAAGACTGATTTTATCAATGATGTGGAGCTCCTGAACTTAGGCGACATCAACCCGTATATCAGTTATCATGAAGCGCAGCTGAGCCCGGAACTCAAGATCAACCGTCGCATCACCGAGGCTTGTCCTGACATAGTGGCCGAGAGCATGGACAATCGCGACCTCTCCTTTGGCGCCGGTGCTCTTCGCCATAAGTCGCGCATTGCCTTCGGACGGAAGCAGGACAAGTTCATAGATAAACTCAAAACCTGCATCAATGAACTGAACCAAGATGAGATAGACAGCGCGAAGAATGTCATCCACTACTGGGTCATCGCAAGCTGCAACGGCGGCACCGGCAGCGGAACGGTGAACGATGTGCTCTATCTGGTGAACATGGTGCACAGAACCTACGTGGACAAGGGCAACCCGAAGGTGGGCCTGATCCTTTATATGCCGCGCATCTACATGAATATCAATCCCGACAACGAGAAATATCCCCGTAATGCCTACGCAGTGTTCAAGGAACTGGAAGCCTTCCAGAAATGGGCGAAGGAGTCGCCCAAGAACCTGCTTTTCCACCGGATGGCCGTTGTGGATGACTACACGCTCTTCGACGAGACCATGCCTTACCGCCCCTTCGAGTTCTGCATCCCTATCGACTACCACACGGAACGCAACAGTAACATGGGGGACATCAACAAGATGTATTCCAACACCGCAGAACTCATGTTCTACATCCATAGCGGCGAGGGCGCAGGCGGCTTCAAGTCGTTCCTGGACAACTATGAGGACGGCGAGGTGGCTCCTGGGTCGGAGTGCTTCCTGATTCCCATGGGCTACATGGCGCTGCGCAAGCCCGACGAGCAGTTTGAGAACTATGTGGCGCTCCGCGTGAAATATGAGATGCTGCGCTACGGCATCCTGGGCTCGCCCATAGAGTCGGCAGAGGAGAGGAAGAAGCTGGTGGAGTCTGTGTTTGACTCCATCATCAAGAGTTCCCTCTTCGAGGCCGGAGCCGGCAAGGAGTCATACTTCAAAACTATCAACGGCATGACCCATGATATGTTGGATGAGGAGATGCCTGACAACCTGATTCTCAATAGCGACAATAATGTGGTCTCAAAACTGCCGGCGAACGTGTCAATAGAAGAGGCAAGAAGCGTCATCGTCTCCATAGAAGCAGCCATCAGGCGTCGCGGCGAGGAGAAGAACAAGACGCGCAAGGCTATTGAGCGAGAGCTGTGGACATGGACGGAGGAGAACTGTCGCAAATATGGCTTACAGTATGTGAAGGATATCCTGCAGGAACTGGATGCGTACTGCACGGAACTTTACATGGCCTACACGACGGGCATGAACACCGATTGTCTGGAGGGGATGTTCTCAAGCCGCAAGGCATTGGAGGAGAACCGTGACAGCATAGAGAAAGAACTGGATGACCTGTACCAGAAAGCCATCGATATTACATGGACAGAGAAGATCCGTCACAACAACGGCAAGGACGTGGCTTTGTTCTACAACCGGTTGAAAGACTGGGTAGATGCCAGCCTCAAGGTGACGCTGGCCGAGGAAGCCTATGATATGATCAAGGAACTCTCCTATGGCGACAGAGGCATCATCGACCGCATCATCATCCATGTCCGCAAGCTGATAGCCGAGGCTACGTCGGTGCTCAACGGCGACAAGGGCGTAGCGCAGGGCTACACCTCGCTGGCTAAGTCGTTCTACACCGCCAAGTTGGATGTGACGTCGGTGTATGTGCCGGACATCACAGAGTATGTTGACGGCTACGGCTGGCGAGAAGACGGGAACCTGTTCTCGGAGTGGTACGGCCTCGTCATCGGGCATACCACGGACTTTGTGCCGGGAGAGGGCTATACCCCATTGCGCAACGGCGACGTGTCATCTTCGCTTGAAGGTATGTTCAGTCAGATGATCAGTTTCTACGGCGAGCAGATGATTCAGGAAAAGTACATCGAGGATGAGCAGAGCCACCTGTTCACCAACACGCACAAGACCGATTTCAAACGCGTCGTGGAGGATATCCTCGACTATACCGTGGGCACGATGAAGGTCCTGCTGCATCAGAACGAAACGGTGAGCAAGCAGTGGTACGAGAAAACACTTGCGAACTTCTTCTCTGAACTGAATAATGAGGCCCGCCGTGAAATCCAGCAGAAAACACAGCCTGCCGTGTTCTTCCCCTACAGCAAGGCCAAGAGAGCCGGACGCACCTTCGACAGTTCCTTCTGTGTAGGCCCTGCAGGCGTGGTCAAGGATGTGTTCCTGGAGGCCTCCTCGGCAGGCAAGACGAAGATGATTAACAGCGATGACCCGTCTGTGATGTACAAGATCATCACGAAGATGGGCTTGTCTTTCGATTATTACGATTTGTACCCGAATGTCAAGAACGAATACGACAACTGTGTCAACAAGGTGTTCTACCACTTCCATCAGGCCTTTGCCACTTCCGGAGGCAATGCCGACAATATCGTCCTTCCACGCGAAATCAAACCGGAACTGGTCGTGTTCACCAAATACCTGATCCTGAATCAGATGAAGGACGCCTTCGCTCATATCATGCGTAAGGGTACGGAAACATACAATGCTGGGTACTACACCGACACGCCGGTCATCTTCGACGGAATGATTGCCAAGTTCGCCACCTCAGCTGCTGTTCGCCTGATCGACAACGAGAAGGTGGAGTTGCAGGTGACGGATGGCGACAGAACGTTCTATCACACCGTTGCTGTTGACCGACCTGAACACGAAATGACGGAGCTTTTTGCTGGATTCGTAGAACATTATAATTTAGGACGTTTTGCGGCTTTGGTTAAAGAGCTGGTAAAACACCTTAACTTCCTTGAGTCAGACTTGCTTCGCCAAAAGTACCAGGAGGCTGTCAGGAACTTGAAGGGCGAACTGAATGGCAAGTGGGAGCTGGCAGGAAAGAAAGAAAAAGAAACCATTGGCGACATCCTCCGTGTGCTGAACGAGCGTTTGGAGACGGTGTCCAAATTCATTTCCGATAATTACCAGGCATGATGCTTCCGCTTTGGATCATAGACTTGGGGAGTTCTGCGGCTTCGACGGAGAAGCTGCAGAAGCTTCTCAGCGCTGCAGGGAAGGAGCTGAAGCCTTTCTGGCACTACTGCCATGTGGAGAATCGGCCTGTTGAGGATGCCGCCTCCTGCAGGGCGCTGATGGATAAGCTGGTGGCAGACGGAAGGGAGTGCTATAATGCATTCAGTAAAGCGGGCTATCAGGTGGGCACGTTCCAGATTGTTATCCTTGGTGCTGCGGACGAAGCACTCTCCCAGAGCATTTTTGCGCCATTGCCGGGACTGATTCGGGATCATCTCCCAAGGATTATCTCGGACCATGCTAATCTCGGTGTGGAGATTACCGGCATTCTTTACATTCCCAGCACAATCAATCAATCTGACAGCGCGCCGGAACGGGCGAGGGCAGCGATGCTTCTGGAGGATGTCAACATGCTCAATGAGCGCTTGGGCTCCCGTCATTTCAACCGTGTCGTAGCCTATCAGGATGTCCAGTACAAGGGCGTCCGCTTCTATCCCCGTTTAGATAATCTACAGCGCACAGAACTCCAATATCAAATCCTGATTCATCTGTTCTTTGCTAGTGCACAGGGCGAGCGTCTGTTTGACAAGATCGGGAAGGACTGCGGACTGTTCTCCATCGGTGCTGCATCTGTGTACTATAACAGCGATCAGCATCGCGCCGAAGAGCTGAAGCGCCTGTTGGACAAGATCCTGGCCGAGTTCAAGGCGAATGAGAATACAGATGAGGACTATGCGGGAAAGATTGTCCGCGAAGTGCTGGAAGAGGATGTGCTGAACGCAGAATCTCTTTCGGACCGTCTTCGGGAAAAGTGTGGCAGTGTGGATATTGACTTGCAGAAAATCGACGGTGAAGCGGATCCGCATCCAGTGTGGGACCTGTTCTGCTCCGACCTCTTCCCGAGCTACTACAGACGGTTCCTCAAGTATATGCCGGCTCGCCTCACGCGGTTTATGCAGAGTTTGTCTTACGTACTGTTGAGCAGGTTCTCGGCTATCATCCGAAAGAACTGCGAATCGGCGGTGGGCTATTTCAAGCCCCTGCTTTGCAGCTTCTACGAGAAGGTGTTGCTGGACAGTGCAACCCAATATGCTACGATTGCTCAGCTGGAGTCGGTGTATAAGGCCGCCAAGGATTTCCTGTTCCGCAAACGTGCGGAGGTGGCGCTCACCATCTTGGAAATAGTGCCTGTTCCGCAGTATCTGAGGCATGATTATGACAAGTGTTTCATGGACGAGAAGGCCAACCAGCCCTCTGAGATTCTTGAGAATATCAAAAAGAACCTTAAACGGGAGCCGATTGTGCTAAGTTTGATTGTCAGGTGTTTCCTGTTGGGCATCATGCTGGTCTTTACCATCATCCCAGTGCTGAGGGTCGTGTCCCCCAGAGTCATCAATCTGGGGGAATTGGCAACGATTGAATGGCTGTGGATTCCGGTCATCTTCTTCTTGCCGCTCATCATAGAGTTCTTCATCAACCTCCGTCGCCATTTCAAGCGTATCAGACGCCTCAAGTACAGGCTGTTGGCGGCTACTCTGCTCGCTGTGAACAAACGTCTGTCGCAAGCGCTGATGGATGAACTGGGCGCGTTCTATGATGCGCTCGTTGAAGAATGTGAAACGCAGCTGAAGCGCCTCGCACGTTTTCGCGAACTGCTGCAAGCCCCGGATGTCGCAGCAGAGATGAATATCCTACCGACAACGATATTCAACCAGCCTCTGTTGAACGGACAGTTCTGCGGTCAGACGCTTGTGAAGGATGAAACACTTGTTGAGGCTGAAATAGAGGTGAAGAGCGAAAAGCTTCGCTTGTCAGAACTGGAAGGACAGGAAATCCTCTCTCTGCTGAAGGTGGCATTCAAGCAGCCGCAGACACTGAAAACCGCCGATTTATCAGATAATCAGAATCTGGAGGAACATGCCATGGGACTGATAGATGAATTCGGTCATCATTTCGGGCCCCAGATGCAGATTCACACGGCTGACAGCATCGGCGGGATGCTTGACCTCCTTGGCAAGGATGTTGATGTCGTGCCATTGGAAAAGATGGCTGGCATCAATGGGATGTTGTTCTCGGCACTATCCAATAACAGGCCTGTGCTCAGAATATCCAAAGCGCCGAGGACGTTTGAGAATGCGGCGATGATAGAAGATGCAGCTATCACAAGTTATGCCTTGCTCACTTCCTGGCAGAAGATTAGTCAGGGCTTCCAGTCGCAACTGGTGTGCAACTGTTCGTTGGAACCGCTTCCAGCCTTGTCTTTCGCGGATAGGCTCTCGCTCTATTACGCATTCTTCAGAAGCAAGGATCTGGCATATTGTCTCGCCGGAACACTCATCCGCATTCCCAAGGAGGAAATGGAGACGTTGGACAAACAAATCATAGGAGGATAGCGTTATGATGATGATTAAGAGTATTCTATTGTTGGCTGTCATGCTCATCCTGTTCGCAGTGTATGAGATTATCGGCCTGTTCCGAAAGAAGGCAAAAACATACTATGCCAGTGAAGACGGGAACTTTCATAGCTTTGGCGATGCCGTCTTCAATATCAGCGCTGACTGCTATGTGTTCCATGACAATAACCAGCCGCACGCGAACCGGTACCAAGGTAATTCCAATGTGGACAACGGCCTTGCTCTCATCAACCTGCGTGATGACCCGTCTTCCTCTGACCTGACCTCGGCCGTGCACAAAGAGGGGTGGGTGGATCTGTCCGGCAACATCTATGGTGTGTCGGGTTTAAGACTTGGCTATATCACCGATGCGGAGGGACGGCCTGGAATCAACGGCTCTGGCAAATGGTATGAACTATGGCTCAGAAAACACTCCTATGTGTATTCATGCCCACCGTTGGCCAGCGAAGGCGGTGACAGTGAGGCTGCCAAAGACAGCCTGATAGGCAAAGTCGTGGAGACGGGACGCCTGTTCAAGGCCAAACCGAACCAGTTTACAGTGACGGCCCGTGCCGGCGGCTTCCTTCTTCTGTACAAGGACCGTCAGCCCAAGCCCCAGAGTGAGGATGCCATGGCGGAGAGATTGACATGGAAAGATACTGCACTTCCGGCAGCTGTCCTGTTCACCTTTATCTACGGTCTCTTCTATTTGACAGGCATGGGGAAGATGTCTTTCCCGGCATTGGGCGAACAGATTGGTTTCACCGTCGCACTGCTGCTGGTGTATTTTACGATATGGGCACTCTTGCGTCAAGTGAAGATTGAGGCTTCTCTGGAGGGGAAGTCCTTTGACGATTTCCTGATGCTCATAGACCGGAATACGGGTGTCGGCGGCTTGAACAACTGGATTATATTGGCTTCATCGGCAGCGCTCTTGGTGTCGATCTATATCTACGGGAGCGACTTCGTGCCCCTGCAGGCGGCCATCTTAATAGGAGTATGGGTGAATCGCAAGTATATCACCCGTGAACCTTGGGAACTGAGTGATGCCGATGATGAGGAGGAAAACCGACTGCCCGATTGGACCGACGATGATGATGAAGAAGAGGGTGGGGGTGACGGCGATGATGACGGTGGCGATGGTGGCGACTCCGACGGAACCGAGACAGAGGTGGAGCGTCATTTCGTGTGGAACTTGGATTCCTTGTACCATCAGTTAAAGGGCGACCTGACCATCTCCTTCAGCCCTGAGAAAATTGCGTTGCTTCGAGCCAATAATCCTTTCCGCTTGAATCCCAATCAGAGTCACAACGTGAATGCCAAAGAGGTTTTTGATTCTTGCAAACAGAACAAGAGGGTTCATCAGGTGCTCCGGTATATGGATTCCCTTTCCCGAAAAGCAGGACTGAGCGAATTGGAAAGGATGCAGTTTATCTTGGATTTCGTCCAGAACCCTAATATCATGTATGAGTTCGATGAGAAGTGTGATGAAATAGGTAATCCCAGAGATTATGTCCGATATCCGGATGAGACGATGTTTGACGGTCGTGGCGACTGCGATTGCAAGGCTGCCTTGGCTGCTGTGCTCTTCCGTGAGGCTGGTTACAAGACTGCGTACCTGACAACGAGCAATCATGCAGCGATAGCCGTGGCATTCAAGAACAAAGGTGCTTCGGAACTGGTCTCGATGGCTGAACAATCATTAGTGACGAATGACGGATATATGTATTTCTTCTGCGAAACGACCGGTGACGGCTTCAAAATAGGTGACCTCGGAAGCACCACAAAGGAAGCAGTACAGGAGATTCTTTTTTTGAACTAGTATGAAACGATTTGCTCCATTAGCGGGCGTTCTGCTCGTCTTTATATGCACGGCGCTGGCCCTCGTTAAAATATATGACAAGGGTAAGGACCAGAAGCCCTTGCGATATGCTGATGTTCCTCAGGAAACGATTGATTGGATCAACTCCTTTGGGGATGGATTGGGCGACCTCCTGTCGTCGTTCAATCCCACGCCCAGGCCTACTCCCTGGGATAATGAAGGGGATTTCGGTCAGGATCCGGAAACGGGACTGGAGACGCTCGAAGATGAATATTTCATTTTCTATTTTCCGGAGTCGCTGACGAAAGAAGCGAAACTGTGTCAAGCGCTCGCTCATCAGGCCATTCCACACCTGGAGGATATTATCGGGAAATACTATTATCCCGCTGACATGAACGGGCGCAAGGTCCCTATTTATCTGATGCCCGATCAGAAGGCCTTCGAGGATTTCATGTCCAAGGCTTTTGGAGGAAAAGGGGATTACGAGTCAACGTCGGGCATCACCATTCAAGAAATATCTTCCACAGGTTATTTTCTCCAGGCGATAGCCTTGAACGGGCGTTATGCCTTCTCGGATGATGCATATACAAAGAACGTGCTCTGGCATGAGATGACGCACTATTGCTTCTTCGCATCGGTGGACTACAATCAGCAGGTGAATCTCCCGATGTGGTGCTATGAGGGCATTGCTGAATACACCTCGCTTCCTGGAAAGAAACCTCATTTCTCTCAGAATGAGATTGACATGATGAGAAAGGATTGCGACCTGAGCGCACCTCACTTTCCTTATGTCTTCGAGGTCTATCAGGGCGGGCATTCTATTTTCTCCCACATGGAGGATAGATACAAAGTGGCTGGTGTGAAGGCTTTTCTCCACACCTTATACAGCAAAGGCATTCCACCTTCTCTGCGGGAGAACTTCTCAACGACACTCCCGGCTTTCGAAGCCGATTGGAAAGCCAGTCTGGGAAAGTTCAGGTAAATAGAATTGTTAAAAATGTAAAGTTTTAGGGGAAAAGTTTGGCGGTAAATGAAAAAGCATGTACATTTGCTGCGCAAAAACGAAATAATAGGCAAAAAACTATTTC
>Ga0310697_10006891_pt1 | contig 10745 bp, 7 predicted proteins | sample 172DNAGHGlowgp2_FD_203883 | JGI IMG/M metagenome (GOLD analysis project Ga0310697, IMG submission 203883) | Sheep rumen microbial communities from Palmerston North, Manawatu-Wanganui, New Zealand - 1728 DNA GHGlow gp2 (v2) (version 2) | ecosystem: Host-associated > Mammals > Digestive system >...
GGCGGTCTCGCCAACAACCTCATCAGCTACACCAGCGACCAGACAGTTATCCAGCGCTATCTGACCACCAGCGATGAGAAGAGTGCTGCCCGCGGCATCCTCACCAATGGTCTCATGTCCGTCGTCGTCACCATCGCCTTCTTTACCATCGGCACAGGCCTCTACACCTTCTTCAAGACACATCCTGCCGAACTGGACATCACGATGGCCAAGGGCGATGCCATCTTCCCCTTCTTCATGATGAGCCAGCTGCCCGCTGGTCTCGCAGGGCTCCTCATTGCTGCAGTCTTCGCAGCTACCATGTCCACTATCGCCTCCAACATCAATAGTATCTCCACTGCCTTCACGGTGGATTTGTGGGGAAAAATGAAGAATAAAAAGGAGGCCCCTTCGGGGGCCGTAGGGGGGGGCGACACTGTTCGTGTTGCTCGCATCGCTGGCATCTGTGCCGGCTTGATAGGCATGGCCATTGCGTGGCTGATGGCAACAGTTGATATCCAGTCGCTACTTGACTACTTCAACACCATTCTCGGTCTCCTCAGCGGTGCCATCGGCGGTTTGTTTATGATGGGTATCTTCTTCCCACGCATTGGCTCCAAGGCAGCCCTCATCGGCTTCTTCTGCGGCACAGCAACGGTCCTCTACATGAACTTCTACACACAGGCCAACTTCCTTCTTTTCGGCTTCGTATCAATGCTCGTCAGCGTCCTCGTAGCCCTCATTCTCAGCATCTTCATGCCTCAGAGAGAGGAACAAAAGGGACTCACCTGGAAGACCCTGCCGAAGGAATAGAATACTTACTTGAATAGTTTTTTTCACACGAATGTCCATGAATGGGTACATATCAACACATCGTTTATAGTATCATCGGTGCAGCCATGTCTGTACATGACCATTATATGTCCCCATTCGTGGCCATTACATGTGAAAAAAAGAATAAATCTTAAACGTTATCATTATTCAATACATTTATGATTGACTTCAAACAATTAGCAGAGCAGTATCGCTCTGAATTATTGGACCGCACCATTCCTTTCTGGCTCAACAAGAGTCAGGATACAGAGTTCGGCGGCTATTTCACCTGCCTGGACCGGGAAGGCAACGTCTATGACACCGACAAGTTTGTCTGGATGCAAGGCCGCGAGGTGTGGATGTTTTCCAAACTCTACAACACCGTGGAGCCTCGTCAGGAGTGGCTCGAAGCTGCCATACAGGGAGCAGAGTTCCTGAAGAAGTATGGCCACGACGGCAACCTCAACTGGTACTTCGCTCTGGACCGCGAAGGCCATGCCCTCGTGGAGCCCTACAACATCTTCTCCTACACCTTTGCTGTCATTGCTTTTGGACAGCTTTCTATCGCCCTCGCATCTGCTGGTGACACAGCCCGTTCTGCTGAGTACGCGTCCATCTCCAAGCGCACCTTCGACATTGTCCTCTCCAAGGTTGACAACCCAAAAGGCCGCTGGAGTAAGGCCGCCCCTGGAGCACGTGCACTGAAGACTTTCGATCTGCCCATGATTCTCTGCAACGTGGCCCTTGAGATAGAACCCCTGTTGGAGCCTGCCTTCCTGCAGAAAGCCATCGACGACTGTCTCCACGAGGTAATGGACGTATTCTATCGTCCTGAACTCGGTCTCATCGTAGAAGCTCTTGGCAAGGACGGCAACCTTGTCGATTGCTTCGACGGTCGCAAAATGAATCCCGGTCACGCCATCGAGGCCATGTGGTTCGTCATGGATCTCGGCAAGCGCCTTGGTCGCCCCGAACTCATCAGGAAAGCTGTCGATATCACTCTCGCAGAGGTGGAGTACGGTTGGGACAAGGAGTACGAAGGTGTATTCTATTTCATGGACCGTCTCGGCAAGCCCCGTCACGAGCTGGAGTTCGACCAGAAACTCTGGTGGGTACACTTCGAGACCCTCATTTCTCTCATCAAGGGCTACCAGCTCACTGGTGACCAGCGCTGCCTCGACTGGTTCAAGCGCGTCCACGACTACGCATGGGCACACTTCCGCGACGATGACTACCCGGAGTGGTATGGCTACCTCAACCGTCAGGGCGAAGTCCTGCTACCTCTCAAGGGTGGAAAGTGGAAGGGTTGTTTCCACGTTCCCCGTGGACTGCTCAATGTTTGGAAAATTCTAGAGGACATTGCCTCTTAATAACAGATTTTTTTACGCGCTCGGATTCAAGGGATGCTTGATAATTCCTTGAGCCGAGCGCGTAAAATAAGTTGTAAGAAAAAGAGACTGTGAACAAAGTCCAGATTACAGCCTTGCGCCAGACCGTCTATGACGACCTGATGGCACAATACGAAAACCCTATAGAGCACGCTTGCGACGTCAAGATAGGTCAGCAATGGATTTCAATTGACGCCCAGCGGCCCGAAGGACTCTGTCCATCAGCGTGGAAGGTCATGTGCCCCTTCGTGGAATCCCTCGCCCATGGCGAAGGCAACTTTTTCGACGGATGGATGCAGAACCCCATGAGCGCTATGATTAGCTGCAATGACGGCTTCCGACCCGTTAGCTTCTACATCGAAGTCGTAAAATAATAATCACACCTTCAGGTTGAGGACGAAGCGAGTGCCTTTGGTGAACTCGGGGTCAATCTCGAGGTCACCGTTCATGCGGACTGCCATCTGACGGCAGATGGGCAGGCCGAGGCCGTCGCCGGTGGTGAGGTCCTTGACTTCGAGGAAGGGCTTGAAGATATTCTCGCGCTGCTCCTCGGGGATGATTTCTCCAGTGTTGGTGACGAGGAATTGTTGCTTGTGGGCGCCGCGCTTCTTGAAGTCGAGCCAGATGTGGCCGTCCTTGGGAGTGTAGATGGCAGCGTTGTGTAGCAGGTGGAGGAGGATGTGGGAGGCGTACTCCTTGTTAATCATGGCGTTCATATTAGGCGCATTAACGGTGATGGCAACGTTCTCCTTCACGCTGTTGCTGATTTGGCTGGCGAGTTCCTTGCAGAAAGGCTGTAAGGGGGTGTCCTCGAGTTCTACCGGCTGCTCGATGTCGGACTCAAGCTGTGAGAGAAGCTGTATGTGGGAGGCGAAATCCTGCAGAGCTCGTACCTCGGGTTGCTGGCTGTTGAGGCGCTGTAGGGTGGGGGTGAGTTGTGCTGATATGTTGCTGATGAACTTAGCCTTGAGGGCATTGTTTTCGTTGGCGCGGCGGATTGTTTTCTTCTGCTTGCGTGTGAGGTAGATGAAGCGCATAAGAAGGAGTGCGCCAACGATGAGCACAACGGCAAGAACGACGGCCAGCGTGCAGAGTGCGACGATGATTCCCTGACGGGAGGCGAGGGCGCTGTCTTTCTCTTCGATGGATGCTTGCCGGTCAGCTATCTGCTGGTTGAGAGAGTCACGCTCGGCGGCTGCCTTGAGGGCGCTGACAGAATCCTTCCATGCGATGTATCCGGTGTATGCCTGTGCCACGAGGCTGGCGTTGCCGGAACGGCGTCCGTTGGCGATGAGTGTGCGATAGACTTCATCAACCTTTCTGTAGTCCTGTTGTGCGGTGAGTTTGGAGGCCATCTCCTTGAAGACGGCATCTCCCTTGCTGGTCTGACCGAAAGTGTAGTAGTAGATGGCCTGATTGTAGAGGAGGTCGTTCTTGATGTCCTCGTTGGCGGAGGCGTTGGCGTGCCGCTCCATGTTGTCGAGCTGTTCCTTGACGCGGTCGCCACGGTGCATTTTCATATACATAGCCATGCGCTCGCGTACCACTTTATAACGCTGGGCGCTGATGCTCTTGGTGTCTTGTTGGCGGTTCGCGGAGATGGCTGCATCGATGTCGCGAAGAAGGTCGAAGGCTTCCTGGTAGGAGTTCTCGGCGTAGTAGAGCTGGGCTGCCTTGACGCCGTTCTCAACAGCTTTGGTTGTCTCGCCCTTGGCACTGTAGTCGTGAAAGGCGCGGATGGCCTCTGTGCGCTGTTGTGCGCTGCTCTTAGGCTGTGCGAAGGCGGCAGTTGAAGAAAGGGCAAGGAATAGAATGATAATGAATCCTTTTCTACTCATAGTATTTTGTGCTTAACTTATTTTTTCTCGGCACAAAAGTAGGCATTTCTTTGTTCCCGACCAAAAAAACACATGACTTTTGCGTAATAGGTTCGGAATTTATCCTTACCTTTGCACTACGAAGATGCAAAAGAATAAAGAAAAGAAGCTGGGAACAGGCCGTCGTGAGGCTGTCGTGAGGCCATTGCTTATCAACCTGCTATTGCTGTTGGTGGGCTATGGATTGTGCCGTTTGGCATTCTGGACGGAGAACCGACAACTATTCGACCTGGACCGAGGCGAGCTTTGGGGCATCCTGCGCGGGGGCTTTGTCTTTGACTTGGCAGCCATCGCCTACACGAATGCTCTCTATCTGGCGATGGTGGTGCTGCCCTTGCATTGGAAGGAGACGCACCGATGGCAACTGGCGGCGAAGGTGGTGTTTGTGGTAGTGAACTGGCTGTCACTCGTAGCCAATCTGGCCGATGCAGTGTATTTCCCGTTCGTGAAGCGCCGCACGACGGCTTCGGTGTTCACGGAGTTTGCTAACGATAATCTCGCAGACATCTTCGGCATAGAAGTGGTGAATCATTGGTACCTGACGTTGCTCGGCTTGGCTTTGCTTGCTGCGTTGTGGTGGGGATATCGAACGCCTCATATTAATACACAGCCCCGCATACGCTATTATGCCAAGACCATTGCGTTGTTCATCATTTCGGTAGTGGCTGTATTCTTTGGCATACGAGGCAGTTTTGATTTGGAGTTACGTCCTATACATAATGGTATTGCCAAGGAGTTTGTCAGGCTGCCAGCCAACGCTGCGCTGGTGCTGAACACTCCGTTCTCCATTATCCGCACGATAGGCAAAAAGTCCTATCCCGAACTACACTATTTTGATGAGGCGGAACTGGAGAGCATCTTTACACCCGAACGAGAGATGAATGCGCCACGAAAGGACCGGCCAGACAACATTGTGGTGCTGGTGCTGGAGAGCTTCGGCAGCGAATATTCCAAACGCCTCACGCCCGAGCGCCCTGATGAGGGTTTTATGCCTTTCCTGGATTCGCTGATGGCCGAGGGACTGACCTTCGAACTCTCGCTGGCCAACGGCTTGAAGAGCATCGATGCGCAAGTGTCCACGTTCGCCTCTATCCCCATGATGATAGAGCCTTTCATGAGTTCTCAGGCAACTATGAACCGTGTGGAGGGAATGGGCAACTATCTCCAGACGCTTGGATATGAGACAGCCTTTTTCCACGGAGCCGATAACGGTTCGTTGAGCATCGATGGCTTTGTGAAATCCTGTGGCATGGAGAAATACTATGGACGCACGGAATATAACAACGATGTCGACTGGGATCATCATTGGGGTATTTGGGATGAACCCTTCCTGCAGTTTGCAGGTCAGCAGATGGGACAGATGCATGAGCCCTTCTGCGCAGGCGTTTTCACGCTCACCTCGCATCACCCCTTCCAAATACCTGAGGCCTATCGTGATACCTTCCCCGAGGGGCCGCTGCCCATCCATCGCACCATTCGTTATACCGACCACTCGCTACGTCGCTTTTTTGAATATGCACGCACGCAACCTTGGTATTCTCACACGCTCTTTGCCATCACAGGTGACCACACCCATGTGCAGAATTTGCCTCTGTCAATGAATGATTTGGGGATGTTTAAGGTGCCCGTGTTCTTCTTCCATCCCACGGATTCCACGTGGCGCGGCCACAAGGACGGCATCATCCAGCAGATAGACCTGATGCCAACAATCCTGCATCACGCAGGATATCAAGGCCGCTATTTCGCTTTCGGCAACGACCTCTTGGACGAACAGGCACTGCGGTTGGGAAGCATCGCCTATATCCACGACCTGTACCAGCTAACGCAGATAGATTGGCTTCTCCAGTTCGACGGTGAACGTTCAACCGCTCTCTACCACTATGTCATTGACCCGTACTTTCAAGCGAACCTTGTGGCCGACGAGCACTCGCGCCCTCAGCGCGAAAAAATGGAACGCACGGCGAAGGCTTTCATCCAGCAGTATATGACCCGCATGAACCACAACCGTCTTACGGTGCTGGATACGCAACCCACTCCTCCATCTGAATAATTCATGATACAGCTAAGCTTCATAAAACACTCTATTATGGCATCCTTTCGCACGCCTTTAGCCTTCATCTGGAATATGGCTTTGGCCTATCTGGTTTATTGGCTTTGCCGTTTGGCCTATTGGGCAGAAAACGTCAATGCTTTCAGCGGCTTGTGGCAAGAGAACAACGCAGCGGATATCATGCACGGGGCATGGATGTTCGACACATCAGCCATCCTCTACACCAATGCTCTCTACGCCCTGATGATGCTACTTCCCCTCCATTGGAAAGAGCACGCTGGGTGGCAGCGTGCTGCAAAGTGGGTGTTTGTCGTGGTGAACGCTGTGGCGGTCATCATCAACATAGCCGATGCTGCCTACTTTCCTTACACGGGCCGACGCACCACGGCTTCTGTGTTTAGTGAGTTCAGGGCCGAGGAAAACCTGATGAGCATCTTCGGTGTGGAACTGCTCCGTCATTGGTATCTGGTGCTTGCGGCTGTGTTCATCATCTGGTTATTGTGGAAGGGGTATAGAAGCCCAGCCTCCAGCTCCATCAGTGAAGGCAGAGGACTACTGCTTTATAGTATTGTACAGGTGGTATTCCTGGTGGCTTTCCTCCCGCTGTGTATTGCTGGGATGCGAGGCGGCTTCAGTCATGCTGTGCGGCCTATCACCATTTCCAATGCCAACCAGTATGTCAGCCGACCGGCTGATGCCGCTTTTGTGTTGAACACGCCTTTCTCGCTCATCCGCACGTGGGGTAAGAAGCCCTTCGTGGTTCCTGACTATTTTAGGGATGAGGCCCGTATGGCCGAACTCTACACACCGCTTTTCGTGCCTTTGGACTCGGCTGTGGTGAGACGTAAGAATGTAGTGATTCTGATCGTAGAGAGCTTCGGACAAGAATATATCGAAGCAGGCTATGCACCCTTCGTAGATTCCCTCCGCCGGCAGTCGCTTTACTGGAAGTACACTTTCTGCAATGGCCGCAAGAGTATTGACGCCATGCCCAGCATTCTCAGTTCCATTCCTATGTTCGTGGAACCCTTCTTCCTCACACCCGCCTCGATGAACACAGTGGGCGGACTTGCCCGCGAGTTGAAATCGTGGGGCTACAGTTCCACCTTCTTCCATGGTGCCGAGAACGGCAGTATGGGATTCCAGGCCTTTGCCCGTGCCACAGGTTTCGATAACTACGAGGGACGCACAGAATACGAGGCCGATGACCGCTTTGGCGGCGAGGCCGACTTTGACGGTATGTGGGCCATCTGGGATGAACCGTTCCTGCAGTATATGGCCACGCGATTAGGTGAACAGCAGCAACCTTTCCTCGCCAGCGTTTTTACAGCTACCAGTCACCACCCTTATGAGATTCCTGAAGCCTATCGCGACATTTTCCCTGAGGGGGCGCTACCCATCCACAAATGCATCCGCTATACCGACCATGCCCTGCAACGCTTCTTTGAATCAGCCCGCAGGCAGCCTTGGTACGACAATACCATCTTCGTGCTGACCGCCGACCATACGAATCAGAGTGCGAACCCCTATTATCAGAACGACTTGGGTATTTACAGCGTACCTCTGCTTATCTTCGACCCCACGGGAGAAATGCCTCGCGGCTGCCAGCCCGGTGTAGCACAGCAGATTGACGTAATGCCCACGGTGTTGGGCTGGTTGGGATATGACAAACCAGCTGTAGCCTTTGGCTGCGACCTTCTCAAGACACCGGCAGACAGCACTTGGGCTGTCAACTACAACAACGGCATTTACCAGTATGTTCGTTATGGGCGCTTCCTCCAGTTCGACGGGCAGGAGCCCCGCGCCCTTTATGCTTATGTAACGGATTCACTGCTCTCGTATAATCTCATTGGTGGAGACTCACTCATCCAACCCATGACCGAGCAGCTCCAAAGTATCATCCAACAATACATGCTCCGAATGAACAACGACCAACTCGTCATCAAGTAGAATATGGCTTCACATAAACCCTTTTACGAACAACGCGTACTCACCCGCTGGCAAACATGGAGGCTGAACCTCCTACATGTCGTGTTCTTCATCCTTTCGTTGATTCCCATGTGGCTACTGTACGCGCTGTCCGATTTTACCTTCTTCATTGTTTATACTCTTGCACGTTACAGGCATAGCATCGTTCAGAACAATCTACAGCAGTCTTTCCCCAATAAAAGTAAGACAGAATTGCGCATCATAGAGGCCAAGTTCTACCATTGGTTCTGCGACTATCTTTTCGAGACTGTCAAACTCACCTCCATGAGCAAGTGGTCCATGAAGCGTCACATGCGCTTTGAGAATACGGAGCTAATTGAACGCCTGCTCAATGAGAACAAATCTGTAGCCCTCGTCCTGGGGCATTATTGTAACTGGGAATGGATTTCAAGCATCCCTTTGCATATTCAGCGCAAGCCATCAGAGTGGGGCCGCTACCAGATTTATCATCCTATTGAGAATCCGGTCATCAACAAACTCTTCCTGAAGATTCGTTCTCGTATGGGGGTAGAGAACGTACCCATGAAGGAGACCTTGCGCGTGTTGATGCGAACGAGAGAGGCCGGGCTACCCTTCGTCGTGGGATTTATTGCCGACCAGACGCCCAACTGGCACGATATCCGCTTGTGGGCTCCGTTCCTGAACCATCCTAAGACTCCTTTCTTCATTGGCCCTGAACGCATAGCTAAGAAGATGGATTTGGCGTTGGTGTACCTGGATGTCAGACGTGAGCGGCGAGGTTATTATGTGGCCTCCTTTGAGTTGATGACTGAAACTCCCAAAGACTACAAGGACTATGAACTAACCGAGTGGTATGCCCGTCTGTTAGAGCAGTCTATCAATCGACAGCCAGAGCTGTGGCTTTGGACACATAACCGCTGGAAGCGTACCATAGAGCAGTATGAAAGCATGAAAGACCCTGTTACAGGCAAACTGAAAGTCTGAGAATAGTATAATAAAGGAGGCAATATATCATGATACTACTTAGCTTCGATACCGAAGAGTTTGATGTCCCGCGTGAGCATGGCGTTGAATATGACACACTCCACGAGGGTATGGCTGTATCCATAGCGGGAACCAGACGCATTCTTGATGTGCTGAAAGCCAATGACGTTCATGCTACTTTCTTTTGCACGGGAAATTTTGCCGAACATGCGCCCGAAGTGATGCGGCGCATCCTCGACGAGGGGCATGAGGTAGCTTGCCATGGTGTGGACCATTGGCATCCGCAGGCTTCGGATGTGCAGCGCTCTAAAGAAATCGTGGAACGTGTGACTGGCGTCACCGTGCACGGTTATCGACAGCCACGTATGTTTCCAGTTTCTGATGAGGCCATCCGTGATGCAGGATATGCGTACAATTCGTCTCTGAACCCTGCTTTCATTCCCGGACGCTATATGCATCTGACATCTCCGCGCACCTGGTTCATGAAGGACGGCGTTATGCAGATTCCAGCCTCCGTGACACCCTGGCTGCGCTTTCCGCTCTTTTGGCTCTCGTTGCATAATTTGCCCGAAGGCCTTTACCATTGGATGGTGCGTCGCACGTTGAAACATGACGGCTACTTCGTCACTTATTTCCACCCTTGGGAGTTCTATGATTTGAAGGAACATCCAGAATTGAGGATGCCTTTTATTATCCGTAATCACAGCGGGCAGCAGATGTGCGACCGTCTGGACCGTCTTATCAAGATGCTGAAGGACGGTGGGCATGAGTTTATTACCTATAACGAATTTGTGAAAAGACAATGAAAAAGAAAATTACTATACTTCTTCCTGCCTATAATGAGGAAAGTTCTTTTCCCCTTATTGAGCAGTGCATGAGCCGTGTAATGGCAGACAATCCCACGTATGAATGGGAATTCCTGTTGGTAAATGATGGCAGTACCGATCATACACTTCAGCTCATGCAGCAGCTGCGTGAACATGATGCGCACTACAACTATGTAGACTTGTCGCGCAACTACGGCAAGGAGATTGCGATGATGGCAGGCTTCGATTATGCCACGGGCGATGCTCTCATAATTATGGATGCTGATATGCAACATCCAGTTAATGTCATTCCTGAGATGCTAAAATATTGGGAGGAGGGTTTCGATGATGTCTATGCTCAACGACAAGGCAGCCGTGAGTCGTGGATGAAGCGCAAGACATCGCAATGGTATTATAAGTTGCTACAATCCATGACACGCGTTCCTATCCAGAAAGATACCGGGGATTTCCGCCTGCTTGACCGCACCTGCATAGAGGCTCTCAAGTTGATGCGTGAAAAAGAGCGCAATACAAAAGGTATGTATTCATGGATAGGTTTCCATAAAAAAGGTATTTATTACCAGCAACAGGAACGTAAGGAGGGCGTATCAAAATGGAGCATGATGTCATTAGTTAATCTGGCACTCAACGGAATTATGTCGTATACAACTGCACCTCTACGACTGGCTTCTTTTTTAGGACTAATAGTCTCTACCATTGCTTTTATCTACTTAATTTATATTATCATAGTAACCAATCTTTATGGTGAACCTGTTCAGGGCTATCCCACCATCATGGTGACCATGTTGTTTCTTGGTGGTGTACAACTACTCAGCTTAGGCATCATTGGTGAATATCTAGGTCGGGTTTTCAATGAAGTAAAGGGTCGTCCGGGTTA
>Ga0310697_10006894_pt1 | contig 10741 bp, 11 predicted proteins | sample 172DNAGHGlowgp2_FD_203883 | JGI IMG/M metagenome (GOLD analysis project Ga0310697, IMG submission 203883) | Sheep rumen microbial communities from Palmerston North, Manawatu-Wanganui, New Zealand - 1728 DNA GHGlow gp2 (v2) (version 2) | ecosystem: Host-associated > Mammals > Digestive system >...
GACGCAGGTGCTCAGCACGGTGGCAACATGAACAATGATGCCGAAATCGAGCGCGTTTTCGCCTTTGATGCCAAACAAATACTGGCCAATCGTAAGATGCCCGCTGCTGCTGACGGGCAGGTATTCCGTCAGGCCTTGGATGATACCAAGGATTAATGCTTCAATCCAGCTCATTGTTTTTTCCTCCAGAAGATGGCCACAATTTCCACGACAAATCCCGCCAAGACAAGAATCGGGGCTATCGTAAGGCGTTGAGTGTTGAACATCTTTTCGTTGAACACGTTGGGGTCGGAGGAGCCACCGCCAATCATGAGCACAAAGCCTAAAGCGATGAGGGCGATGCCGACGAGCACGATGATGTAGTTTTGCTTTCCGAAAGGCATGACTTTCTGGTTGTCGTTGCTTTCTGGAATTTGTGATTTGGTTTCTTTTGCCATATCGTATTGGATTTCAAGATTTTGAACACAGATTATTCGGATATAACGGAGGGTATCAGAGGTCTTTTCAGGATTTCCACTGAATTTTGCGACACGTCGCAAAAAACTCCGGTCAATCCGCTCAATCCATATTCGTTTTTCATTTTTGTGTGTTTTCGTGTTTGATATTTAAGCGTAAAGTCGGTCGACGTCGGCGTGGAGGTATTTCCGCAGGGCGAGGCGTGTGGAAAGCCCGCCAAGCAGGATGCCTAACAGGATGATGCCGACGAGGATGCCGACGACGATTTTGTAGTCTTGAACGAGTGCCAATTCGGGCACACGTCGGTTGAGTCCATAGAGCAGCAGGGCCAAAAGCAGGTCGGCGAGCAAAGCCCCGAAGAAGCCTTGCGTGATGCCGCTGCGGATGAACGGACGGCGGATGTAGGCTGGCGTGGCACCCACGAGCTGCATACTGCGCACAAGGAATCGCTTGGAATAGATGCTGAGCCGTATCGTGTTGCGAATCAATGTGATGGCGATGATGAGCAGGATGAGGCTGGCCACCATTAGCGCGATGCCGATGCGCTGCACGTTTTGGTTGATGACGCCAACGAGCGACTTCTGGTAGTAGATTTCCTTGATGTCGGTGTTCTTGAGCAGTTGGTTTTGGATGACCATGATGCTGTCGTTGTTGGCCCAATCCGCGTTGAAGCGCACGTCGATGGAGGGAAGCAACGGGTTTTCTTCGTTGCCGAGCCATTGCATGAAGTCTTCGCCGAGGTCTTCGCTCAAGCGGCGCATGGCCTCGTCTTTGGTGATGTATTCCGTCGACTTCACGGCGGGCATGGCGTCGAGTTGCTTTTGCAGTTTCAGGATGCTCGACTCCTTGACGTTGCTGTTCATCACGATTTCAAAACCGATGTTTTCGCGAATGTGGTTGGAGAGTTTCTGCGCGTGCATCATGAGCAAGGCAAACACGCCCAAGAGAAAGAGTACCAGCGCGATACTCATCATCGACATGAAATATGACCCTGCCACGCGGCGGCTTGAACTCTTTTCTGACATGACTTTGGACTTAGCTCGCTTCGCTTTTTAATACGCCTTATACTTGTCGCCCGTCTTCTCGATGAGGATTTGATAGTACTCGTCGCTGTATTTCGGGTGGGCGCTATTGATGGGCACGTATTTCTGGTTCTCCTTAGGTTCGCCAGCTGTGTTCACGTTGCCATCCATATATTTCATGAAGAGGGTCTGATAGAGATTCTTCCAAGTATGGTTCATCTTGTTGGCTTCTTTGCACGAGAATTGCGTCAGCTCTCTCACCTGGGCTTCGTGGCCTTTGATGGTGGCCACGCGTCTGTCAAGTTCGGGAATGGTTTTTTCCACCCAATTGGTTTCCATTTCGCGTTGTGCCTTGCGGATTTCGGGGTGGATGTAGTTGTACTTGGTGTAAGCCCAGTTGCTCATCTGGTTGAAGGTCCAGAAAGCTGAGGTCTCTGACCATTCCGTCATCGAACCGTTGCCTTCGCGGAAGCACTCGGGGATTTCGGTCATGCAGGTGTACATCGGGCAATAAACGGTATTGTCGGTGTCATCGACGCCAAACCAAATGATGCCAAAGGGTTGGCTGCCACGGCTTTGAGCCACAAATGAGAAGCCGGTTTGTTGGGTGGCGGTGGTGCGCTCGTGAACGTAGGTTTGGCCGTTCACTTCAAACTCCATCGGGCGCCAGCGGTAGGGGCAGTGGAAAGGACCTGCACCCACGTCTTGCGACATGTCGAGTTCGGTGCCTTCCAAGTGGTCTCGCATGAAGTCCATCATGTCGAGGACGCTCACCTTCTTGTTGGGCAGCACCCAAAGGGGCATACGGTTGGTCGGGAAGTTGTCAGGCGTTTGGCACATGCCTTTGGTGTAAGGCTGCACACGCTTGATGTCGCGACCCGTGGCATAGCCCCAATAGTCTTTCATGTTGTCGGTGACCTTGTTGAACATGGCCCACACGCGCAGGTCGCAGAAGCGGGCACCGCTGAAGTCGACGGGGTTGTAAACGTCTGAGAACGAGAACTTGTCGTCGGGACCATTGTAAAGCTTCATTTCCTTGGCGAAGCTAATCACGTCGTCAGCATAAACGCAGTCGATGTTCTTGTCCTTGAAGAGCTTGTCGATGTTCTTGAAGGTGATGCTGGTCTTGCACTTGCGCGTAGCCAAGGGGAAGGTGGTGATGCGGGCTTGGTTGGCATGGCCGCTCACATAGCCGTCGGGGATGCGGCGGGCCACCCACACGGCACCTTTGTTGCCTTTGCCCTTGCCGATCATTTCGAGGATCCACACTTCTTCGGTGTCGCAAATCGAGAACGACTCGCCTTCGCTGACGTAGCCGTAGTTGGCCACCAGTTCGCCCATCGTCTTGATGGCTTCGCGGGCGGTCTTGGCGCGTTGCAAAGTGATGTAAATCAGGCTACCATAGTCGATGATGCCGTCGCCTTCCCAGAGGCTTTCGAGGCCGCCGTAAGTGGTCTCACCAATGGCCAATTGCCATTCGTTCATGTTGCCGACCACGTTGTAGGTGTGGGCGATTTGCGGGATTTGGCCGCGATATATGCCGCCGTCCCAGTCGTAGACGTCGAGCATGGCACCAGCGGGCCAGTCGGTGGCGGGATAATGGTAGAGTTCGCCATACAGCACATGGCTGTCGGCAGCGTAGCTGATCATGCAGGAGCCGTCAGTGGAGGCACCCTTGGTGATGAGGAAATTGGTGCAGGCGTTGGCTTTCCCGAAGGAAAAAACAAGGGCCAAAGCCAGAATTGCAGTGAAAGTTTTCTTCATGGTATTATAGTATTAATGATGAATCGATTTGAGGGGACAAAATTAGTAAATAATTATCATAAAAGGATGTCTAATTTTGAATTGTTTTATCTTGCAGAAAACCAATGATATATCCGACAGCAAACGACAACAAACGACTACTGTCGACAACAAACGTTTAATCAACGGCTTAGTCTTGACAAATGTTTTTTCTTTGCATCGTCAAACCAAACGGAACGGACAATTAGGACGGACGGGTGGGACGACACGAAAACTCAAAACACATTATTATTAATCATCTAAACACACACACAAATGAGTACAATGAGAAATTCGGTCATGCTGATTGGCCGCCCGGGTGCAGAACCTGAAATGAGAAGCTTCAACAACAACGGCAGAATGGCACGCTTCCGCATCGCCGTCACCGAGAGCCACCGCAACGCGAACAACGAATGGGTGAACGACACGCAATGGTTCAGCATTGTGGCATGGGGCTCTGTTGCCGACCGCGTTCAAAAGGTCGTCAGGAAAGGCCAGCAAGTGGCCATCGAAGGCAAGTTGCGCAACAACGAATGGACCGATGACAAGGGCCAACGCCACAGCACCACCGAGATTTGGATCGACGACCTGTTCGCGATGGAGAAAGAGAAAAACTAAAGCTGTTTCACTTCGGCCAAGGCCGAAACGAAATACGAGCGCCCGTTGCTGATGCAGAGGCATCGGTAGCGGGTGCGCTGTTTTTCGCCTTTTTGGAAGACGAGTCCGTTTTTCAGGACGAAGCGTGCGCCTTCGGGCAGGCTCTCGACGGTGCAAACGCCTTCGCTATGTCGGTCGTATTGCCGCAATACGCATTGCAGGTTTAGGTCGGCGGTGCTGCTTGCCTTGATGTGCCGCAAATGAAGCTCCAGCGCTACAAGCACATCGTTCGGGAAGATACTTTTGGTCATGAAAGGTCGTAGCAATTGCGCGAATTGCATTTGCCACTCTTGGCCGTGTGGCTGAGGTTGTTGGTTTTTATATTGCTGATACACATCGTAATGCGCCACTTCGTGAACGTATGTGATGAGCATTTGGTAGGGGTTGAGGTCGCAGTTGATGGTGATGTGGCAGATGCTGGTTTTGGTGCGTGGCGCACGGAAGTCGCCGAGCTTCGAGTTGCGCGGGCGGTTGAATTTCAAGACGAAGCGACGCTGTTCGTACATTGCGCCTACCATCTCCACTGCGGCTTCGGGGAAATAGCGCTTCAGCAGTTCGAGTTCTTCTGGCTTCATCGCGATTAATTCTGAAGAATGAAGTCCTGTGCTACCCATAGATACGCTCCCTCGTTCCTCGGTCGGTATGACATGGGCAGCGTCGGTCGGTATGACATGGGCAACGTTGGCCAGTATGACATGGACGGAAGGGCGAGAGTGTCTGTGCCTACGGTGGGCATATAACTAAATTTCGTGCAGGTGTTGCAGCGACGGGGTGCCCTGACGCGGCCTGGCACTTCCTTGGTTTTGCACGAACTGACCGCCAATGCAAAAAACAGCATTAATATGGATAATTTTGTTTTCATTTGTTGTTATTTTGAAAGCCAAAGGGCTGGGTCTTGATAATCTTTTTCTTTCAATAGCTCGAAGTGCAGTTCCGTCTTGTTTTCGGTTTGGCTGGTGTGGACGGTGCCGATGTTTTGCTTGGTCTTCACCTTGTCGCCGGCTTTCACCGTGACGTTTTCGAGGTTGGTATAGACGCTGAAATAGTCGCCGTGGCGGACGATGACCACTTGGTTGCTTCCCAACAGTTTGGTGACCGTGGCCACCACGCCGTCGAATACGGCTCGGGCTTGTGCGCCATCGGTGGTGGCGATGTCGATGCCTCGGTTGGTGATGGTTACCTTGCTCGACACGGGCGAAGGGTGTTTGCCGAACGACGACGAGATGATGCCTCGCTCGACGGGCCAGGGCAGTTTGCCCTTGTTGGCCACAAAGTTGGTCGAAAGGGTCTTGTCTTCGGGTGTCAGGGCCATGCCTTTTCCCTTTGGGGCGGGTGTGGTGGTTGTGGCGCCTTTCTTTTTCTCTTCTTCCTTGCGACGTCGCTCGGCTTCTTCGTTGGCTTTGCGGATTTCTTCGGCAATGAGGTCGTCGATGGCTTTTTGCAGTTTTTGCGCTTGCTGCTGCTTGTTCTTGATGTCTTGCTGGATGCTTTTTTCCTGTTTTTTGAGGTTGGCCACCTGTTTGTCAAGTTCCGATTTTTCGGCTTTCAAGGCGTCTTGTTGGTTTTTTTCGTCTTTCAGCATGGCGGCTTGCTCTTCGCGGGCTTTTTGGCTGGCTTCCACTTCGCCCGTGATGCGTTGTTCGGTTGCAGTTATTTGGTCCATCTTGGTTTTGCGCGCGTCGTTGAATTGGCGGATGTAGCGCAGTCGGCTGAAGGCCTGGTTGAAGTCGTCGGCGGCGAAGATGAAGGCCAAACGGTCGTATTGGTTGCGGTTCTTGTAGGCGAAAGTGAGCATCTTGGCGTATTCTTTTCTGAGCTTGTCGAGGTTGGAATTGAGGCTGCGGATGTTGCTCTGGCCTGCGCTGATTTCTTCGTCCAATAGGGCGATTTGTTCGTTGTAGGCGCGGATAAGTTGTTCGCGTTGGCTGATTTTCTTATTCAGGATTGTCACCTCGTTGAGGGTCATTTCTTTGTCTTTCGAGGTTTTTTTCAGCAGGTCGTTGGCTGTCGAAATGCCTTTTTGCAGCGCGGTGATTTCGCTCTGCAATTGTTGCTTCGACTTGCCTTTGGTCTTTTGGCAGTAGGCTGGATCCATAAGTGCCAATAGCAACAAAACCAATATGATATGCAGTTTCTTCATTTCATTATAGGTAAATGCACACGCGCCATCTTGTCGGTAATCTTCAGTGGGAAGGTCGTCGGCTCATCCAATTTGATGTTGTTGTATCTTATTTTGGCCGAAAGATTGCCCATCACGAAGGTTTTCAACAATACCGTTTGATTCTCAACGGGCGGAATGTCTTGGTTATTGTCCAAAAGCAAGGTTTGCAGCAAAGGGAGGCTGAGCGGCATACCGAGTTGGGCCGAAAACGTGTCCAAAGGCTCGGCCAAGTAGGTCTTTTCCAGGCGATTAATGAGCCAAACCGAGTCGTTGCTCACTTTGGCGCGTAGCACTTCCACGCCCATCGTGGCAGTCACGTTGAACCACATGAGACTGTCGTTGCGCATCCGCAACTGACCATTCAAGTCGTTGAATTCCATGCCGTTGCCTTCGGCTTGGATGCTCATGTTGGCGGTGAGCCATTCAAACGATTGTGGCGGTGTGGGTGCGGTGGTTTTTTTGCGCGAGGCGCAAGAGGTGGCCAGCAGCAACAAGGCAAGAAATGCTATGGTAATTCGTTTCGACACGATGTTTTATTATCCAGATTTCGTTCCAAATTAATTCTTGCCAAGTTTCTTCAATATTTGGTCGTAATGCTTGGTATAAGTCTCGTCGGGTTCCTTCAGCAGTTTGAGGGCTTTTTTCATGTGTTTTTCGGCTGCCTTGTAGTCGCCGCGCATGTAGAGCACCCAGGCGTGGGTGTCGAGATAGGTCGGGTTGTCGGGTTCGGCGGCGATGGCTTTTGTCGACATTTCCAAGGCTTTGTCCAAGTCTTGGTTCTTCACGGCGAGGTAATAGGCGTAGTTGTTCAGGACCAGAATGTTGTCGGGGTCGTTGCGCAGGGTGCGCTCGTAGGCTTCGAAGGCTTTTTCTTCGTCGCCCTGCTCGTGGTAAAGGTCGCCGAGGAAGGCATCGAAGTTGGCCATCTGGAGCTTGTCGGTAGTGTAGCGGCGACCTTTTTCCAAATAATGGATGGCGTCGTCGTTGGCTTTCAGGACGGCGTTGGCCACGCCTGCGTACCAATAGAAAACGGGCTGCATTGGGTAGTATTTCAAGGCAGCCACGGCATGGTCGCGGACGTTTTCGTTCTCATTGAGCCTCGATTCGCTGACGATGAGGTTTTGCCACGAGTAGAAGTCGGTGCTGTCGATGGCCAACGACTTTTGATACAGCTCTTTCGACTTCACTGCGTTTTCGTTGATGATGTAGTATGAGCCAAGAATCAGGTAGCCGATTTTGTTGTCGGGATGGGTCTCGATGAAGGCTTCTCCGCATTGTCTTGCCTGCTCATTGAGTTGTCCCGAAGCTTCGTTTTTCTGTACCCAATAGTCGTAGATGTTGGTCTTGGTGCCGAGGTCTAGGTTCTTGTTGCGGATGGTGGCGAGCAGTTCGCTGAAGGCCTTTCCCTTGTCGCCGTTTTTTTCGTAAAATTCCAACAGTGAAATGTTTATATACGGGTCGTCAGGGTTCAGTTCCTTGATTTTTTCGAAGGTTTTCAGGGCTTCCTTGTCCTTGCCGTTTTCGGAGTATTCTTTGGCCAGCAGGGAATGGTAGCGCAGGTTTTCGGGGTTTTCCTTGACGAGCCTTTCCAGTTCCGAAAGCAGTTTCTTGGAGTTGCCCATGTGTTTGTAGATGCTCAAGCGTTGTGTGGTAATCATCTCATTCTCGCCGATTTGTTGTTCGAGCAAATCCATCTTTTTCAAGGCTTTGTCGTAGTTTTCCGTAATCAGGTAGGCGTCGGTCAGCTCGCTGAGCATGTCGAGGTCGTCGGGATATTTGGCGGTCAGGTTTTCGTAGAGCTGGATGTAGTCGTCGTAGCGTTGCAGGTTGCGGTAGAATTGGCCGAGGCGCAGTTGGTACCATTTGTTGTCGGGGTCGAGCCGTGTCGCGTTTTCGATCATGTTGAACGCTTCGGCGGTGCGGTCGGCCAGGGCGTATTGCTCGCTCAGTTCGAACATCGAGGCGGCATCGTCGGGCATGTAGCGCAGGGCTTGCTCGAAATTGCGGATGGCGCCTTCGTTGTCGTCGCGGTACTTGCTTTGCAGGCCGTTCGAGAAAAAGATGGCGTTCTTTTTCTTGTCGGGCTTGCCTGGGGATTCCGATTCCATTGTTTGGGCAAAACTCCACATCGTGCAGCCCAATAACACGAATAATAAAAGTCTATATTTCATGGTGATTTATCTTTTCTTTTTCCGAACACGGATTGATCGGATTATGCGGATGTATTTTGGGTCTTCATTTTGGATTCCTTTTTGTGTCGATTTCGGATTCTCACTGTATTTTGCGTCAATTATCCGTTCAATCCGTGTTATCCGTGTTCAAAATTTCAGTTTTTCCCCGTGTGACCAAATCCTCCCGCTCCGCGTTCGGTTTCGCTCAATGTTTCCACTTGCACGACTTCGGCTTGTTCGCATCGGGCGAAGACCATCTGCGCGATGCGGTCGCCGCTGTTGACGACGAAAGGCTTGTCGGACAGATTAATCAAAATGACGCAAATTTGTCCGCGATAGTCGGCGTCGATAGTGCCGGGCGAGTTGAGCACGGTGATGCCGCTCTTGAGGGCGAGGCCGCTGCGGGGGCGCACCTGGCCTTCGTAGCCTTCGGGGATTTCCATGTAGAGACCCGTCGGCACGAGGCCGCGCTGCATGGGCTCGAGCGTGATGGGGCCTCCGGGCAGGTAGGCGCGGAGGTCCATGCCGGCGGAGTTCACGGTCTCGTAGGCAGGCAAGGGATTATTCGATTGGTTGACGATGTTAAGTTGCATAATGGCGAATTTGCTGATATGACAATTAAATACAAACGCAAAAATAGGATTAATATTGGTTTTGGGGATGAATTTTCTCACAAAAAATCCCCCAAACCCGAAGGCTGGGGGGATTATGTTCGTTATTTCACGCAGAACTATGGGAATCATGGGAAACAAGATTATTCCACCACGATTTTCCGCGTCTGTCCGTTCAATCTCACGAAATAGATGCCGCGCGGCAATTCGACGGTTTCCTTGCCATCGATTTCGCGGCCGAGGACGGTCTGCCCAAGCACATTGGTGATGGTCATCGTGCCCGTGCCTTCGACCGAGGTGTTGTACACGTTTTTTCATTGTCTTTTAATTTTTAATTTTAAGTTATTGATAAGGTTGGTTGCCGTTTTTGCCGAGCCAAGCCCTTGGAAACAATGATAAAAGCGTGAAACTTTTTGCATTACCTTTTTTTGTCGTTGTATTTGTCTTGTTGGTTTATAATGATTTCAATTCGTCTTCGTTCAATCCAGTCGTGGCAAGGATGACGGCATCATCTACGCCAGCGGCTTTCAGCTTGCGGGCAATATCTAAGGCTTTTTTCCTTTCACCTTCTCTCAAACCTTCTTCTTTGCCTTCTCTCAAACCTTCCTTCAATCCTTCCTCTTTCCCTTCGCGGAAATGCTTTGTGTTACTATTATTAATGTCGTTGTAGTCGAACAACGATTTCTCGTATTGCATACGTGCCTTTGGCTGCATCTTGTCAATCTCGGCGTGGCGGAAAAGCGAGGTGAACACCCGTTCCTGCAACGCGGCAGGACGCTCCATCAGCCGCGAGAGGTTGCGCAGCACGAACAACCACTTGTCATACAAGGTCACCAACTCGTCCTCTTTCTTGTTGAACTTCGGCAGCTCAATCGTGATGAACGACAGCTTGTCGTAGAAAACTTCTTTCGTGGCCACGTTCATCAGTTTGGCCTCGTGGTGTACGTCGTCGCTCTGCTTGTCGAAGATGAAGTTGAGGATGCCGATGGTATAGACGGGGTTCAGCTTGTAGTCCCAGTCGCCGCGCTTGGCCTGCTCGCGAATCGGGAAAGTGGAATAATAGACCATACGGTCGGCAAAGTAGTCCTGGTCCACGTTTTGCATCTCCACGATGATGTGGTCGCCTTGGTCGGTGGTGCAATACACGTCGAAGATGGCGCGGCGGGAATACACCACCTCGTCCAAATGCTCCGAGTTCTGGTAGATGACATCCTTGAAATGGTGCCTGCCTTCGAAAAGCGCATTCAGGAACGAAATCAAGTATTCCTTGTTCAGCTCGCTGCCAAAGATGTACTTGAAACCGAAGTCCGTGTAAGGGCTGATATAGCGTTGTCCAGTCATGGCATTTTAGCATTAACCTTGCAAAAATAGACAAATTTTCGTATTTCAGTCAAATAAGAAGAATTTTTTTCATCATTTCTTTACGATTAAGGACGGTGGAATGTTATTTCCCCCTGTTCCTAATCCATCCCAAAACGCCCTTCACCAAGTCCCGTTCCTTCCAACAAATGAAGGCGAAAAAGACCAGCAACAAGGCCGTGTTGACGACCAAGGTCAGGACGGTGTTATCGATGTGGATGATCTTTTGCACGAAAAACAGTGCGATGGCCAAGGCGAAATAGATAAATGCGGACTTTAAGTCGTAGGGAATCGGGGCTTTCTTTTGTCCGACGAGGTAGGACAGCACCATACAAACGCCATATCCTGCAAATCCGCCCCAAGCGCAGGCCATGTAGCCGTATTTTGGCACAAAGATGAAGTTGATGGCCAATAGCACCGCGCAGCCGATGCCGCTGAAAACGGCGCCCCACCACGTCTTGTCGGTGAGCTTGTACCAAAACGAGAGGTTGAAATAGATGCCCATGAAGATTTCGGCCATCA